>Ga0209367_1009241_pt1 | contig 13396 bp, 12 predicted proteins | sample WorMetLIZISLAND2_FD_187412 | JGI IMG/M metagenome (GOLD analysis project Ga0209367, IMG submission 187412) | Marine gutless worms symbiont microbial communities from Max Planck institute for Marine Microbiology, Germany - Olavius geniculatus... ... | reverse complement strand
GATATGGGCAGAATAACAAAGGATGATCGCTGTTTGATCATGGGCTTACGAACTGAGAACTGTTTTGCTAGGTAATGTGGTCACACAATAAAGGTGCGGTGTGTGGAAGAACTTCACGTTTACGCGCCATAAATTTTTGCTTGTAACAGTGAAAGAATGGTTAAAATCGGTGCTAAATTACCGAAGTTATCCCAAAATGAAACTGGGTATCCGTTTTTTGGACCACCCTGTATGTGTACCAAAAATTATTAAAATTGGATAAACCTTATTTAAGTTATGGTAACAAATTTTGTTTTTATGCATCACAGTGTAGATATACTTTGAGTTAGGTTATAATTAGAATTAAAAATGGCATATGCGAATGTTATTAAATAATAAATTCTTACTATGTTTATATTAGTTTGATCTTTTTTATCATTAGTAGCGTTTTTATAGCCTAGTTTATCGACTACAGATTATAATAATATTAGGTTCGGACTCGATTACTTAGTTACTTAAGTACTAACTTCATGCACTCTTAAAAATATGCTTACCCTAGTATGTTTTACCTGCAGAAAAGTCAACGAGTGATGTCAGCAACAATGAGTCGCTCAAGCCAGCTGTTTGCCCTGGTAATGATGCTGTTTTACAAATATAGTCCGAAAAATGCCAATAACGTGTAGCCTAATAACAAGGCATGAACTTTTGCAGCTTTTTACATTATGCATTAAATTAAGAACTTAGCCACACCAGGAATTTTTGTTTAGTACAACTTTATAACAAAAAACAAGAAATTTGAGCTAATGCTGACGAGACGTGCGAAAGCCTATAGCAGTTCCTGTTCGCAAACTGTCAGTCTATCTACAGCCATTTCGCCGCAGTTTATTTTTAGAGTGTGCGCTGCAGCCGAAGATCGCAAAAATCAATTAAAAACCCTTATTTTGAAAGTTCAGGGTCTTTCAAAGTCGCCGATGTTTATAGGCAGCATGCCCATGCTATATGCAATCGTTTTCACGAACGACTGGCCAACAACGGTATAATAACGACTTTTGCGGGGGGGGGGTACCGCTCTTTGATGCCCTCGTGCGCAGGTTACCTTGAACCTAGAAAATCGACACTTGGACCATCGAAATCTACGTTCAGTGCTGAAAATTTTTTGTGCAGCTTCTCCATGTCTATCTCAATTGATTTCGGCGCAATTCGCTCTTGAAATGTCTCGCAGCTCGAAATTGCCAAAATGTCCATAAAAACCCCATTTTGGCGTTCGATGTTATCCTAGGTTATTGAATTTGTTGCCAATCTACTAACAGGCCCTATCTCGCACCGTTATTGAGATACAGCGATTTATTGGCTAAAAATCGCCAAATTTTCCTACCCCCCTTTCATTTAGCGCCCTCGTTCGGAGTGACCCCCTCCGAATTTATGGAAAAGCTTTACGGTTCCTGAAACTAGAGTCTTCCAAGCAGCCGACGGTAAAGATTTGGTGATCCTAGCTTGCACCATTTTCGACTGATCCACCAGTGTGACGGACAGACGGACGGACGGACGGACAGAATTGCGATGGCTAAGACGCGCTAAAGCAGTCTAGCTGCTTTCGCGTGTAAAAACTGCACTGTCACTGATATCCAACAAAAGTTTTAGGGACACAAGTTTTTCTCTGGGGACGGACGGCAACCGGAAGCAGAGAATTTTTAAAGGCTGCTTTATTTGACTCTTGGCGTTACGCGGTCTTACAAATGACGACTCAGTCACAGGCTGCGCGGTGTAAAGGTGACCAGCCATTTCAATGGGAGACTCCAAAATTTGACCTCCTGTATATCCCAAACCCCTTAATTTTTTCACACCCAAATTTGCACAGATGATTACCAGGGCCGTAGCCAGGATGCGAAAAACGAGGAGGCACGCAGGGGGCCTGGGGACAGTCCCCTAGCGGGGTCCAGGAACGGAGCCCCTGTGGTGGGTCTGGGAGCCCCAGAAGCTGAAAAGCTTTTAAAATTTACTTAGCTGAAACTCTTTTTTATAAGGGCCTACATGCTTGACAGTCGAACACTGAAGGCTTTCATGTTTATCTGTACCGGTCTACAGGCGATGGTAATTTTGTTTGCAATCTGTAGGTAATAATAGTTATTGGTGAGTAAAACGCAAAACGCAAGCGTAAAATTGTACCTTCAGATTTTATACTAAAAGGTTTACATAGGCAGAATGATGAAAACAGTTATGTTCATGTAGGCCTAACTGTCTATAGCCTATTTGCTTGCTAACTAGACCCTAAACCAGTGGCGGATGCTTCAGCCAAGGTGGGCGGAATATCCCTCTTCCTTCTCTTCTCCTCCCTCCCCATCCATTTCCCCTTCCTTTTCCACTTTTTCTTGGTTTTTCTTTCCCGTTTTTCTTTTCCTTTCCCCTTCCCAAGTAGGACCGTTTGAATCCAGCTTCCCAGCGGGGTCCGAGACGAAGCCCCAACCAACATCAAATTTGGTGCATTTTAGCCTTAAAATATAACATCTTGTGGCAATAATTATCTCCACCAAGGTGAGCGTAGTGAACATTAGATGAGATTAAGAGATTGGTCGTTCTGTCCGTCGTTCTGTGTGTGTACAATGTACATGATGGCTCATAATGGCAATGACGTCATTGCACTAACAGCATTAAGCAGCAACGCCGGCTATTACTTTTCCCTCCCTTTTTCAGCCGCAAACCGGCTCTTCCTTCTCTCTCCTATCCTTGTTGTAGGGTGTAGTTGTAGTTGTATGTGATGATAGCGAAGATGTGCTCTCTCGAGCGTCTTCTAGTTTTAATCATTTTTCTGATACGCGAACTTATTAACTAGCAGTTTGGCAGAGCATATGAAGTGTTTACTTATGCATAGGGGTTTAAGGGAGAGGCGGCCGCATGTCCAGCCCTCTTTCTTTGGATCCACCACTGCTTTATGCCGCCGACGTAGCCAGCCGCCAACCGCCAGCGGCCAAAATTTTTACCTCCGCCAAGGAAGTTGTGAACGTTTTGCCAGAGTTTGTCTGTGTGTGGCCAAGATAACTCGAAAAGTTATGGAAAGATTTTTCTGAAATTTTCAGGGAATGTCGGGAATGGCATAAACTACAAGTGATTCAATTTTGGGGGTGATCCGGAAACTTTGAAATTTTCGTTAACATTGCTTTTAAAATGGGGCATAAGGGAAACCGCTGCCAAACCGAATATGGTGCTGCCACCTGGCGAACAACATGGCGTTGGCGGAGGTCTGTGGTCTCTGACTGGTTTTCTAGTTTGCTAAGCCGCTGCCGCCGCGAAAATAACAGCTAAGCCGGGACTTCAGCCGTTCAAATGCGAATGCCTGGGCACGGAACCTTTATTGACTTGGCAAGAAGGTGTTGTCGACAACCGAGAATTTCTAGGTAATTCCGAGACAACGTGAAGTGTACCACACGACCCGACGTCGAGATCGTTTTCAGCCAACAACACACGACATCAGCAGATATCTGGACGTCGAACGACGACGGCAGAAGATTGGAGAATTTGAATTGACGACAGCCATCAACGGCAATACAGGCGTAGGCCTATGCGTTAGCTAGCTCGCTGAACCGCTCGCTTTGCCACAGTGTCAGAAAAACTGTACTGACTGTATAATGGTGATGCTTGATTTTCTTAAATTATGACTTGTGGTGTTTTATATCTACAACCACGACGTCACCCTTACACTGTATATAAAGTGAACAGTCTAGTCTATTTGACAACGATCATGATGATTGTAGAGTGTGCTTGATATTACGCTGCAGTGAACCTGGCACTGAACAAGAGCACAGTTCAGAGCAGTACTCAGGAGAAATCGGTGGCTTCTCTAGCCGTGGACAACGACACAACTTCGTCAGCATGTACGAGTAATGACAAATCGTCGGAACCCTGGTGGGCAGTGGACCTCGGCGAAGCGATCGACGTCGGGCGTGTCTGTGTCGTCAATGACAACCATTCGTTAGGTCAGTTTTTAGCCGACCACTCGACCTTGCTATTATGATACACGTATTATATGCGCGAAGACGCGCATTTATGTACTATGGTGACTGGTTAAGTATGCTTCGTTCCCACTGCTGATCAGATCAGCTCGATCGTCCCGATTTTCAGAATCCCCCAAACTAATCAACTGTGCCAAATTTCCGGTGAAGGGTTGTCGGATCTGCAACTGCGTGGGATCGAAGTTTGCCATTATCCATTGGCTTAGGCTGTGATAATTTACAGCAAAGTGCATTGATGCGTTTTAACGAAATCGAACTGCTTACTCACGGGCAGTCGGTATTTTTAAAAATATCGTATTACGAATTATTTTCGTTTTGGATTTGAGTCCGGGAAAGCGCAAAAAGGGACCAGTACAGTGAGGAAAAGTAAGTAAAATGTAAAAGCGATAAAGGCCAGGCAAAATGTATACGGAAGAAAAATAAAAATATTTCCAAATTTTGTCTTCTTAAGTTTCAAATCGCGACAGGACAGTCTTCGATGTAACTGCGTTATTGTTAGCTGGAATTGGGGTCTGCTGTGGGTCTTGGACTAGAAGATCTGTCAACTTACAGTCTTAATGATATTTTTAATACAACCAGTACTTATAATTTGGGCTTACCAACTTGTGTTAAGGCAAGAAATCTTTTAACAGTCATTGCTTCATCGCGAGACATTTTGTTAAAAAAACGACATCGGCGATTGTCACTGCAGCTGAACAGCGTACGAGTTACTTTATCGCTGGTTTAACTAACGACGATCCTAAGACCAAACATCCGGTCTTCAAACAATATCCCTACGTACGCTACAGTAAGACGCTGCCAATTGCTGCGGCCGGAGTAGTCACTTTTCCACCATCAGATGAGAAGTTTAGATACGTCATCATTCAGCAAAAATTTGCTACGAATGGGGGCATCTGCTTGGCCGAAGTAAAAGTCTTCGTACGAGGTACGTGATGTGAGTTTCAAGTCGTGTTCATTGCACCCGTGATTTTTAACGTGACTACGATTGCTAATTATGTTTGTCAAGCTTGCTCGACATTTCATAAACAAGTGTGGTGATATTTGTTAGCGCAGGCAATAAAAACAACGACGAAACTCACAAAAATCAAAATCACACACTGGTCTTCTGCAATGCAAGCCAGACATTAGCCATTTGACGATCAGAGTTTTCCTCGTGTAAACATTACTCGTTCAATTTAACGATGTCCTGCGCTGCTTAAACATTTTGTCACTTGTCAGCTTTTACTGCGGTATGTTTTTCTACCATGCTTTTCACAGAAAATTTTTTGGACAAAGCTATGTTCATGTTATTTCAATCCAGTTCAGTACCAAGACAATGATGTCACCGAAAATGCAGAAAACGTCAAATGCTGTTGGAAACCCACAAAATTTATATGCTATTATATTACGATACATTGCTTGTGCAGTCGTTTGTCGTGTATGCAGATACTAATGTGGATCCAAGGCAGTGTACTCCTGATACAGCTGCTGGTACATGTCATAAGCATGCAACCTGTACTCAGGTTACACCTCACGTATGTGCCTGTAACCCGGCCAGCAGCTACAGGTGTAAATGCAGTCAAGGATACAAAGGAGATGGACTTACCTGCAAAGGTAAACCGTTTGCTACGGTTGCAAATTTTAACCTAACGCATTTCCAGTTTCAGAGCGTGAGAAATTTAATACACAGGCCAACTGTAGAGTTAATCTTGTTTTTTCACAGTCGTGCCTCAATGTTGTAAACAGACCAAGACATGGTCAGTGACGTACGAATTAAAAGAGTCTTTCTCGCCTCTGATTACTTCAACTTTTTGGCTGTGTACGTTCACATTATTTTACACCGTGTCTCAGACAAAAAGTCAAAATTGTTTTTAAATAGCATAACTTTGTCAAATTTCCACCGACTTCGACAATTTCTTGCACAAAGATGGCCAAGTCGATATTATTATGTACGGTGCACTCATTTATCATCTCACCTAATTTATGTCAATGCACTACCATGTGAAACACAGATTCAAATTGTTACATAACGCGGCGATTATTTGTATCAGATTGCTCACCTTTGTATCATCAATTTGACAGAGGGTGCAACGTGGTTTAATAATTTCAAAGTACTAAATATTTTATGCTGAAAACAGCAGACAACAAAATAGCTGGCTGATGAGCTTAAACACGTCTAATCGATGAGTGAATGCATTTGTTCAGTCGATCATTGATTCTGCTGTCAAACCATTGCGTTATGTCTAAACCATTGCGTTTTTGTACACTTTGTCATAAATTTTAATTTGCAAGCGAGTTGTTATACAAACTTATAATTCTGTTAAATAATTTACACCTTAGTGTATTTTGTGCCTAATTGACTGGTTACAGCATTAACGTGAGATAACAACTCAGTATTATGCAACAATTTGGAGCATTTATGTTTCACATGATAATGCATTGACATAAATTAGGTGACGTAAAAAATGAGTGCACTTTACATAATTTCGTTGTCTTAGCCATTAACTTGCCAATAATTATTAAGCTTAGTAAAAATTTGACAAAGTTATGACAAAAACAATTTTGACTGTTTTTTTTGTCTGAGACACGGTGTATAATGTCACTTATTGTCACTGCGTAACTAGCGCTTTCTTTGCAGCTGCAGAATCAGCATGAGCAATTTGTTTGAAAAAGAACATGACGTATGATTGCTTTTTAAGCTGATCCCTCATGCTGATTTTGGTGTCCGCAACATTGAGGTGTTCTGGTCATAGGTTGGGACATTGAACATCAGCGATAGTCGTAATTTTTGGTAGAATACGCGTGGGCATGGAAAAGTGGCTGTTCAGGACATTAAAAGTGCATTAGCTCCTATGCCAGAACAGATGTCTGGTGTACCGATGATGAATGGTATAATAAACCTCCGTTCTCTTTTTTTTATTAAAAACATGTGCGGGCATTATGCTCGTTGTGCCGTGTCTGTTCTGTTTGAGTGATGTACGAAAGTACGTGATAAACTGACTGATGTGTTTCGTTAGTTTCATGTTCTTGTTCAGCTGGCAGCAGCGTCGTGGCAAAGGAAAAAAGAGAAGGGAGACCCCTTTTCCCTAAATATTGGTCTGTCAGAAAATCGTCTTCTTCACCAACACTGCAACATTTGAGGATAAAACCTTAATTTTGTAGAAATTTAGCGGCAAAGTTGAAACTTTTAGCACCATGTCGAAAATTTGCAGTGTCTATTGGACCACTGCAACTTCCCACCGCGCCTACTTTTTTAATCCGCGATGCCAGCTGGATGTCAGCTGGAACTTTGCGTTCAATTTTACGTCGAGGTTCACGTGTGCGTTCCGCGGTGAAGAAACGAGCTAAGCTCACCGAAAATTCAGCACCAGATCGAGCCGGCGGAGACGGAGGCGGGTCGTGTACATGCATTCAGAATGGAACTAAATACAGCTGTACCTGTGATGACACAGATGATTGCTCCAGCTCGCACGTCTACGGAGGTTATACCCCATTTACACGATCAAGCAAACATCGAGCAGTCATCAAGCAGGCCTGATGGAACCCCGTCCCCTGGCTCAAATGTAGGCCTAGGCTTAGCCCACAGCTGATCACGTGTTATATAGGCCTTCCAATTACAACCCGCCCGCCCTCCTAATTAGCATGCTAATTACCATAGCTCGTCGAGCTAGCTGAATGAATGCTAGTAAACATCGAGCAAACGTCGAGCAGACGTCGAGCAATTAGCACGTTTAGGCCTATTTTGAATACATTTGCTCGACGTTTGCTCGATGTTTGCTCGATCGTGTAAACGGGGTATTAGTCTCTAGCTGCTGCTGCTGTTGAAACTTTCATCTTCATGATCTCAATTTGTCAAAATTCACGCGCGGAAAACCAAGATAAGCGGCGTGATGTTTCCCACGATGTTAGGATTTCGGGGTCGCCAGATCGAATGGCTTTAGTTGGGGTTTTCGGGTGCGCGGACTATACACCATTTGCATTGCATCGCCTACTCTTCATTCAAGATGGCCACTTGTTGTAGGCCTATACAGAGGTAAACCTACTGGAGGTACGTTGATAGTTGCTGCGGTCGCCCGTGCCGTTTGTTTCCGGTGTAGTGGAAAATTCGTCGCACCGGAAAATTATTCCCACACGCAGCAGTACAGGTTAGGGTTAAGATTAAGGATACGGTTAAATTTAGGGTTAGAGTTAGGGTTAGGAGTAGGGTTAAGATTAGGGTTAGGATTAGGGCTAGGGTTGAGGTTAGGGTTAGGGTTAGCGTTAGCGTTAGCGTTAGTTACATTATGATAATATGGAAGTGGGAAGAATTTTCCAGGTGCGACAAATTTCCCACGACACCGGCTACCCGCCATAACCGCCAATTTTACATTGAGCCACTGCTGTCAACCGATTTTTTTCGGTTAGCCAAAAATTTTGGCTAGCGACTTAACAGTTCTAAAAAAATTAGCTTAGGGGTTTATAGACTGTGACACTAATGGTTTATTGTAAAACGTTTGCCGTTTTGCCTGCAGTGTCTCGCCGATTTTGCTGTTAAAACGACACGGCAAACAGCGTTATGTCAAAGTGAAGTACACTGATATTTTGTGGACCAAAAATCTGGTTTTATAATATGTACGTTTATTTGAAATTTAGTGGACGGTTAAATTTGAGAACTTAAGGCTATACATTAATAACTTTTATGTCTGTATATCTATTTGCAGAAAAGTCTACGTGCGATATTGGCTACAAAGGCTCGCTAAAACCACCCAAATGCAGCGGTAAGTATCGTACTTGAATTTCACGTCTAAAAAATTGAAATAAACTTCTGCAGAAACATTGTCTTCTTTATAATTCACCGTGCGTGTAAAAGCCAAAAGAAGCATAAAATGTAGACGAAAGTACTCGTAGTTGTAGGAGGCCTGTACTCATAGACTTTATCATGGAATAAAAAGTAGGTCTAAATGCTCAACGATGGCCAGTTTTTATGTCGTGGTAAACTTATAATCTGAAAAATTTATACTCTCAGAAATTCATGAACAATTTTTAGGGCCGCATTTTGACATGTCGACCAAGTGGAAAACTGGACGTGTGTTAAGACGCGTACAGAGCGACGTAACCGTTACCGAACTGAACTGAACTGACATGGTTTATTTTTTGACAAACTGACCTTCATGAAAGTAGTAATGTATTACAGTAGGCACCGTGTAACGGCGTCGGCGACTACGTAACGACGCGCACGTGCACATCAACCAGTGACCAATGAGCTTGCGCTGTTTGCGCGTTGGTCAGTTCATCAAAAATTAAATCGTGTTTGTTTAGCTCAATTTAGTTCAGTTTAGTTACGTCGCTCTGTACGCGCCTTACGTTGTAATGAAAAACGTCACAAGACGTGTAGATAAATTATTTACAGATATGCGCGTTAATTGAAAGAAGTATTTTGAACAAAATAAACGGATCTATAGGGGCCTAAACGGTTTACATACGATTTTTCATAAAATATTTATCTTTTACGGTTGCAGCGAACGTAGCATTGCAGAAACCGGCATTCCAGAGTAGTGATTTCAGACACCTCGTGGCTTCGCGCGCTGTTGACAACGACTTGCGTAAGTCTGCATGTACGAACTATCTGAAGTCGTCGGAGCCGTGGTGGGCAGTAGATCTTGGTAAACCGATAGACGTCGGGCGAGTATGCGTCACGAATGACGACAACAAGAAGAAAGGTCAGTCTGTAACATCGAATGCACTTTTGTCGTAGTTTCATGTTTCTTTTTCATGTTGCTCTGCATAACTAATGTCCAGTGGCATTTCGTGCCCAAGCTACACAGACCGGACCGGCCGCTTAGCCTTTAGGTCTAATTAAATAAAAATGCCATAAACAAAACACTATCAACACTGTTGAAAATAGTTAAAAATCTTTTATTGACGCCACAGATATAAAAACGTGTCTACGTTATTTTATTAAAATTATGCACACACGTTTATTAGTCCGCCCGGAAGCGATAGCTTTCAGAGCGGACTTATATTTTGCTAGCATTTATTTTCTTTTTTTCCTCGCGAGATCTCCGAGCTCCGTCGGCCGATCGCCGCGAAATTTTGCACGATAATCGGAAGTATATTCAGTTTTATAATCCTGGTCCAAAATGTCGAGAGGTCTCCCCAAAAAACTTTAGGGGTTAAAAACATGCAAAATTTGGCCCCATTTCGGTCGACTTCAAACTTCAACGGCGAATGTCTCCGAAACGGATGGATATATATTCAATATCGGCTAAGTGCATCATCGACTGCGATTCCTCCCGCGTTCGGCGAAAAAAGTCCGGTGAACTTTGGCCCACTAATTACGGAGATCTCGATGTGGAATCATACCCACCCAAATCGACTTTTTTCGGAAGACCATATTTCGGCCCCTAGGGGGTGCTGCTCTCCGAAATTTTTACACATGCTAGAGAATGACAAAGTTTTACTAGCGCACCCCCATTGGGGACGGGGGTCCCCTTTACATTTTAAAGGGTCCAAAATTGGCTTAGAATTCAGTGTATTAGGATCAAGATCTCTGGAGCCAAGGTGAGTAGCCTTATAAAACTTTTCCACGTGACGTGCCGCTAGGTGGGGTGATAAGCCGTCTACAACTTTTGGGGACACTGCACCCTCAAAATTTGGGAGTGCAAAAAATGTCCGAAATTTAGTACGTTTTACGACCGCTTTCGACTTTGATCGCAAATATCTCTGGACCGGATAGAGATATCGACAAGCGGTAAACTGCGTTATCAACCGCAATCCCTTCTGCATTGAACAAAAAATTGGTGAACGTTGGTCCACTAACACCAGAGATCACGTGCTTACATGTAATGTTTCGTGGACAGTGCGCGTTCTGCGTATGCTAATAATGCATTTGAGTTCGGGCTACGTGACTTTGCTACCGGAGGAATTTCACCCCTCCACCCCTGAATTTTTCTTCAATCGGACTTAGGGCGCCGGGCGGACTCACGTTGGGCTTTGCTCCAAATTTTTAGTGTTTTTGGTGACACGGTGCATGTGTGTACGCCTATATACAGTTTCTAAAAATGATGCTAAAAACGACTGCACGTCTGCTGTTCCAATGCTATATACAGCGGAAGACCGAATGAGCAACTTTGTCGCTGGTCTGACTAACGACGATCCTCAGACCAAACCTCCGGTCTTCAAACAATATCGCTACGTGCGCTATGACAAAAAGCTGCCGGCCTCTGCTACCGGTTCAGTCACTTTCCCGCCGTCGAACGAGAAGTTCCGATACGTCATCATTCAGCAGAAGTTTGCTAAGAACGACGCCATCTGCCTAGCTGAAGTAAAAGTCTTCTTAAGAGGTAGGTCCTACAATGTAGGTACGTCGTACGTACGGTACATGTAGGACTCCTACATGTACCGTACGTACGATGACAGACTATAGTTATTGTTGTCCGTCCCGTTGCTATAGTCGTAGCGTACGGCATAGAACCGATTTATTGGCGTCCCGAAACCGGACAGGGCGATTGAGGCCCTGCGTTTTGGTGAGGGGCAAATATTGATGTTGCCCCACTTTTCAAGTGGGTGCCATGGTTTTCAACAGCGGGCGTTTGGGCGTAAATACGCCCAAAAATTTTAGCCCGTACGCCCAAATTTTTAGACGTGGACGTCACGACGCCTCTTATCATGTCTATTTGTTTATAGTAAACTGCGAATCGACATAAGATTTTTTTTCTTTTTCTTTGTGTGCATTAAATAATTCTGATCCAGAAACTACGTCCTTCGTTTTCGCATAGAGCTAGAATTGATTGTTGTTTGTTTTCAAAAACAAGACCTCCATCTGTTGGTCGTGCAGAAATGATGCATATTACTTTGCATTAAAGATAATGTGTTAATTTTTTGGCCTGAGTTTTTTGCAGACCTACTGCATGACTTCCAGATTTTGTACACTGACGTCCAAATTTTTAAGCTTGGAAGTCATAACGTCCTGAAAATTCAGGTCTATTGAGAACCCTGGGTGCCACTACACAGTCACCTACAATGGATGCCTAGCCAGCTCAAAGTGGATGTTCAGTCATTGGGAAATTAGGCCTGGACAATTATTGATTACGCCCAACATAGAGAGATGCCACTAAGGCCCTTGGAGCGGCTAAGCCTCCACCCCAGACTCTCATTACGCTATAAGGTCGTGTTTCCGCGCTCGCCATGCGCCCCACTTTTAGATTGCTTCTGACGCCTTTGGACATTTACAAAAGCCAATCGCGTGTGTTTTCCGTCTGTGGTCACTCCCAAGCAACGCAGTTTTTATGTTCAATAAGGATCATAATAATTAAGAGTAAAACTTTTGGCGGATAGCGGCCTATACAATGTCAGTTAGCCTATTATAACATCCAACTTCCATCTGTGCTGTTTTCCATATAGGCTACTGAAAATTTCGCTGAGCTCAGTCTGGTGTATAGTATTAAGAGACAACGGTGTTGAAAGCCAAAAAATAAGTATTATTTTTCGCTTAAGCCTACATGCTAATGCCATGTACTTACAGATACCGATGCAGATCCAAGGCAGTGTACTCCCGATACAGCTGGTAGCATATGTCATAAGGATGCCACCTGCAACCAGACTACATCTCACGTTTGTGCCTGTAACCCAGCCAGCAGCTATAGGTGCGCATGCAATAAGGGATACCACGGAGATGGACTTACCTGCAAAGGTAATTCTTAGCGTTGAAACTACGTTCACATCACGCAATGTGTACTTTTCTGCCTCTGTTATTTTGCGTCCTGTTTTAGAAAAAAAAACAATCACTTCGGCAGTTACTATAAAATATATATTTATTAAACTGTGACCGATTTATTTCGTTAGAGGATAATGCTGACAATTTGCAAAAAACGTTGTCGTTTAAGTTCCCACCACACCTCAAATGCGTCTATGCACTACCTTGTGAAATATTAGTGACGTGAACTATATTGTGCCTTGTGTGCCAGTTTTGCTAAAATACGAGAACTGCCGGACTTGAATGGCAATGCAACTGTGGCGAGATAAACAAGTTAGGTTGCGTCGCCCTTGGTTTCAGTATCGATGAATAGGCCTATCACAATGACGTATAGCCAGGCCACCAGGTCACTCTTAGCGACTGACTGAACGTCAATTTGCGCGGGCGGAAAAGCGTTTTGGTTTCAACGCTTTATTCTTTGCTGTACCAGATCACGTGTTGTGAATAAATTTTGTCCCAGAATTTTGGTGTGGGCTTAGCTAATGTCAATAGCATTCTGTCAGTGAGCTTAAGAAGTTAAGACAAATGAAAACTAGAAATTTGGGGCACAGCCCAACGTGAGTCCGCCCGGCGCCCTAAGTCCGATTGGGGAAAATTAGGGGGGGGAATTTCCCCGGCATCAAAGTCACGTGGCCCGAACTCAAATGCATTGGCATACGCCGAACGCGCATTGTCGACTTAGGGTAGGTCAACATGA
>Ga0209367_1009239_pt1 | contig 13397 bp, 8 predicted proteins | sample WorMetLIZISLAND2_FD_187412 | JGI IMG/M metagenome (GOLD analysis project Ga0209367, IMG submission 187412) | Marine gutless worms symbiont microbial communities from Max Planck institute for Marine Microbiology, Germany - Olavius geniculatus... ... | reverse complement strand
TTGAGCCACGCTGCCCTAGATAGGCAGCGGTGGGCAGCGATAGTAAGAATGGCGTCAGACACCAACGGGCATTGAGCCCACGGTTGTCGATGATGATGATGATGATGATGAACAATTAGGCTAGGTGGCTTATTCACTATCTGTATACTGTGTCCCAAAGAAAGACTCCAACATTATCGATAGTAACTTGAAGACAGATTAACAAATTTTAATAATTCTTGATACTAATATTCCTAACATAACTGGCCATCAAACGGCCATAATCATATCTCCACCTCAACCAACCTGTGCTGCTACACTACATGGGGGAAAACAGAACACACGACATAGGTGTTGGAATGAACGAAAACAAATAACTGGAGCTATAGCAACACAATTTTGAAAACCGATTCTAAATCGACGAAGCTATAGCAAAATTTTAGTGGCTTAGTTTTATAGCTTATGTTATAAATCATATTCTGCATAAATCTGTAACTGATAACGCCGCAATATACATGTAGCTGCAATGGCGCACGGAATTCTACCAGGCGATATGGGAATAGTTCCTGGAATAACAACCGCAATTCCGTATTGAGGACTAATTTCTCGCGAATATGCGAGCGGACCTAATAATTTGGCCGACGGAACGTTATTGGATACGACATTGAAGGAAATTATTGGTGACATTTTCTTGGAGTATTTGGCGGCTGCACCAAAACATGCATTCCTAGAAAGAAGCACGATTGTGTCGACACATCAGTCAAGGCGTCGCCAGATTGTCTGTATCGTATAGATTTCGGTACTCGAGTAGCACGTTATTACGCTTGGCACACAGCTATATATAATTGTCTGTCATAGACTGACCAGTGACCATCAACACATCTCGGCAATGTCTACCCAGTGTATGAGCTGGGTGACCGTCGATTACCACAATGCATATTACTCGGTACAAAAGTGAACGCCATTATTATAGGCGAGAGCATACACGCTTACCACGTGGCCGAATTCTTCATTTTTTGAACTGCAAAAGTAATCCATTTTTGTATTCTGCGCATGCTCAGCAAAACAAACAGTCAAAAAAACAGCATAGTTTTTAAATGGTCGAAACGTTTACCTTTCTGTAGAAAATAGAATCCATGCGTTTATATATACAATTAGAACCAATATGTCAAATTTCCGATAGATTGTAGAAAACATGACAAGATCCGGGCGCCGATTTGTACTGTCAGTTCTATAGGAAACGTGTCTTCATGTTGCCCGTATAGTTGGCGGATGTATGATTTGTTTGTAATGGTGTAATATCGTCTGCATATTGTCATCATTGCATATACACGTTCATCAGTACAGCCGGGCGCGCGTTGAGGACTAATTTGATATACTGTACACAGTCTACGGCGGGACACGGTCGGTCAGTCCGCCAGTCAGAGTCAGTCAGTCGGACTCGGACACGGAAGAGATGCGCGGCAACGCAACCAGTCGACTCGACTCCGCGCGCCTGATTTATCGAATGCGTTCACGCTCCACTTGTGATCGCCAGACAACGACAGCAACAACGACGACGAAAAATCTCGCGACGAGTATCGGTTGTATATACGCAACGGACTGACCGTCATGTCAACATCGTCCCCATGAACTGTTAACGCCACACGAACTACCATGCCATGGTTACCACCAATGCAAACGAGTGAAATATGATTCGAGTCCGCCATTCAGTTGGGCCGCCAAAAACTTGTTTTAGATGACGACGCGAACGTATTTATTAAACGCTAAACTAACTTTAAAACTGACCCTAACTCTTACCTTAATTCTATTCCTAACCCTATCTCTAACTCTGTCCTAACCGTGGCGGTCTTCCGGAATGTCGGACCTTCGAAATAACGAGCCGACACTATGAGTGCAGGCCTATAGCGCCGATACATGCGTTTTTTCGTGCCGAATTCGAAATAGCAAAATGTTGAAACGATGTTAGTTGCAAATAAAATGCACTAATTCCGCCTGCGGCCTGTGCTGCTGCAGCTGCAGCTCGCAGTTAAGCTTAACTTTGTGCGATCGAGGCACGCAAAATCTCGTCGCGTCCCGTAAGACTTGATCTTCGACGTTTATCGGCTGCAGCGAGTCTGCATCGCGGTGCAGCCGTTCGCGTGTGGTTGGACCTCGGTCACCAAGCACCGCAGGGACGACTGTATGGGTCACTCGGTGGATCGGTCGAAATCGCCGCCTCACAATCGCTCTACACAACGTTAGAGCCTCATCGAATCAAACTACTGGGACTGTAGCAACCGCTCACCCATTGTAACCCTGAACACCTGCTACTGCGTGGCTGGGCTGGGGGTAGGCCTACTGGGTTAAAGATGGCACTCTCGACTGATTTTTAGATTCCCGTGCACCTATGTTGTCAAATGTCGACTGCTACAGAATTAGAGGTTAATACGAAGCTGCAAATGCGACCGGTACAAAGTATACAACAGTAAGGGACCCGACTGGGATGCACTAATTCCGTCGGGAATATCCGGCTGCAGTGGACGTTTCGAGTTCATTCTACTGCTGCAGTTGAGCCGTGGCTGCTGCGGGCCGGTAACGTAATTACGTGCGGACGAGAGACTAAACTGGTTAACCGACTTTGCAAAGTAACAATTGACTTCTGCGTTCGGACCAAGAACGACAGCGTGGCAGACTGACTGGGCGAAAATACGCGCGCACATCTGTCGAATGTCGCAGATCTGTACGGGGGCAAGACGTTTCCGTGGGCGGCGCCAGAGGGGGGCGCAGAACGTTCCCCTATACACAGGTTCCCGTCTTTCCTGCTTTTTCGAAGATTTTAAACTTTCCCAACCACAGAATTCAATCCTGCTGTCACCTTTGGCTGAACTAACCAAGTTCTGTTATTTACCTGCAGCTTTCGTATGATATAGACACACATCAACTGTGCTACATAATCGTATCTTCGACAGGCGAGAAAATAATATCCAAGATCTCTAAGGGGGGAGGTGGAAATATGACCGGGAGAAATACGTCGCCGAGTTTGTGTCGTCTCCGGGAAGCAACAGCAGCATACGTGCAATCTACGGCTGTGCCCGAAGCTCCGGACTCAATGAGCGATGCTTTACTGCAGAATAACGCCATTGATTTACTGACAGAAAAACTTGCCGTACAGTGATGATTGATCTGTAGGCCGGCGGGCGACTTCTATCGGTCTCAATCATATAACTTTGTGCAGCGCCTCACACGAACATATCGACAATGCGTTCGTTAACCTTCGTTCAAAGACTTGAAGTGTGGCCAATATCGCAGCCGGATTAACAAGCTGTACACGTCTGCCGATCGGACCCATAGAACGCGAAAAAACAAGAAAAAACGAATGCGTACTATAGCGCCAGTAATCCAGTTTGTAGATTGACTTTAGCGACTTGTCAAATAGACTGGCGTCGACTCTACCTGATTCGGCCGACTCATAGTAGGCTTACAAATACACTGTGTAAACGGCACATACAGTACTTTTGGCGTTATAGAAAATAATGGCACATTACGAAATGTAATAAACCGAAGAAAAACAGAGGTAGCTTTAACGACAGTAACAGAACGAACCACATAATATCAGCACTGAGCGTTGAAGCCCGGCTTGCCCAGCTACGTGATTATAATTGGCGCAAAAAATCAGACGCGAGAGCGTGGACTCGGGGCGTGTAATCGCGTTCTGCTATACAGACGTCAAGATGAAACCGAGTTAATTCAAGCGCGCTGCGAGCGCGGTGCAAGCTAAGGAGACCACCAATGCATTGAATCAGCGTCATTGCATGAAGCGACGGAACAGCCTTGTCCCATTGACAACCGGACTCAGTCGGTCGCCTGTGAAACTGCGGGAGATATTATAACCGGCACGCTTTTTCAATGAACAATGACGACTGATCATTCAATCTAGTGCTAAAACCACGCGATCGAATCGTGAATAAAATACGGGCAGACAAATTCCAAAAACAAACGATTACAATCTACCCAGCGGTTTTCTGTACTTTTTCGAAAAGTGCCCCAGAGCCTATATCGTATGGCTATATCGTATGGGAATGCCATCTTTAACATAGCTATCACGTGGCCGTGGCAGAAAGAAATACAAAGAAAAGAATCTTTGTTTACTAACAATGTGTTGGCGGAACAGGCCATCGTTAAACACTTTCATCCATCTTAATGCGATACCGGTAAACCGTGTATAACGCCGGCAGATGCGGAAGCCCAAAGTGTCGCGGAGAGCTGACGTCACGGACGAATTGCATGGGAGTGGATAGATCAATTGTCCGTCATGATTTCAATGCCTCGTGGCGCCGCACGGACACACAGACAGACGAGAAGTCACACAAACACTCAAACACAGAGACAGAAACAGAGAGAGACAGACGAAGACGTGGCGCACGACACAGATCGGTCGGCATTGAAGCAGTGTTGCGACATTCGTCGTCGTCGTCGTCGTCGTTGCGCTGTATCGAAAAAGCATCAGCACACGGAGAAGCATCTATTTCTCCGTCACCAACACGCCGCGCCGCCGCTGCTGCAATTCGTCCATTTTCACGGCGGCTCGCCAGCAGCAGCAGCAGCAGCAGCAGCAGGATCACCGGATGACACGGTACCGACAAAAAAACCCCGCTCCGATAATACCTTCCTACTACAAAACCCCTTACTCTACATGCCACATTTCCGTGCGATACAGTACCGTACTAGACTTCATGCTATTTTTAGTCACGAGTCTACAAATCAGCAACTCTACCAACACAACTCGTAGTTTAGTTTTGTTGTTACCGACGAAGTAAAAAGAAGCCACATTCTGTGTAGTACAAAGCGAGGGTGTCGCTATAACATGAGTCCTGACTCATGACCCAATGACTCAACTAGGCAACCCTAATCCGAACCTTAACCCTTACCTAACTCTATCCCTGTTCCTAACCCTAATCCCGAACCCTATCGCTAATCTTAAACAGTTTAGCCAAAGTCATAAGGTCATGCGTCATGAGTCATGGAATAGACTTCACCGAAAGCGAGAAGTGTTTTCTCGTGAATGAGAGGGGGGGGCGTTGTCCTGTATGTCGACTACTCGTGGCCTTAGTGGGCCCAGCGGTCAATGAACTGTTAGGGCCGGGGCCGGGGCCAGGTCCAGTCATTCGGGCGTGATTCTATGACGACTCTCAAGGTGCCCGTTCCCCGGCTTAGCGACCGAGCACCGTCCGTCTGACCGACGCAGTACCAGCAGTCGTCAGTTTCGACAGCGGCAGCAGCTTGCGGGTCAGCAGCCGCACAGAAGCGACTCCCGCCGTCATCCCCCAGTACCAATAGACTGGACCGACCGGGTAGCAGCAACGAAAACCAGAAAATCTCACATGCACGAAAATCAATCGTTCGATCGGTCAATCGATTAACAAATACGTAAATTTGCAAAACGCCGATTAAACAGAGTCCTCGGAAGCGCGTGTTATAACGATTGTTAATTTCAACATGGTAAATCGTGTGTTTTGAATAGACTCATAGGTTGAAACGTAAATTTAATAAGTTAAGAAATTCATCAAAATACAACCTTTATATTCACTGTTTTTGTTGACGTTTCGGCAACCGCTGCTGCCTTCATCGGAACTTACTGACCGCCACAGCGACACCTGGTGGACAGTCGTTCCGACAAAGGCAGCAGCGGTTGCCGTTTCGGCAACAAAAATCAATGAATAAAAAGGTTGTATTTTGATGAATTTGTTAACTTATTATGGTAAATCAAAATTTTTATAGCGTCATATTATGTCACTCAAAGTGTTCAGTTCCAGATGCGCTGTGGTGCTGCTATAGGTATGGCTGGAGTCATATGCGTAGCCTGTATGCAGAAGTAAACATGTGGTTTATCAGCTTGTTTTCAAGATTTGACCGCGAGCTGTATGAATGTCGCGAAAGTATTAAAGTCGCAATTTAAGAGTTTGGACGATATATCAACGCAAATCGTGATAAACGCAACCAGCGATGGCATAATTTATACAAGTTTTATCACTCTATCACTGCCTGTCGTTCATGCTTTCAATCTGTACATGTAGAGCCATGGAGTTTGAGGAAAATAAAATGCAGTAGCGAAAAATAGCAAAACTCAAAAAACTCGGTTATTTTTTTTATTACTTTACAGTAAATCCTTCTGATGTGATGCAATGGCTGTCCGTTGGTTTTTATAATAAAAAATAAGGCCTTGATTGCACGCATATTTTACGTGTTTTATGTTTAACCACGGCCAAAAAAGGGACCAAAGCTGAGTGTGGTCACAATCAACGCTTTTCAGCCAGTTGCAAGTTATAGGTTGCGGATCGCGGTACATGCATGTAAACGACTTGCTTAAAGTTATTTCGTGGCAATAAAACAACCGGAAGTCGAACCCGCGACCTTTTAATGGCAACAGGCAACTCCGACGCCCTAACTATTTGTCTACACATCCAAGTATAAGTCTTGTATATGCACTACCTCAAAGATTAGTGCAGCGTCTTAAGCTGTACGCACATGTAAAATAAAAGTGAAATACGATCCAGAAACAAAACTGAAATATTTTTGTTTTTGTTATATATTTTGTCTTACACGTGCAAACTACCTGATGTCTTTAACTGCAAGCCACAAGCGTATATTTACAACCCTGTTGATTCACGTTGTTGGCGACGGCTTGTTACAATTAAAAAAACGGTTGTATTTTTACTCAGGTATATAAGGTCAACTAATGAAGTTCTGCAAGGCACGTGACGCTTCTCCGTCGTACGGACCAACGATCCGCTACGTTACGCAATTGTCCACTGACGTCATTGTGAGCGTGATGACGTCACTGATAGCGAAGACCGATTGTCATTGGCTGCGGCGACCTGACCACGTGACATGTACGACGCTGCGTGTTCGCTTGTTCCCGGCTCCCTTGTCTATCTCTGCGGAGTCCCGTCGTTAATCTTTTTGACTTGCGATTTGTTAGGCTATGTAACTTAATAGGGTGTTTACACGATCCAGCAAACGTCCAGCATTAGCACGTGTATTTTGAATACATTTGCTGGAATTTTGCTGGACGTTTGCTCGATCGTGTAAACACCTTATAACTGGCTATCTCTGCAAGCAAGCGTATTACGCTTGACCGACGGAGATGCAAAACGACACCGGAAAATATTATGAACTATCGTCCTTCGATATACAATTATTATTCCGTCTTATTCGTAAACACGTGAAGTGTAAAATTATGTCGCGAGATGTGATCGCGCCGAACGAAGTTAAACGTATCAATATCAGAAATCCCGTAGCACTTCATACACTTCAATGCGTTTTATTTGTACTCATCAACGGTTAATTTTAATGGTACCGGTACAGAAAACCGTATGTACAGGCCTAACATTTAAAACAAAAACTCGTCATTATTTTACTACCGCGCATTAAAGGTTAATTTTTGTCGTTATGCGCTACATAAATTCACGTTTTACTTACTTACTTACGTACCGTTACCATAGACCCATTCAAGCCATCATACTGCGTATTGCAAGCGATTCTTATTTAGCTTTTCCGCAAACAGCTTCGTATCACTGAAAACAGTCTAAATAATTTTCATTTCTACTTTATGAATTGTAATATTTCAATCATGCAACTAATATGAAACAGTTTTATCTTAATAGTCCGTTATAATATGTTACGCATTCTTTATTAGTCTGATAAACCCTAACTCCTTACTGTAACCTAGAACCGATTCCTTTTTGATGTGATAGCAAAAGTTGTTCCGGTACGTCACGTACGTGACTACGTGGTCGTAGAAGAAAGCATAAATCATTGCCAAACGTGACTATCTCGCACATCAGCTTGAGATAATTAACTTGCATTGCTTTGCCACAAACTTCATTATTAAAACAGTAAATAAAATACTGGAAACACAGCGTGTTTCAAAAAGACCGGCTTTGTCTTAGTTTACAACCTGGTCGCTTATGACGAATGGCTACATGTTTGGGCTACAACATCAGCAGATTTTGGTCATTAAATTCAAGAGACAAATGATTCTGTAGACATAATACACACACTTAATCAGTAAAAATTAACTGATTTTACAAACGACACGTAATCATCGAAAGTGAGCTGATGTTTCACGTCAAAATTTGTCTTAGTTTGTTGTAATTTTACGGGCATACAGACCAAGACGTAGTGGATGCTATATTGCATGCCAACCTGGGGTGAACTGGTGGTTGTCTGGAAGCAGATGGTCTTGGTTGCTGTCAGCAGAGATGGCGCAGCTCAACATCGCCAGACAGATGTTGACTGTCAGCAATACACGTGCTAAGCTCTCACCTGTCCTGCATGGGATCGCGACATCGCACCTGTGACTCGTTACCTGCAGCCGCTTCAACAACGTCTTCATTGTCAATCCAGCAAAAATTCGCTGACGACGAGTATGTATATATATAGTCGGTCGTTCTAACGCCAGAACTCGTACATCGCGCGAGGACACCACAAACGATGGACTGTGACAGTTATAGACGATGATGACGACGACTACGATTACGGCTGTTGTTGATGTTCGGTGCTCTTAGTACTGCAGCCACCGAACGACGCCCGGAGCGTCCAATCTCGGTGTTGCGGCTGGCTGTTGACGGGGCATCGCTGCTGCAATGTCATAACGCAATCCGTTAGGCGCCGCCGGCGGCTGCTGCTGCTGCGCGCCACCGTGCAGATACGATGCAAACAGAGAGGTCCATGCGTCAACGACAACGTCGACCATCTCCAACCCCCACCCGCCCAGCGCTTGATGGCTTTGGTCTCTCTACGTGGCTACACCTATCACGTGTATACTTGGGAGCGCCTATTTCTTGCAGATCGTCGTCATCATTATCATAGATGTTAAAAACATTCATTTGCAAATAAAAGACATAAATACATGTTTTTTTATATTTTTATACAAAAACATTATAAAAACATTAAATTGCAAATGCTTCCAATCGCTACTTTTTACTTTAAGCATTTTTATTCTATGTAACCGTGATAATGGTATATACTCAATTATGAACTAAACAATCAAATGTCAGAACAAATGCCAAGTATGCTAGTCACGCTAACAGTTTTGACACATCTGTAGCAATTTATTCTAACGATTTCACTAGAACAAAAAACACGACATTAAAGAGCACAAAAAACATAATAAAAATTTAAAAAAAACATTGCAAAAAAATTTTTAGAAACATTTTTAAAAACATGTTTTTGTACTTTTGAAAAAAAAACATACAAAAATGTTTTTACATCTATGATCATCATCAGCATCATCATCACCACAGAGAATTTTAACGCTGCCTTGACAACAAGCATCATTTCCGGGACAGCAACGATGAAGTGTCAGACCAGTAAGTCCGGATATGATCGACGAAAGACAAAAGTCAGTGAGTAAGTAAGTAAATTTATAAACGCACAATTTCGTGCAGCACAGGCTTACTATGCCTGAAAAAGTTTTCGGACGTTGCCTAAAAACGGAGAATGGGGGTGCAAAAAAAACGGCAAAGTGTTTTCTCTACATTCATAATGTCGTTTATCGTAGAATAACGCAGCCTATTATACCAGGATCTATTCCGAACAAGCTGATTACCTGGTAATTACGTCTAACTATAATGGTGTTATATCACAAGTAATTTGAGCAGAGCTCACGTGGCGCGAGATCCTGCCACCTGGGCAGTCGTGTACAGCGTGCAATAGAATAATAGTGCGACTTGAAGGAGTACTCACATTTGAGACTTCCGTATGAAAGATTCCTTGATTCCAAAAGATCAAAACTTGCATTGTTGAAATTGTACGTTCTGTGCTACAAATTTCATACACAAGTTGTTCAGGTCTATCTCCAGCCAATTCGGCGCAATTTACTCTTGAAATGTGCACCGCAGCTAAAAGTTGAAAAAAATCATCAAAAAAACATATTTTGGAAGTTCAAGGTTGATACCATTAAAAAGCTCGTCAATAGTGCATGTTATGATAAGCAGCATGTCTATGCCTATCTGCAACTATTTTCACACTAAACGAGCCAATACCGGTAAAAAAACCACCGTTTAGGGGGTACCCGTCTTTAACGCCTGCATGCACAGGCCTCCTTGAGTCTAGGTGGTCGGCACTTAAACTGCTACAATCTGCATTCAATGCTGAAAATTTCATGTGCAGGTTATCTTGGTCTAGGGCCTACCTCCAGCCATTTTGTCGCAATTCACTCTTAAATAACCACTTTAATTCGACAATAAGTCAGTACAAACTAAGCCTAAATTGTGCGCTGCAGCCAAAAATGCGAAAAATTCATTATCTCAATTTTGAGGTTCAAGGTCGTTCAAAGTTATCGATGTTGATAAATCTAAAAAGCTCGTCACTAGTGCTTGTTATGATATAAGCAGTATGTCTAAATACCTATCTGCAACCGTTTTCACACTATGCAAGCCAATATCGGCAAAACACCGTTTTTAGGGGTACAGTGTGCCCCTTTTTGATGCCCTCATTCGAGGGGAATCCTCTTACCTAGAGCCACGAAATTTTGTTACGATAAACCTGAGTCTCATGGCAGCCCAAAATGAAGATTCTGTGATTCTATCTTGCACCGTTTTAATAGGGCTGCAAAGTGTGACAGACACACACACACAGAGACACACACACAGACGCCCAGGTCATGGCTAAGACGCGCGAAGCATTCTGCTATTTCGCGTAAAAAAATTTAAAAGCCGAAGCTGAACACTTCATCCCAGAAAGCAGGTCTTGCAACTCTGAAGCATATGTACACACAAATATGCCATCCAAATTTATGTGGTCACAGAGTAGGCCTGTTTCAGCTACTTTTTATTAGAATAAGTTTCAGACTGGGAGATGTATCGTCCAAGCGAATTTTAAGAGATCGTTGAGTTTCCCTTACGTCGTCTCTCAACGGTGTCTTATTTACATAAGAAAAATTATGAAATTTTAAGGGCAAATTCTACGGCAACACGTTTTGCAGGTTTTGTCCTCGCACATGCACAGACACTTAGTTAGTCCCGAGGATACAAATTTGGGAGCCGGACATTTTCCCCTCCCCTGGGCTTGTCAACCGCGGATGTTTCCCCGCCCGGACGTTTCCCCCTGCTTTTCGAGTGCCTAGAACGTTTTCCCCTAGGCCAGTAACAACATATTATCAGCGCTAAGTCTGAGCAGAAATTTCTTGCAACACCAAAAGCAACCCCTCCTTTGAAGTCTCGTCGCCGCTGAGTATTTTTCAAACCCAATGGCGCGACAATTAACAGCAATTAGGGATGTAAATTTACGCGCCCACAAGACGATTAAACTCGACTTGATACGGACTGAACCAACCAAGAGAGTAGAAGTAGTTAACGCACGTATTTTTACGCAGGCTACATATAGAAAGCAAAATTTGACAGATTGCAGACGCTCTTCTTGCTATGGCAACACTGCGCTTTCAGTGGCACTTTAATTGACGTCGCCGTCCGCGGCTGTTTCTTGAGAAGTTGAGAATTGAGACTTCTTCAGACTTGCCCTTTGTTTGATGTATTATTTTGGCCTATTAATGATAACGCAAGAGTATTTGATGTTTAGTGCATTCTTTCACCATATTGACGCTGAAAATTATGCCACTATCTAGCGCTCGATCGATTCTTATGTAACACTATAGGGAGGGGGAAAATATGCACCTTTTATTCATTTAGGGGCCGGTCCCCTTCGGGTGACAGCATCTGTGCTGTATCAGGATCCGTTGACAGAGACAGGCAGTCGGCAATGAAAGAAAAGAAGTAACAGGCTGACTATAATGCGACCATATTAACAGCTAGGCCTACACTGATGCGAACAGAACCGACGACTTGTGTCGTAAATCGAACTGATCAAATCGAATTACGCATTTCGTATAATACGAATTTATTAGTTCATCCTCACTGCGTACAATGATCGGACAATAATGTGGATTTAATACTTGCATTTTTCATATCCCGAGTTCTTTGAAAACTTAGCAGAATTACAGTGTGAATTGTTCTTCGAATTCCGTTGCCTACAAGCCTGTAGTTATTGGTATTTTATCTTACGTATAGAAAGTCGTTTTAACCGGCCAGTTAATTTTTAATAGTAGACTATTTTTTAGACAGCAATTTTTTTCATTTTGAAATTGTTTGATTTACACGCTAAAAATGTCTTGCCTACGAGGCCTAATCCTATGTAAGTAAAGACGATAGTGACTTTCACTGCGCTGCGTCTAATTCAAAAAAGACGAAATAATTTGCAATATTACATTTTAACTTCAACACACAAAAAAACAACAAAAATACTAGATTTGTAATAGCCTAAAGAAAAATGATTGTTTCCAGTTTTTTAAAAAGTGGTTGATAAAATTTCTGAAGGTGGTACAGCGTGACCCAAGGAACAGTCAATCGCATTTTGGCGGTAAGGAGAAAATCACGATACAAATTCAGAATTTTCTGAAAACTATTTTATTTACTATTCCGACGATCCTTATGGGGCCTTATGGGGCGTGTAAAAAAATAAATACTAAATAATAAAGAATAAAATACTTGAACTGGCTGCGTGCTATCACGTTGGATTTCGTACCGCACGGAATGTTTTTTTCGTCGACACAGACGTTAACTTTCCGCAAACGCACTGGTAGGCCTATACATTGTAATATTGCATATGAACTTGGATAGACAGAGACACAGACAGTTGATTGCAGATTTTTTAAAAATTCAATAACTCTTCGCCAACAATAAAACACCGTTAACATAAAATTACTGTCGGTCTGTTGCCAAGTCGTTCTTCCGTCCGTTTTATTTTATTTTCGGTTAGCCTAAGTTTAGATCGCTTTAGCTTCCGGGGCCTAACTTGACTTTGCGCAGAAACTGATAACCAAAGCAAAGTGAATCGCAAAGCTGCTTCTTGAGGCTTTTTTTCGACTTAAGATCTGCTTCTTTAACAGCCGGAGACATGTCGCAATATCGGACAATCGAAACCGAAATAGCGAACTACAGCTTGCCATTGAATTATTTCCCTTTCCCTTTGCCTTTCAGTCCTTCAAACAGTATTCTCACAACTGCTAAAATTAAGATGCGGTCCGCCTAGTAGTATAATAGCCGCATGTGCATAACGTATTGCACCTCACAGATGCAAGAATCTGTCTGTCTGTCTGTCTCATGACCTAAGATGGACAAAATACGCCAACCCCCGCTTTAGTAATTCGACATTTTAAATCTTTATTCAGCACAAACAATAGTGTGTAACAATCACAACGTATACCACACCGTCAGTGGCGTAACTAGCCATCGGCAGCCCCGGCAATGCCGGGGGCCCAGGGGCCCATCACGGTAAAGGGGGCCCAAAGTGACCCGAATTATTGAAAAAATTAATTAGCTAGATATAATATCAACGGGCATTTTTGTAATTTTGACTGAAATCTGGAGAGTACGTCA
>Ga0209367_1009238_pt1 | contig 13398 bp, 6 predicted proteins | sample WorMetLIZISLAND2_FD_187412 | JGI IMG/M metagenome (GOLD analysis project Ga0209367, IMG submission 187412) | Marine gutless worms symbiont microbial communities from Max Planck institute for Marine Microbiology, Germany - Olavius geniculatus... ... | reverse complement strand
TTAAATAGCATTTTTAGCATGATCATTTTTAAATGCCAAAAAATCGGTAGGCGGTCATGTTAAAAAATCTATAACTTCGTCGTTTTTCAACAGAATCACATTTTACTTGGCTGTTAGATGTAGAAGATTTCAGTAAATTAAGCTGTAAAATTTCGTATTAAAATCCCAAACGGTTGCTGAGAAAACAGCGAAAAAATTTAGGGGTCCACTTTTTTCTGCCGCACCCTGTATATAGCCTAGACCCTTGTCCCTTTTTCACAAGAACCCCTTTCCCGCTCTCGCTCCTTGGCCTCGAATTTCGGTTCTCGGACCTCATGAATGCCGAATGCACATCAAGATCAATTCCTGGCTATGCCACTGGTGACAAGGTTACGCGAAATGGATTTGGCTACGGTTGTCATCAAAATGAGCCTAAAACTGTTTTAGGCTTAAGTTTTTTTAGTCTGTTGCGTCGCAGATATAACAATACTGTTTTGAATTTTAGCTTCAGGAAAAGGTTTCTTTAAAAATTGATCGATACATACAAATAGGCCCTACACAAAAGCCGACGGGCGCGCGGACAACATGAGAATAAATAAATACGCATTGCATATACAATGACATAGACGAAATAATAATGGGTTTACTTTCTATTTGATCGTTGATTTTGACCCGCTCGGCATTCATGTCTTCGATTATACCGCGACGCCTGGCACTCTCTGCAGTCTGGTGAGCCTTTATTGCTCTGCAAGCGCGCACACATTCCACTGACATTATTACTATTAGTTAATGAGTAATGACGATTAGAAATTGCCTGTACGGAAAGCGCGAAGTTGTTTCGAACAGGGAACTCAGACATAGGAAAGGACATAGCACCGCATACGTAGGTTTATGACTCAGTGGCGTAGCCAGGATCTAGTTGTAGTGGGGGCACTTAAGGGGTAGGGTATGGGGAGAAGTGCTCCATCCCCATGGGAAGAGGTCTGTGCTCCTCCCCAGAAAATGTTTGGATTTTTTTTGTGTGAAAATGACGTGTTTTGGTGCATTTTGGCACTATTTTGAGTAACTGAGTAAACCCCTAAAGGGCGCGTGCCCCTAGTGTCCCCCATGGCTATGCCAGTGTTATGACTGGAACATGGAACAGTTTGCAATCTGCTTCTCGTGGCGCTCATCGTTACGAAGTCCTTAAGCCGTACTAGAAGTCTTCATTATTACTGCCTTATAACACCGCAGTCATCCAACCACTTACTAACCAGGCTCGGCGTTGGTTAACTTCATTGATACGACCAAAGATGTCGCCATCACTAAGCCAATCACCACCTCGTTGTCCCATAACTTACTCGAACTTGGCTTTGAGACCGTCTCGGCGCTGTTTGACGAGGGCCAAGCTGCGCTCCATCTCGGCCGTGCGTGCGCTGTACTCCTGCAGCTTGGCGCACGTTCCCGACTCCAGCTCCTCCTTGATCCGCTTGTTTTCCATCGCCAGTCTCTCGTTCTCGTCCACCAGCTCAACGTTCCTCCGCGTGTACTCGTCGCGGATCTGCTCGTTTCCACCGCACGCACGCACCGGTACTGAGGACTAGATCAGAGAATCGATAAGAAGTAAATTAACTGCGGCGGCTCGGTTTGAAGTTTAATTTTTTAAAACTTAATGTACGGCAGTTTGACTGCAGCAGAACTCGAAATGGGTGTTTTTCGTCAAACACGTTAACTCGTAAGGCCTCTTATTTTATTATACCGAAAAAATGAACACGGAGCAATGTCATACTGACGAATACTTAATTTAATAGCTTACTGTATTCTTATAGGCAGAGGATATTTTTCCGGCAGCCATATCAATAGCCAAGTATCAATAGCCTAGCGGGCTAGGCAACTGATACGGCAATCCGATAAATATCTGGTCCTACCAGAGCCGGCTATTTATCCGGCCGCCGACTTGGATGGCATTAGCCGGTACGTAGGCCTACGAGCACCCTTAAGTGCAGTGCTCCTTCGTACCGGCTAATGCCACGCCAAAGAGAGACACGACGACAGCCGCGCAACTGACGGCCTCAACTCTAGCAACTAGGGAATCACGGATCGCCAATCGACAACTTGTGTACTTGCCTGCAGCAGCATCGAATTTATCACCAACATTATACGCTTAGTTTTGGTGTGCATTATTGTCCCATAAATTTCTGAGGTACGCTAACCCTAACCCTAATCCTAGCCCTAAACCTTTAATCCTAAACGCTACACCATAATATTAACGCTAATGCTGGTATAAAGCCGAGTGATTACGCCGAGCGACATTGGTACCGCCGCCTAGCGAGTGTGATTCAGTTATTCGTTTCCGTTCATTGGAAAAGGCTATTTTTCCGGCTGCCGAACGAATAGTCACCGTGATTCTTAAAATTATAATAGAGATTACGAGAACTGAATTTAAAAAATCGGAGTAAAGTGAATTCGGTTCGGGAAAAAAGACGCAGCAGGTGCATAATATGAAAAAGCATTTGCGCTTTAAAATAAAACGTCGGAATCATCGAGTAGGCCTAAATTGTTTTTGGACTTCACGAATTTATGGCAGGCGGCCAGGCGGGAAAACCCCGATCCCTGGTAAATACACCCGTGAAGAACAGGGCATGGATAACGTCTAGGCCCCGCCTACATGCCTTGGAGGTCTGTTGTCGGTTGACTTCGTCATTGCGGAGTTCGGCAATCTGGCGCGTCTGTTCGTAGATCTTTGCTCGCAGGTCGGCGTTCAGCTGACGCTCGCTGCTGCCCCTGTCAGTGGACTGTAACAACATCATCATCTCCGCCTGGTCGTCTTCCTGCATCGTCCCACTATCATCATCTTCAGCAGCAGCTGACATCATCGCCGTGACGTTAATTTGGGTACAATCGTTCAACTCAAGAATAAACTGGGCCACTTAGTATCATAACGGTTAGGAACTTGGACTACGATCGAAAGGTGGTTGGTTCAACTCCCGGTTCAACTCGCTATCAGGTCGTTACTGTACCTGGATGGGTGATTGCCTGAGAACAGGTAAACCATCTCAGAATATACCGGTAACCAACACCATTGCATGGGTCAACTCAGCCTTCCATCCCTCCAATTGAGGAAAATCGAGTACCGGCTTGCTTCGCTAAAGTTATGGCGGGGCGCGTTCACCTGTGTCGGGTGGCAGGTAAAACGGTGTAAGCCCATATGACAGGTGACGCTCCGTAGCTCGGTGACGGGTTACCATTGAGAGCTATTGACCACCTTTAGAGAGCTCGGAGATCACAAAAACTACGAAATAAGACAGTTAATGTTAATGTTATTTTGCCATTAAATCGACAGTTTTCGATGCTTGTTCAATGTTACACACAATGCCAATGTGGCGTAACGGTATTTAAAAAACAAAAAAACAAATACAAAATACGAAAATTGCGCATATATTGGATCCTCGTCCGTCCGCGTCTGCAAAAAATCCTGCTGATCTGGGTCCGCGGACAGACGCGTCCGCAGTCCGCACTTCTCTGCGACACACCCCTGTTATTTATACGGCGTTGGTCAAGAAATTATATTATTTTTTACCTGAGTAGCCGGTAAACCTTTCGGTGGTCTGCGTTTTGGACCCATCGCTTCCGTTGAAACTAATTTTCGGACTCCAGCTGTTCAGTTCGCTATCCCAATTATATCAGCTGTTGCCATGGGAAGAACGAGTGACGTAAATAAGTTAAACAGCATTACAGTACTCACAGTTTGCTTTTTAGTATAAAATTTTAAAAAAATACATAAAACGGCGAACACGATTATAATGGGGGATTATTCATATTAGAATTAGCAGTAGGCTACCGGGTATATCTGATTTGCAGTTTTCCGCTAAAAGTGGAACAACCCCCACTGTACAAGTGAATGACTAGTGAAGCATAAAAGATAACCTACGCCTGTTACAATGACATTGTTGACATGACTTAAGATAGAAACTCGGCTAAATTACGGGCCCTGCCCCCACCCTGTTGACTATGACAAAACATGACTCTTGTCAAAAAAAAACTTGACAAAAATCGTTTATTGACCGTAACAGAATGTAGCAATCTAGGCAAATAAAAAGAACAAAAGCACCTCACTGTTCTGAACGCTGGAAAACAGAAATATCTGCACGAAAACGTTTACGACACAACACGTACATTAATTCCAGTTTGGTTATAATTGTACGTTAACAGAAATAATGAGTAACATTTTTGTTCGCCAACGCCTGACAGTCGGGATGTTCGCTGACAATATTAAATTATCCCGAAAACGATGTGAACTTGTGACTGCTGAACCACACGCTCGCAGAATAGAAATAATGCGCGCGCACACACTGTACGAGCTCCACGCAAATGACATGATGTCACATGAGGGCCTTAGCCAACAAGACCACACTGTTAGTTTTTATTGCATTTCTGTCAACTTACAGAAAATACTGCTCTATGGTAAAAAATCAGTCTTTTGAAAGTGTAATACAAATAGGCCTAAAGCTGCAGCATGAAAAAAACTATTCTTTTTTTCAAAAAAATCAACTGAAAGATCGCGGAGTTCGTTTTATCAGTTTTGACAGACCTTCCTCGTTGTCGACGTAAAAATTGAGCCACAACCTTGGGGCTAAAAATCCTGCATTTGGGAAAATGTAAGAAAAAAAATTTAAATTCTGAGCATTAATAATGTCTTTTGTCGAAAATTTGAAGCTATCTGTGCGAAAAATTTAAACTTCGAGCCCCCAACTGTTTTAACCGACGACGCCACTGAACTGAACCGTTCGTGACGAAATTTTGATTACTGACAAAAAGTTTGCATTGAGACACATAACATGCAACATGTAATAAACTGAAATACTAAAAGCGTCAATTACGCTGAACACACTACTAAACGAACTTTTGTAGGCTCACGACAAGCACGCAAATGCACATATCTCTGAAGTAATAAACTCGTAGGACACATACAATTTGCTTAAATTACCGTTTATACAAAATTCCTCCTGCAAACGCAGCGAATATAATATACTGAAAATATAATACTTCAATCCAGTCCATTGCATTCAGACTCCGTTATGCTATACGCCTACTGAAGCTGTGACAATCGTAACGACAATGACTGTTTCGAAATGACTGCGAAATAAACTAATTACTGAGATCAAACTGAGAAAAGCTAGAAAAAATCGGCCGGGCCTAATGACGCACTACCCTGTATATTGCGCAGCCGTCTGCCTATAGCTGTGCAACCCCAACTGACTTTTTCGAAAATTAGCACTCACTAATTGCTCCTATACTTTAAAATGCGGCTATTAGAACGGCTACACAATCTTGAATAATTTCAGATATTAAAACAGCCTAGGAGAATCTAGTTTATATGGCTTAGGACTTATCGCAAAAGTGTGAGACGCCCATACGATAATTATGCGCTAGCTAATAATGTTATAATCACTGTCGTGAAAAAAGTAGGCCTACATTTTGTGTACGGAGTTAGCAAAACCGTTCAAAGAAATTTCTTGCTCTTGAAGTGGCTCGCAACTGCTGCGGTACTACAAAATATACTACCTTTTGATCTACATAACATAATACTTGGTACTTAGGCCTACGCAAGGCCAGTGTTACTTCTTTATTAGACAAGAACTGGCTTTGCGCCTACGACAATTTCGTAGAAAAAAAACTGAAGTGGGGAGGCACCTCAGTTCTGCCGAGGCTACAATGTCGAGACCGCCTAAAGGAGAAAGCGATATTCGATGACTTTGTGCAAACTCGTGGGTTGAAACAGTACAGCTTAACGCACTGATCAAACTACAACGATTGTTTACTGGTATCCTGACTTTTCGACAACCGTCGTTGCCTTTTTCGGAACGCTTTCCGTTTGCCGCTAGATGTCGCCAATGCAAACGATTTATCACAGAATAGATATAAGGACATTGCTAGAAGTAGGACATTTGTTTGCTGTGGCGACATTCGACGGGGAACAGAATTCGTTTCAAAGAAGGCATCAGCGGTTGCCGAAACGTCAACGGATCAATAACAAGAAATTTGAGATAATGCTCACGAGACGCGCGAAAGCCTATCGCATGCCCTTGCTTATCTGCAACCGTTTTCACGAAAGACTAGCCAACAACGGAAAAACAGCGACTTTTGCGGGGGTACCATCTTTGATGTCCTCGTATGCAGGTTTTCTTGCATTTAGAAAATCGAGACTTGAACCGTCGAAATCTACGTTCAATGCTGAAAATTTCATACGCAGCTTATCCATGTCTATCTCAATTGGTTTAGGCGCAATTCGCTCTTGAAATATGTCTCGCAGCCCGAAATTGCCAAAAAAATCTATAAAACCCCTATATTAGCGTTCAAGGTCATCCAAGGTCATTGAATTCGGTGGCAATCGAGAGTCAGTGTACGACTTTCTATTAGTGATTAATAGTAACCTAGGCCCTATCTCGCACAGTTATTCAGATACAGCGACTTATTTGCTAAAAATCGCAAATTTTTCCCACCCCCTCTCATTTAGCGCCCACATTCGGGGTGATCCCCTTCGAATTTACGGAAAAGCCTTACGGTTTCCAAAACTAGAGCCTTCCGTGCAGCCAACTGTAAAAACTTCGTAATCCTAGCTAGCACCGTTTTTGACTGATCCACCCGTGTGACGGACGGACAGACGGACAGACAGAATTGCGATGGCTAAGACGCGCTGAAAGCAGTAGCTGCTTTTGCGCGTAAAAAGGCCGTAATAATTTGATAAATTCGCACAGCTAATAAGCTGTTCGATGTTCGATAATAATATTCGATGACGCAGTCGAGATCTGGCGTCATGCGGTGACGTCACGTGTCGGTGGATAGACAGCGGCGGCGTGGTCAAGGTCGAGGGCGTGGTCGTGCTGTGAGTCGGCGTAAGATGGAGGCGGCTCGCCAATACCACCCCAGACATCATGAGCGTGGTGCTGACAAGAGCAGTGACAGTAGGGACAAGATGATGGCGTTGATGTGACGTCATCAGTCAACGACGGAGCAGACGGAATGACGTCAGTAGTCTGTACACACATCACACAGTACACACATCTCCTGTCACGCTAGCACAAAGTTCATGACATTTGGCCTACCCTTAAGTCCAGCCTTGAGTCGTGTCGTCCGTCTGTAACGCATGTACATGTATTGTGGCTAAACGGTAAGTCGTAAGGGGTCGGCGATGGTACCGTTGAATAGGGCGATGACGAGTTCTTATTGGCTGTCAATAGTAACCGTGTCTTTATCTGAAGCGGTTTGGCCACAATTTTAAATTCAAAGTTCTGCCTGCAACCATCACCCATGTGCACCGAATTGCCGTAACGTATCGTAGCCTTGATTGTAGCGTTTGATATAGCAGCGACACGATACCTGTACGGGACTGTAGATACTATGAGAAATCGTTTTTTTCCGTGTCCGGAAGTTGGACGCTGGTCTCTGACTAGGGCTAGGCGGTACGGCGGTTCATCACAGCGACAGCTGGGCTTCTTGTTGATAAATATAGATCACGCACAATAATCATTAATTAATCATAAATCATAAGTTCTTTAACTGGAAATAATTGCCATGCTGCAGCAACAGTTTTGCTCACATCTACTTTGCCAGCAGTGTTAAAAACCCCTAATGCAGTTTTCAGACACGAGTCAGACTCCGACGTGATTGTCTGTGACGGTAACTATGAAGCAGAACGCGGTCATGCTTTTAAATGTTCCACGAGAAAAGACCGAGATTCTGTCGGATATGATAATCAGCAACTGTGGAGCGTTAATACACTGATAGACGATGGTTGAAATCATCGGAGATACTGCGCTGCATTGCGATGTTCTTAGACAATGCCTTTAACCCATCAAGATGGCAGCGAAATATCGTATCGGCCGCCGTTATAAGGCAGACACTCTTTTTGTCTCTCGGCCTGTGCCACAGTAATATATTGCCAATCGAATTAAGCCCACCCCCGCTCTCTTAAGCCTAATTTCCATCGACTCAAGCAAGGAGAAGGCGCAACGCGGCGTAACGTACCGCGACGCAACGCAAGACTGAACAGAATTCTAATAACTCGGCATCGCTCGCAGTAGCGTAGCCAGGATATGGATGTAGGGGAGCCACTTGGGAGTAAAGCGTGGAGAGGGGTGTCTTCTCATACCGAAGAAGGAATCCGGAGAGGCGGCTATACCCCTCCCCAGAAAATTTTCGCATTTTTGCGCGAAAATAAATGGTGAATTTTTGACGCTATTTTGAGTAACTGAGTAGACTTCTAGGGGGAAGGCACGTGCCCCAAGTGTCTCTCGTTTTCTCCCCTATGGCTACGCCAGCGGTCGCTCGTTCGCGGATTTGCGGCTCGGCGGACCGAGCGACGCGTCTGTAGGCCTCCAGAGCGTCACGGCTCAACAGCCGTGACTGGCCGCACGTGACAGCATTCTGGTGATTAGCTCGGCGCTGCGTGAAAACCGCGAAATCACTCTGTGGTCCATTCCATTCTCTTGCGGCACGTTGCGGAACGCCGCAAGCGGACACTAGTGTTGCAGGATTCAGAGAAACTAAAACGCTGAAACGTGCCTTCCATTACTTACTACCACTACCAGCAAAAGTGTCTCACATTCGAATGATTTTGTGTCTCACATCAGCTCAGATAATTCAACCTGGCAAATTACGCTACTCTTCGTGGACGTGATTTTATAGCTGTTAGTGAATAATTTTTGCTGATAAGTATTTATGAAGATAACTTAGAAAAAAATGTGCAGTTAGCTGCTATACGTGTCATTCGTTGCTTCTGGTGCTTGCACTGTGTTGCGGTTTGCTGAAAGCTGAAAATTGGGCTTTAAACGCAAACACTCGTTCTATGCGAAACGACCATTACACGCAAAGCATTTGCAGTATAGATGAGTTGACGTCGAAGCAACGATTAGGCTGACTACGGTCACGACAATAAGTTTAATAACTCACCTAACAAAAAAGTTAGAAATGCAGTTTTCACCGTATATGACCACATCATGACCAAGGAATTTGATCTTTGACTTCGAGGTTCAAAATATAAAACACTCGTTCTCACTCGTTCTTATATTAGAACGCATTAATGCTAAAAACCTGCACCTGTTGAGATTGTGTCCAGTAGCCTAATAGGCCTATTCACGTTATCACGATAACGAGAACGAAAAAGTGCAGCAGTTTCGCAGACTTTATCGTCCCCGTCGTGACATAGAACCGTGACCATTTAACCCGCAAATTGCGAAGACGTAAATTTGCACACGGCGGAGTTATACCCCGTTTACACCATCAAGCTGACTCGACGAGCTGGCTATATGTTAGCTGGACAAGCCAGCTCGATGTTTGCTTGATCGTGTAAACGGGGTATTAGAAAGATGCTTGCTAACTGAGACCTGAACGGCGTCGGGAAAGTGCTGAGACGTTGCACTGTGTGGACACAACGAGGACGAGGTAGGCTGTGATGATGTCGCCGGATGGAGCAACTGTGTGCAGTTGTCCTCACTGTGAAGTGTTGGCAGCTCCGCACTGTCAACTGTTGACGATCCGCTGCCCAGAGCTGCACAAAGCCACACCCACGTGTAGCCTACTACGTAACAGTGAGTAGAGAGTTAGACTTTAAAGGTAAAGGTAAAGTCCGGTACTTGTTATGGCGCTTATCACATGAGACAAAACTCAACTGACCAGAAGCGTTTTTATACAATCTCGGAAGTGGCAGCTGACTGGCATGAGCTAATGATACCGCAGCACACTATGTGGCCATCCATTGCCTGCGTCAGCCAACAATTAAAGTCGCAGTTTGCAGCAAACAGACATACCACCGCCTCAATCAGCCACATTAGGCCTTCACCACATAGCCCGTAAGCTACTGCTCATTTCCATCCCACGGAGGGTAAGAGGCTGAGTTGAAAAGGGTAGTTTACATCCAACGCACAGCACGCAACGCAACAAGCGCAGCTGACTCAAAGACAGCTTCTGATTCTTGCGTTTTGGTCTCGTTCGTTGTGTTTGCTGCGTATTTTCTTTTATTGTGTACTGTCTTGCGTCATTGCGTACGTTGCATCATTCGACTTGCATGCGTTTGACGGAAACCACGCTCAAGTAGAACGTAAATACAGCGCAATCGTCTGCTGGTGCCACTTGCCAGGTTTTCGCGGTTGCTGGACAGGACAGCCCTGTGTCTGGCACAATCTGCCTGGAGACATGACATCCCAGTCACTCTCGACCTTGTTACTCCGGCCCAGGGGACGGTTCACGCCAATTTTAGTTTTATATGACTTTTTGGAGCCAGAAGCGATTAAAGGTCCAGACAGATAGACAGATGGACAAGCAGAACCTATTAAGAGACCTATTAAGACAGCCGCACAATAAGTCTCTGTGGGGTGTGACTGAACCGACTGCTTTGATGCAACGTCTTTGGGCCGACGGTTAAGTCTAGCTAAGTTCAATATGTTACGGCCTGTCTGTCCTCTGTCCGTCCACCTGTAAAAGATGTATTGTAGCTAAACAGTACGGCGAATCTCAGTAACGGTGACATAACACATGACACACGACATTTCACATGCGTACGGTCAGTCCTCCCTAGCGACAGCTGAGTTCACTGTACATGTAACTAGGCTATATACACAAGCTCGTAATGTTACTCACAGCAGCAGTTGGCGGTGTCGACGCTGGACAATGACTTGGTGACGCTCAGACGTCGACAGACACTAATGATGACGACGGCGACACCGACGAGCAATAGAAACCCGCCGACGCTAGCGACTGGTACTACGAGCGTCAAACTCAGTGGCATCCCTTCCTCACTACTGGCAACCACACACACACACAAGCTCTGACTGTTAATGGTTGAATGGTACAGCGCCTCACAGAAAACTCATCTCACAGCTACCGAGCGTCACCTGCCATATGGGATCACACAGTGTTACCTGCTATCCGGACACGGGTGAACGCGCCCCGCAATCACCTCAGACAGACAGACTAGTACTCAATTTACCTACTCCGCAGGGACGGAAAGCTGAGTTGACCTTGGTGTTGGTTATATACCAAAATGGTATACCTGTCCGCAGACAGTCACCCATCCAAGTACTAAGCACCTGAAAGCGACCCGACCGGGAGTCGAACCCACGACCTCGCGATCGCAAGTCCAACGTCCTAACCGCCCTAACCAAGCCACCAAATAATGTCGACGCCGAGTGATGCAGGAGGCCGTACATGCAGTTGCCGAGAGTCAAAGGCGCCAACAGCAAATTAGGCCAAACAATTGTTTGGTCTAGTTGGCAGTTGGCGATTCGTCACGAGTAAATAAAAGCGTGCGCTCGACGCGCGATACTTTTACAACGTCGGTTAATTTAGATCTTTTGAACTAAACATTGGTACACTACTTACTCGAGCCATGTGAAGCGTTCAAACAAATTTTGTTTTTCATGATTTTTTTTTGTTTTCGAACAGCACGAAAAGAGAGACAGACCAGCAGTCACGCGGACAGGAACACGCTTAATGCGGCTTATGGCAAAGGCCGTACAGTAAACATCAGCGACGACATTGAAACATCATAAACCTAAGACTCTGTTGTTGACGCAACTGCAGTCGCCCTTCAGCAGGTCTAAGCTAACACGGAACGATATACGGTACCAGTAAACAAAGCAAAGTCTTCTCAGAGTGTAGAAAAATCTATAAACAACGGTGCATTTTAAGGCGCGTACAGATTAACGTAACTGAACTGAACTGACACGGTTTAGTTGTTGACGAACTGGTTAACGGGCAAGCGGGGGAAGCTCATTGGTCATTGGTTGACGCGTACGTGCGCGTAGTCAAGTAGTCACCAACGCCATTAGATGCTGCTGACTGCCGTAATGCATTACTGCTTGCCCATTGGTTAGTTTCATCAAAAACTAAGCCATGCCAGTTCAGTTCAGTTACGCCGCTCTGTATACTCGCCTTTAAACTATCAATAAAATCAGCTGTTGACAGCTAAGCTACTTAGGCCTATACGAAAGCCACTGTGTCTGCTTGAGACTCAGGTTTTCATAAAAAGCTTTAGGTAAAATACCTCTAAGATATTTAGGCTACCCAGATATTTGCCTATCGTCAAGCCGCGTTCACGAGTATGAGTCCGAGTCCGGGTTTCAGTTTAGGCCTACGGCGTAGGCCTATATGGGGGTACTCGAACTCGTAGGCCTACTCCTTTCTGCCTGTGTGAACGTACCCTCACTTTCTGTCCTGGAATTAAGATCAGGTTAATGACCTTTTAGTTTATCGAATTAGTTTTCACGGGACCTCTAGAGAAAAGCGTGACTTACACGTCACTGACGCCGTCCTTCGTGTCGACACACAGGTAGGTGAGAGGGTCATAGCTATGTCTGCAGCAGAGCAGAGCGTCAGAAGTGCCCGGCAGTCGACAGCAGCAGGCGCGGTAGGACGGCAGCATGTCCGGTCTTGCCGTACAGACGTGTGTGAACTGATGGTATAGACGCTCTCTGCACTCGTCCACGCCCACTCCTCCCGCATCAACTGCGAGTTTTCAGCCAGACAACAGGCAAGATTATTAGTGGCGTCATGGTAGGGGGATTAAGGAGGTGATTGCCCACTCTAAATTTTTGGCTGTCGAAATATTGTCAAAAAATCGTCTTCTTGTCAGAAAATTTTCGTCCAAAAATGCGAAAGTTGGGGCCAAAAACTCCACTTTGGGAAAATTTACGGGGAAAATTGGAATTCTGAGCACCCATAGGGTCCTCTGTGTGCAATTTGCAACCGTCTGTCGTAATTCTATCGGAAATTCCTATCTAACCTTGGACATTTGCAGTGTCTGTTAAAAAATTGCAACTGTCTGCCCCAGGTTCGAGTTAAGCTTGGTGTTGGTTATAGGCCTATAGGCCTACCAAGATGGTTTACCTGTCCACAGACAGTTACAATTTACAAATCCAAGCAGTAACTACCTGTTAGCGACCCGACAGCGACCGTGAGTCGAACTCACGAACTTTTGATACTTACGCCACTCCGCATTTTGCGAGTTGCAATCGTTTAAGCCCGATTTTTTTGACACAGCGCCTCATCTGTATTTTGTTGCCTACACTTTTTATTCAATTCGTAGGACAAATGGCTTTACAGACGAAACTGTATGCTTATATACAGGGTGCGGCAGAAAAAAGTGAACCCCTAAAATTTTTCGCCGTTTTCTCAGCAACCGTTTGGGATTTTAATACAAAATTTTACAGCTTTATTTATTGAAACCTTCTGCATTTAACAGCCAAATAAAACTTGATTCTGTTGAAAAACGACGAAGTTATAGATTTTTTAACATGACCGCTTACCGATTTTTCGGCATTCAAAAATGATCATGCTACAACACCAATTTCATAACATCGTTGAAACAACACAGTTAAATAATGATCAAATGCCAGAATTCTATTGCCACTGCAAATGTTCGAAGTGTTCACCACCAGCACC
>Ga0209367_1009237_pt1 | contig 13398 bp, 9 predicted proteins | sample WorMetLIZISLAND2_FD_187412 | JGI IMG/M metagenome (GOLD analysis project Ga0209367, IMG submission 187412) | Marine gutless worms symbiont microbial communities from Max Planck institute for Marine Microbiology, Germany - Olavius geniculatus... ... | reverse complement strand
CGCCGCGTATGTATGACGTCATGATGACGTCACGAACATCACCGCACAGTGCTATGGGAATTCCCATAAACTGTTCGTAACACTGTACGCTGTACCACACCTGCACGCCAAGTACACTGTGTCCGACAAAAAAGTAACTCCCTAGTCATCGTGCAATAAAAATGTCAAATCTGAACGAATCTGAATAAAATTTCGTGCGCTATATTTACAATAAACTGCTTAAACGATCACCAAATTTCGTTGAAAAATATCATTTTTAGCGTAGTTATTAAAGGTTGAATATCAATAACAAAATAATTTCGTTACCAATATGGCGTTACATAAGTAAGCCCCTCTGTTACTATACATTTGCTTAACTTTAACAAACAACGTCTGATTCTGGTAAAAATTTTACACTAACAATGCATCATCCGGCGGCAATCAAACTGCCAAATTACAGACAAATTTGCCAAAGCAAACAACAGTTACAGCGGCTTTTGTGAGGTCATGCCAAAACGTTTTAGTCTCAGATCTTCGTGGAAAAGTCAGAAATAAAAACCCAAAAGTAAAGTGTTTTGGGGTGACCTCACTAAAGCTGTTGTAAATATTCTTTGTTTTCGCAGTTTTAACAAAATTTTGCACTTTGATTGCCAATATATGATGCATTATTGATGTTCAATAATTTGAATTTCGCTAGAATCAGATGCTGCTTGTTAAAGTTACGCAAATGTACATTAACAGAAGGGTTAACTTATGTAACGCTATATTGGTAACAGAGATATTTTGTTACCAATATTCAAAAATTAATAACTCCGCTAAGAAATGTTATTTTTAACGAAATTTAGTGATAGCTTTAACAATTTATTGATAATCCCGTGTATAATTTTTTTTTAAAATTCGTTTAGATTTGACATTTTTATTGCACGATGTTTAGGGGATTGCTTTTTTCGGACACAGTGTATATACATAGGCTACACCGTGGTTCAAAAACGACCAATTCGCCTATGTTGACTGAAACAACAAAAACAAAGCTACCGCTTATAGGGTGTTTACACGATCCAGCAAACGTCTAGCAAACGTCCAGCATTAGCACGTGTATTTTGAATACATTTGTTAGAAGTTTGTTGGACGTTTGCTGGATCGTGTAAACACCCCATTAGATAACAAGGCGTTAATTTTGTGCTTTTGCATTGTTATAGACCCTAACGCAAGTCTAACAAATTTGGCTTTCAACTTTTTCAGAGTTTAGTTATAGTTATGTTTAGTATTCTAAGCAAATCTATACTGTGTCTCAAAAAGAATCCCCGTCATTATCGATTGTAATTTGAAGACCCATTGTTAGATTTTGATATTTTTGCACGAATATTTTCGACATTTGTCATCGAAATAAATAAATATGTTTTTAACTCACCCAAAATTCTGCTACTTTATTACGTGCAAAGACAGGGTGACTATGTCTAAAACTAATACCTCAATTAAACGATGAAGCTGGTTCATCAAGCTGCTTCGACAAACATTTATCAAGCATTCACCAAACACACATCAAGCAGTCACCAAGGCAGCTCAATGTGTGCTTGATGAAGGATTGGTAAATGCTTGACAAGCTATGCCATTGCAATTTAAACACTTAAAACGGCTTGATGAGCGCTTTTCGAGCGCTCATCGAGTTATAGTGTCATCGTGTAAACGGGATATAAAACTACTAAGCCAAAAACAGCACAAATTGTGTTAATTGAGCAAGCTAGCACTACCGGTAGCCTAAAAGTAATAGTTTGTTTCACAGCCAGATCAGTAGATAACTAAGCGCTAGTCTAGGAAAAACTGAGAGCTTAAGAGAAAAAACTTAAAAGTTAGACAGAGTGGCTATGAAGTAAATACGGCTTGAGACCAGCAGTTCGGTGTTGCAGGGTATGTCGCCGATGACGTCATAGTAGAGATTGCCGTCACGTGACTGAACCATGCTCAGATTCTCTTCGGCAGGACAACGGGCACAGTTGACGTAAGACATCCAGCTACTGCTGCTGCCGCGACCGTCCACAAAATGACGCAGTTGACCGTCCTCGCCAAACACCTGATACAATGGCTACACGATACATACACACAGTGACGGCTTGGCGTGGTTGTTAACGCGTTGGCTTTCATCAACGGATTTGCTAAGTCAAGCCCGGTCACTACCTGGATGGGTCAGGTAAACGACCTCGAAATAGGGGCTTATTAACGAACCGCACAAAAGTTATCAACTCAGCCTTCCATCCTTTCGGGGTAGATAAGTCGAGTATACTGGCTTGCATTGTTTGGTTGCGGTTAAAACGGGACGCGTTTACCCGCATTTCGTATGATCTCGATCTAACGTGACAGGTGACGCTCTCTGGCGCCGAGATGGGTTCACATTATGAGCTATAGCGTACACACCGTTAAAGCCACTAAATTGCCTTTATTTTTCAATCCATGAATGGAAAGACGATGTTAAGTTTTTAGAGAACTGATTTTTAAAACGTAGATACGTGTAAATACGCTTGCCAACAAACGAGCAGACAGACAGAGAGACAGCGATGCACAGAGAAACAGACAGACAGACCCAGAGACGGACAGACATGGTTCAAAAGAGAAACCTCCCACATGAAGCTGTTGTCGTCACTGAACTTGATTTCAGTGATGCTGACGACACGGCCTGAGTACGGACCAAAACGAGTTCCTCTTGGCAGACCTCTCGACGACACACAATGAACACTGTAATGCCACAGTCCAGCCAGAGTCGTTCTCCTGATTTCCAACCCTTCACATCATACACCGCCCACCAGCGCATCTTTAACATCATTGCCATATCCTAGTGGCGCAGATTACAAAACAAAACAGGCCATCGCGCAGTATAAAAATTTTAATTCAAAACAACTGGTTAAAACCAAACAATGGCGTAGGTGGAATGTCAATTTGGAAGCCTGTGAATTTGGGCAGGTCGCACGTAGCCGCAGAGCACAGTGTCCAAGTCGCGCTGCGTGAAAATCTTTCAATATAATACTTTCCCTCCCTTCTGTTCTTTTCTTCTCTTTCCTCTCTCCTGTCGTCCCCTCCTTTTTTCCTTTTTTCTTTCCTTTCCCTCTTTTTCTCTCGCCTTTCTCTTAGAAGTAGGACTTCTAAGTTCCAGCTAAAGTGGCTGGGAGAGCGCTGCGAACTCCCGCAGCGGAGTCCGGAGCAGAGCGCCAGCCTAAATTTAATACGGTGCATATAGTCTTCAAATATGACGTCTGGCGGCAACATTATTTTAATTATTATCCCAAATCTATAATATCTATTTTAACAACAAATACAAAAAAATACAATGGAGGGCCTGGGCCTTTTGGCCTCCCTTGTTTACGTCACTGAAATCAAATTTAAAAGATGCGATGACGAAATTCGCAGCAAATCGAAACAGAAGGAGTTGGCGCTTAGTCGTGGGAAGATCTGTATACAATTGAGTTAAACGTACCATCAGGCAGCTGGAGTGCGGAATGGTCCGGAGGTCTGGGCGTCCCACAGCGATGTGCGCCGTAACTACCATTGCCTGCCAGTATACGCTCCATTCCTGCTCAATAATACACAGTACACTCGCCCGCGCTTAAAACAGAAAACGAAAGCTTTTAAACAACATTTTATGATGAGCTATATGAATTCGCCAAAATGCAACATCTAGGCCCTACTGGTACTGGGACCGCGCCAAAATGATCGACAGGGAAAGCAAGAGGATGGATCGGTGGATCAAGAATGCGACACACATAAGGAAAAACAAGGCAAGTCGATGAACCGAGACGGGGACTCCTCTTGCTTACTTTTTCATGACTATGACTACTTAGGCCTAGGCCTACTGTCGGCTGCAGTGACACTTAACAGACAGTCGTACCGACGAAAACTGCAGTGGCTGCCGTAACGTCAACAAATCATTGAAATCAGTCAATAAGGATTACATTTTGATCATCGTGAATTCATATAACTTAATAGTTATCGTATGAGTATATTCAAAGACAAAGTATTTTAGCACGAACGCCGACCGCCCGTCCGTCCGTCCGTGTGCCTGTCACATCTACGGGCTCAACGGCAAACGTCTGAAAGTGGAACATGAGCATCCCGCCCAAGGTCTTCAGTTACCTGAATCAACTGTGGGTGATGCGGACAGGAAGGCCTATACTGACCGTAGCTGAGTTGTTCGACACGCAGACCCGACAGGGCGTGTCCCGGACTCATTGCATTCAACGGGTCGTAGGCAGGTCGCAAGTAGCCGTACAGTACCGTGTCCAAGTCGCGCTCCGAGAACATCTCTCAATACAGTACTCCACTGCTGTTGTTGTTGTTGTTGCTGCTGCTGCTGATGATGATGATAATGACGTCAACTTGTCGCACGCAAACGAAAACAATAAGGGAATTAATTAATCGAGAAGTGATTCGTAGAACATTGCAATAGCATACGCACAGAAAATATGATAGCCGAAGTGCGTTAATCTTGGAACTGTATTTTCTTGGTTTAAAAAAAATCCAAAGTTTCAGTATTAATCTGAGCCTTAAAAGCTCAATCAATAACCTTGGTTTGACCTTGGTTGCACTTGAACCAGCAATACCGGCAGCCTATGTAAAGAAATTTAAAGAAATTTAATTAAACAATATCAGAATAAAAATGGTTATTATAGCGTGTAAAAGCACTGGTTAATATACGGTAGATATCTGATTGCGTGGAAAATTCTAAGTTATTATGGCTGTTGGACGCAAGTAAAAGATTTACTTAATCTGTAAATCGTACAACTTGCGAAAACTTGCCTTCTATTATCGTAAAAAAGGAAATAAAGTTAAGAAACTAACCTATTATTGAAGTTTTGTTTGGACGGCATTTATGAATATATTCCGTTATACGTACAGATACTTACAGACACAGAACTGCAATGGACGGGTGTTGAAACGGCGAAATGACCAGAGCGCAATCGAACTAACGATACCGTCAAAATACAGTTTCGCGTCGGCCTATAGGCCCTAGGCTACAAACGGCGCATTTTTATACCGATCAGTTAAGTCATGGTCACCGGCCGGATCTGACATTGACTAAAAAGTAAAGATATAATGTAATGTGTCGTAGGTAATAGGCGACGACAGAAAACGACGGAAGTCGACAGCCATTAACGTTGGGCGGCACCGAACGGCGCGGCGCGTCCCGTCCGCGCTGACTTTGGGCGGCACTAAAACACTGCGACGACGACGTGTTCGAACGTAGGCAGCCTACGTCGAACAGGTAGGCCAGAGAGATTTCAACGACGGGTACTCCATCCGTCCATCCGTCCGTCCGTTCGGCGTAAAATAGCTCCAATCCCAGCTGCAGCATCAATTGCCCGGTGGTAATCCGGTGTCGTGGAAAATTTGTCGCACTTGGAAAATTCTTCCCACCTCCATATTCTCATTAACCCTAACCCTAAGGGGTCGTGCATAAATGACGTCACGCTCCGAGGGGGACAGGGATTAACATTATTGCGACGACGTGTGACGTAGGGGAGGGGGGTTAAAGGAAGTATGACGTCACACGCGTCACATCTGTGGAAAGGCACAATAGACAGCCAAATTCATGTTGCCAGCTCCGTATGTGTCAGGACAAGGAACACTTAGGAACACTGTGCTTAATTTCACACAATTTTATGCATTAAATTAATAGTACACAATTTTGATAATGGATATAATTTTATATACTAAAATCAGGATATGCTGAAACTCATCTCTGTACTCTATACAGGCTACAGAGTACTGGGGGTTAGACGTTTGTGACGTCATATTTGAAGGGGGTCCAGGAAAGTGTGACGAAGTGTGACGAAGGGGGAGGGGGGTAATTTTTCCCCAAAATCGCGTGACGTCATTTATGGACGACCCCTAACCCTAACCCTAACCCTAATCTTAGCCCAAATTCTAGCCCTGATTTTAACCCTACTCTTAACCCTGACCCTAACCTTAACTTTAACCCTATCCCTAATCTTAACCTTAACCGTATTGCTGCATGTGGGAATTATTTTCCGGTGCGACAAATTTTCCACTACACCGGTGCCACGCACAATACAGCTGAGTCGCGGAAATCGTATACAAGCACCGGTTGGCCGGCTGGCGAGAAGTTTAGCGGGGCCTAATCTGCTAAGTGTTATCCGGCGCGCCGGCGTCTTCCGGACGACGTCGACGACATCAGAGGTACTTCAGTTGAGATAGGAATGATCGCCGCACGTGTAAACCGCTTGCATTAGGCCTAAACGATATGATGGGGTGCACGATGTAGATACTCACGGCATAGGCTACTATGCATAGTGTATAGCCTAAGTTGAATGACTAGTGTTTTATAGGCCGATTGTAACAGACCAACAGATTTTCACCGGCAGTCATAATTAACTCGTAACGGTAGATTCGATGCTGCTTTACTGTCCCTTCCATAACTGCAAGCCGATATAAAGAACCGCTGTATTAATAGTTTTGATACGCCTCAGAAGCTACGGCACTACGTCCGGCGCTCTACAAATGTTTTACTATTATTATTATTATTATTATTATTATTTATTCTGTTATTATTGTTATAAAAATATCGTCAGTTGTCTGTCCATCTGTAACAAAGACACTAAAATTATGCACATTTTCACAAAAATTGGAAAACAGTAAGTAAGTAAATAAGTAAATAGTGTACCTAAATTTATATAGCGCATACTCAAAAAATGTCTAATGCACTTAGTACACTGTGTCGTCAATATTTCGCAGAAAGTGTTTTCAGCTGACGTCTGAAGGTAATGAGACTCAGTTCTGGGTCACGAAGACTGTCAGGCAGCGAGTTCCAAGTCGATGGGCCCGCAACAGCAAAGCGCCGACGACCGAAACTTAACTAAGCAGCTCATAATTGATTGCAAGTGTGTTTATTCTTTACTTTAATTTATTTTTAACAACTTTCGTGCATCCTGGTCCTCGGAAGATGCACGCCCATTCCACGGTGCTGTGCTTTGCGGAAATTCAGTGGCTACACGTACACAGAATAGGCATCTATGGATATGGATATATTCATGGATATCCACGTAAAATCCGTGGATATGGATGGTAAATCTCGGCTCGTCTGCCGTAGGCTATGTTACTCGATCACGAGCGTTGAGCGCTGACGGGACACTGAAAGAATCCGGGACATGGTCTGCGGACGGTGTGGGCAGATAGGGGTGGCGGATGTAGAAAGCGACGTCTATGACAACGGGCGGTGGCGCGTGCGTGCGCAGTGGTTAATTTCCGAGACAAATGTAATCATTGACAATGACAGACGCGCACAGCCATGGTTCCTTCTGACCGTATCAGCTCAAGACCCTTCAACACCAAATATACTGCAAACAGCCGTCGCATACACGGAGCGCGGCGTCCTGGTGTCATTAAAGTGATTATATTTACTTACTCGTCGTCATGTCTCGATCGTTTAATATCGTTACTGTATTTAGAGTCTGGCGGCCCAGTAATAAATTTATACGCCCACGACCTGTTTTCTATACCTCTGCAGTAAATTTGCGATGAAGCTATTAGCGACATTGTAGATCCGATCCTATCCCAAACGCGTCGCTACATTACCTTGTAACAGTCAGTTTTAGAATAAATGAGTCACAGCGTCACCATAAGCTTATACGCCTTATCTAGTCGCTGTTCTTTATTTGGGACAACTTTCGCAAATATGTAGCAATTTTACACTGTATGGCACTTTTTAATTTAGGTTTTAAGCCGAGTGTGTTTTTGTGTCCTATTATTTTTTTTATCTGTGTACTATACACGGTGTTTTATAAAAAGCATCCTTTTTCTTTTTGTCAATATTCACTCAAATGATGATCAATTTAGGCCTATACGAAATTTTTACCAGATGTAGCCGAAGAAATAATAATTCAAAATATTTCGACAAAATATGGCTGTTGGTTAAAAATTATTTGCCAGTCGTGACATAATGCTGACGTCATAATGTGTCGCGAGTACAAACTTGCTTGTTGCAACCGGTGCTGGGAGACTAGCTGAATAGCTACGTCCATGCTTTGATGGTGGACTTCATCTGGTTCACTAATGACAAACTGTTTTAAAAGGTTGTGCTATTGCAACCACAAAACGCCCAAAACGATCACTTTCGCACACTTGTGGGGATAGCTTGACTTTTACACTTTCCAGCAAGACAGTGCACCAGCACGCACTGCTTGCGAGATGGTGGAGTTTTTCAGTCGCGAGACGCCTGATTTCATGCCCCCATGTTGCTTAATGCTAACATTATGAAGATTTTTCATCATTTTTTCATCATTTTTCATTTTTCTGATGGGCGTCTTCTGGTTGGCAGGCAAAAACCTCGTCCGAGGAAATCGGAAAGAACAAGAACATGCACATTCCGTCTGATTTTCTCAGACGAGATTTTCAAACCTCCGAAGGCTCGGCGAGGTTGGACAACATCTCGGACGAAAAAATCGGTGCATTTAGCTGTGCACATATAACTACAAATATATAACTACTATAATTCATTCTGTCCGATTTCCTCGTCCGAGAAGCTCGGACGACACCTCAGACAAGGAAATCAGCGCATGTAGCTACGGCATAAGGCGGACAGAATTGCGGAAAATGTGTTTGGAGCGGCGACACTTATAGACGTGACAGTGCAAAGGCAGTAGAATGGCAAAACAAACCATCTATTGTCGATGACATTACGAAAATATCGTGAAAAAACAACACTTACTGCACAAATTATTTTAACAGTGTTTTAATGTTGTTTTACAGTCTGTTAATTTATAACATACGCATTTGATTGCTATATTTCATTCTGTAACAAGACAGACATTTAACATTTTGACATTTAACATTTTTAAAGAACCTGTAGGCCAGTTAAGATGTCTTGCTATAAATCATACAGATACAATGTTTAGCCATTCTGCCTCCGCGTAGTCGTAAACTAATTGAAAAGTGCAAGTTATGATAAGTTAAGAATCAAGAACGCATCCTAACAATACACAATACTCGCTTAATTATGCACAACAATGGTGCAATTATCAAATGAAATGAAACAGTTAAAAAGCAGTTGTCAGCAGAACGAATGAAGCATCATAGCGTGGCAGTCGGTGTCGGCCTGTAACTGACCAGTGGTCAGTTGGTCATCAGATGGTCCAGTACTATTGTGTGAAGTGGTCATCATGAGTTCACGAGACATTGACCGCGCCAGCCGGTCCACACAGCGACTCAGTTGAGTGTCAGAAACTGGTAGAAACACGAGATACCTCGGCAGATGGTCGTACAAGATGCGTAACAGCAGCAGTAGCTGTGTCTCTGACCTGTCACGGCAAACACAAACAACATAAAGTACATAGAGCGTTGACACAGAAACAGAGGCTGCAGGCAGCCCAAAGAAACGCAGCACCGAGCTAACAAAGGCCCCAAGCAAAAAATAAAATGACCATTGGGCAAATAATATGACAAAAATAAAGTAAAGAAAATGATTATATGATTAAAAGAAAATAATTATTTGCTGAAAAACCAACAATAAAGTGCATAAACGTTGTGCACACGTGATTTTCTGTAGCAGGCGAGAACATGAAAAACTTTGAAACTCGTCAATTGACGACTTCACTTGCGGAGATTACAAGGCTCCCCGAGCATGCAAAGCTGATCACAGTGTAGCACGGTAGTGCGTAACACTGTTGTAAGGGCGACTATCAAAGTCAATGGGAAACCCCAAATTTTGGGCACCCGTAGCCTCCAAACCCCTGAATCAATCGACTCAAAATTTGACTTAGATGATTAAGTCGGCGGTCTGACCCTACGTGCCAAAAATGGTACAAATCGGCCCAGCAGGGTCGGCGAGGCAAAGGGGTGAAATATAATGTTCAGTTGGGTTATTTTCTTCTTTTTTTTCTTTTCTTGTGTTTTGGTAGAGATTATTTCCTAGAAGGGTCTCGACATTCATCTTTCATATTTTCAACCTGAAATCCCCCAAAACCGAAAATTTTAGGCCCATTTTTGGACTAAAAAATTACAACTGAAAATGCTTAACAATCGAGATGCTCATCTACAAACTACCCTTAATCGTCATCGTAGCCTCACCAAAGTGGCCCAGTGAATAGGCAATGTGGCCTCGGAAATTCCAAATATGCGGTTATTTTAAAACCCCTGCCTACAGGTCACGTGACACGGCGCATGCGCACTGAACTTATGGCCTTTAACACGGGTTATTTTTTCTTTTTTTTTCTTTTTTTTACTTTTCTTGCCAACCTCGGGAGAACACATTTTTGGGAGTATCGCAGCATTCTTTGCACTGGATGACGTGTTTCGGTGGTGATTGATTTCCTAGGGGGGGTCTCAACATTCATCTTTCATATTTTCTCCCTTAAATCCCCCAAAACCGAAAATTTTAGGTCAAAGTCGTGACCACATTACCTTTGAGGCGCCACATCTCCGTAACGGTGCAAGATAGATGCATGGTTACAATGGGCCACCTATAGGAAGTCACCCACCGCGAGTCAAATGGTCACGTGATTGGTTTGGTCACATTATTGCTTTTAACTCACAAAGTCACAATTTAATTTGCTAATAAAACAGCAAATATTAAATATAAAAAACTTACCAGTTTACATTACTGTGTAAGTGCAACCAAGTCACACATCCAAAACAGCAGAAATCATTTTGCTAGGACACAGAGTGATAGAATGACGAAATGGCTGCCCTTACAAACCATGTGACATGACCCCATTTAACCTTCTCCACTCCAGCATTATCTCGTAAGCTAATAAACATAATCAATGCAAATGTGATGCAAATGTTTTCCAGCTGATGAAGTGTACTGCTGGTACGTAGCTGAAAGAGTCAAATTGGAAACAAAGTTGAATCAAGTCTTCCAGAAGAGATTCAACTTTGTTTCCTAAAAATCAAGTAACAACAAAAAAATCTATTTAATTATGTGCACAACGGTAGTTGCCTAAAGTGGAACAAAATCTCTTCCCGCTCTTAACAGCTGTTAGTGGCGAAATAGGCCTATATGTCAACTGACTCAGTTGCTTGGCATATCTAAGCCAAAAAAAGTTAAATACAGCTCAACAGCCGAGACTGAGCAGTTTTGCAATAATATGAGCAAGTTTCCTTAAACAGAACATACTCAGCATTTTGTTCCAATTAGGAAAACTATAGCTGTTTCATCAAATTTTACAAATCACTGTGCAGCACAGCCATTGTTTACATCACATTATCGCTCATACATCCGACACCGATAAACATCCAGTGTGCACAGCATTAGCGGCTATGAAGTCACTTCCCAAATACGGCGTGTGCCATCCTCACTACTGGTGCTGCATTTAAGGTCGTAGGCCTATCAATCAAAAATCAACGATCGTCATTAACTGCAAATTGAGTTCAATAACATTCAATAAAATTCAATAACACACACCATACTTACCTAAAATCGAAAGTGAAACCACTGTAGAGTACTAATTATTCCTCACTTTCAGTAAGCAGCTCATAGATGTTCCAATCAAGGAACCGTTCCAATTTAGGCAACTCTCCCCTATTGGCTTACGGAATAATGCGGGGTGGAAAACGTTAAACAGGGTCACATCACATGGTTTGTAATGGCAGCCAGTTTGTCATTCTTTCACTCTGTGTCCTAACAAAATTATTTATGCTGTTTTGGATGTGTGACTTGGTCGCCCTTACACAGTAATGTAAACTAGTAAGTTTTAATTTTAAAATATTTAATATGGTTAAGAGCGGGGTTGGTATTTGCTTCTCCTCATCGATGAATACCAACTACCAAATACTAACCCTGCTCTTAACCATTACAACTTTGAGCTTTAAGCCTTGCAAGTGAGGGTGAGGGTGCCTAACTTACTGTTGACACAGGGCCGTCAAGCGCCTTGCTATGCCAACGTTACTAATTTAGGCTTTCCTAAAATATCCGGAAAGATGTTAGATTTTGTCTTAGGTCTTATCTTGCAAACGACTGGCCATCTCTTGGCAGCTTAACACAGAGACAGATAGAGACCTGGCTGAGAGACGCAGTTTGATGACGTTATATCCTGCGGGAGTCGGGTCAGCTTCCAGCCAAGTCATGTACAGTGGACTGGACGCCACGGCACACAGACAGCAGTCGTCAGTGACAGAGAACTGCAGCTGACTGACCAACGCTGACATGACCGGTGACAACATTGATGATACGCTGGTGCTGGCGCCGGATTGGTCAACAGACTGCAGTAGGACGGTCCTTCTACATGGTGAGAGTGCACTGATGCATAGCAGTTGATGTAACGTGTCACTGGCTGTGACAACAAACAGTCACACCAGTCAATCAATCAATAAACTAGATGGTGGTTATGACTCTGCCAACTATTATGCCTCCGCCAACATGTGACAACTACAAGGCCAAAAATGCATTTCGGGGCATATTTGACCCCACCATTACCTTGACACTTGACCTTTTGACCCCAAAATTTGAACTGTCCATCAGTGCCTCGAAGTCCAGCTACTTCTATGAAGTAGCATAAGAAGGTTGACCCCTCAGGCAGCTTAGAGTGCTGGTTTGGGGTTATACCATGGAACAGTTGCAGTTCAAGGAAGGTTGATCTCTCAGCCAGCTAAGGGTGCTGATTTGAGATCATGTCTTGATGGGGTTCATTGGGATCTTACAGGTACCCATGGCTGATTGCTTAGTTGGTGCCCGCCTGGTCTGTGGTCTGGTCGTGTGAGCTGGGTGGCTTGGCTGTCCTTGTCATGTCTTGGGTTGGGTGGAGCATTGGAGAGGCTCTTGCGAGGGTGATGAGTTGGACAGGGATTTCCGGTGGATACCGAATGCATTGCAGTTCGGGACTACAGTTTTCCTGTTGGGCTTGGAAACCCTGCATGGTCTCTCCTTTGCCCCGTTTGGCTGTGGGACATGGCAGGGGTGGTTTGGCCGTGCTGCTCCTGCGGCTTGTCTGCTGAACAGGTTGGGTGACTGCCAGGTGATTAGCTGAGGGGACCGTAAATCTTTCGATGAGCCCCACAGTACTTGCTTGGTCAGGGCAATGTGACCTGACTGGCAGTGTGGTCATGTGAGCGGGGGTAGTTGCACTTTTTGCTATTTCTGCTATGACTTATTGTAGTTGGGCTTAACAGGATCTAACAGACACCTATGGGTCATTGCTTGGTTGGTGCCTGCCTGGTCTGTGGTCTGGTCATGTGCGCTGGGTGGCTTCGCTGTTCCTGCCATGTCTTGGGGTTGGGTGGAGCATTGGAGAGGCTCTTGCGGGGATGATGGGTCAGATTGGGATTCCAGTAGATACCGAACTTTGCTCTACAGTTTGGGACTACGGTTTTCCTGTCTGGCTTAGAAACCCTGGGGAGCTCTCGTTTGCTCCATTTGGCTCGGAGGCATGGTGGGGGTGGGTGGCTGCACTGCTCATGTGGCTGGTCTGCTGTTGGGTT
>Ga0209367_1009236_pt1 | contig 13398 bp, 5 predicted proteins | sample WorMetLIZISLAND2_FD_187412 | JGI IMG/M metagenome (GOLD analysis project Ga0209367, IMG submission 187412) | Marine gutless worms symbiont microbial communities from Max Planck institute for Marine Microbiology, Germany - Olavius geniculatus... ... | reverse complement strand
GTTCATATTTGCTCTGTCTTATTATACCGTGCTACTTTTTGTTATATGGGCAGTTGTAAGTGCCGTTGCGGCCTTTCTGACCCTTGGAACACATGTTTTATTGTTCTGTTCTGTATTTTCTGACATTGTCATGTTTTGTGTTTCCGAAATAAACTGATGATGATGATTGATTATGTGATGTCCTGCTTTTTGTAGACCATGGTATACTATCAATCGCTGTACCAGATATTGAATTATATACTAGTTGGCTGTTGCTTAACAATGAAGCATCATGTTAAGTAAGTAAGTAAGTAAGTAAGTGCATATTTAGAGTGCACAATGTCAGCCAGTGGCCGAATCTGTGCTACAGAGCTTGGGCAAGATGCCATCTCGTCTGGATCAGATACGTCTTGAAGAAACGGTAGCGCAGCGAGATCAAGAAGCAGCTCATGAGAGGTGCCAGTATTCCAATTTAACTTAAAATGTGCTGCAGTATTATGCAGCTGTTTTATTAGGCTGCATTGCACGTTTGGCTCATTTGTTCATCCATTTAGGTCCCTAATTTGAATGCAATCCATAATTTAATCACATTGTGCAATCTGTTACTTACCAGAGACACTGCCAGGTGAAAACTTTAAGAGCATACTGAACTCGTTGCTTACATACGTCATGAGATATGACTGAAAAGTGAAATTAAAGTTGCGTTAATAATTTTAGATTCTCTTGTCAGCATTAGAAGCAAACTAGCGCACAAGTGTATGTTTACATGTGGATATTTGCTTGTTTCTGCTGTGATAAGTTTTCTTACTGTGCAGTTAATTGTGACTGATATTTTTCATTGCTTGATTGATCATGAACAAAATTTTTAGTTATCCAGCAGCGTGAAAAATAATTGCTGTGTGGCTGTGATGGTGCATGCAGAGAAATACAGTCAAAGATGATGTTTTCTCAGAGCTGGGAAGAATTATCTCTGGTTAATATTTTCAAGCGTTTCTCTGTATAATAGCAGTAATAGTAAACGACAGTGTTTATGGCACTGTCATCATGGCACAGTCACTGCAAGAGTTCACCTGGTTCATAATAACCAGGCTGTCGCTGACCTTTGGACCAAGCCAGTCAACTTGAGCCTACAGATCCGCCTAAACTGACTGCATTTAACATCACCATTCATTACTATGCAGCCCAAAAGCTGATACTTATTTTACCATTCCATGAAGGACAGAGGGCTGAGTCAATGTGGATGGCTGTTTAGTTACCTAGATGTTTTTGCCTTCTCACCATTAGTCGACCATCCAGGTGTTAACTGTGTCTGGTTACATAGTTTGTTGATTCGACACAGTGTATCAACTTTGTGCTGCATCGCCAACCTTATTGTATAATAGCATACTGCACTGTTGTTGTTTTCGTTTAGTCAGCTGTATTTCATATTCTTATCAGATCTGGCTGTTTTTGATAGCTTATATTAACAGCGTTACAAGGATTCTTTAAAAACTAAAGAAATTTCCACTTTGGCATCCAAGTTGTGTTGTATTAAAAATGTTCTATAAGCAACACCATATAATAGTTATTTGTCATTGTTAAAAATCTCAATTAACAGAATGGTTGTTTGTAGCCTTTTTGCTATCAGCTAACATGAATGTGGGTGTAAAGTGCTGTGTGTTGTATGAAGGCTGATGAGGAGAGAATGCTGACGGATGCCAAGCGGCCAAGGTGCTTTGCCGAGCCACTTCATGTGTTCACAACAAGCTGTCCGGGCAACGGCGCAATGTCTCCCACACGAGTCGGCAAACAGTGCTTCTCACCATCTCTACAGCAGCCAATCAGAAACAGTGCTTTCTCACCCAGCCCAAGCCCTAGTCCTACGCGAAAGACTGTCTGTGCTAGGTAACTGTGCTGTTGTCATTGCATATATATATTTATATACACTGTGTTGCAAAAAGTTGTATATATTTGCAGCGTAGTGTAGTGATGCGTTTTTGGTGCGTGGTGGGATCTTTAATGGTACCATACCTTAACAACCAACTTGACGAAACTAGAGGTTTTCTAGATGAGCTGTCTCCATCGAATACTAGGGGTAACCTAACGCGACTAGCTAAGGAATGACACGATACGACACTGTTGCATGGAACAACCCACTGTTGGGAAGTGGGTTCAGTGGAATCGTCTTCAGTGGTTTGGACGTGTGCTGAATGGACGATTCCTGCCTGCCGAAACAGCTTCTATGGGCAGAATGTCTGGTTGGTTGGCACTGTTTTCCTAATGTGCCAAGGAAGATATAGCCAGTGCAATGGAAAGATCAGGTCACTGCCGACATGATGACTCATCTCTCCAGATGCCTTCACCATGACCCCTTGATGGCGGCCGCCGGCATGACAACTGAGCACGGCGCATGGCGGGGGTTACGGTACGACATCACCGGCATCAACCGACGTCATGACCAATCAAGCGAGCGCTCACATCCAGATGTCTTGAGCGTCATCGGATAAGCACCGATCCAATCCAACCTTACCTTCGGGGTGGGCAGGCTGCTACATTTGCCCAGCGCTGAGGCCATATCAGTTCCACCCAATGCGCTTCCCCGAATGAACCATATGAACCATACAGAATGAACCATACAGAAATGGCTATAAAGCTATGAACGGCTGTGAAGCCATAGGTAAATGACTGTGAAGTTGTAGACAGCTGTAAAGCTGAAATCGGCGTAAAAGCCGAAAATTAACCAATGCATAAGCACTGGTAATGTATCTGCGCATTTTTGATCGGCTGTTAGTTGATGCCTACTCTCCAGGTTTTAGAAATTTTTCAGGTCATCGGTGCACGAAGCCCCACCACCACGTCAAGGTGGCTGACCACGGTGAGGTATCTTTAATGGTATTTTTGTTGCAAATTGTCTTCAGAATGCCAGTGAAAGAATTTTGAAAATTGATTTAGAATTACCGAAGTTATTATTACCCCTTGTCCTCCAATAGACAGCATTATCACATTGATGTCTATCTGGAGGATAACAGGGAAGATTATTAGAACTACTATTATGTTAATTACATATGCATGCGTATAATGGAGTTCTTACAATTTTAGGTTTAGCTTGTTTTTTGTGTTTTGTGTTTCTGTAAAGGTTAAACTTACCTTTCTGTTATTATGTGTTTGTGTGCATTCCGACTGGAAAGGCCATCCCCAAAATGACCTATACTGTGTCGGGTGGGACGTTAAACTCTACTCTCTCACTACCAAAGTTATCGATATAGCTTGGCGTACTACTTTTCGGGACACATGTATATACTTTATATACAAGTTGTACATAGATACTGATTAAACTAAGTACACTGTGACTACAACGTAAAATCCAACTAAGTAAATGTCAAATAATTTGCAAAGACAGTCTGAATTTGACATACTTTAAGTAATAAGTTTAATTTTCTAATGGTATATATCAAGTCTGGTTTTGTATTTGTCTTAGTATGAGCATCTTAAAATAAATATTAATTTTATGACACTTTCCACACATACCGTGATCTTATGCCAAAGGTCTCATTCTCAGAACATTTATGTCATATCTATCCTACGACATACTTAGCATAAAGTCTTACAGTGACTTTTTAGATGTTGTAAATGGATAAAAATAAGGGTGTATTTATTGTTTATAAATACACAATGACACACAGGAAATTTGAGTCACTTATGTCATTGTGCACTATACAACATGTTCATGAGTCTGTTAATTAGCACTGATTATGCTGGAAATGCTCTGCATATGCCAAATCAAATAGCATAGGCTTAATAGACAGGCTGTTTGTTGTGCCGTGGCAATAGATGCAAACCATTTTCCTTGCATTTGCTTTGTCATTTGACCATGCAGTTAGTATGTTAATGGGTTATTCATTGGATTCTGGTTTTTGAGCAAAACTCATTGTGTGGAATGTGTGCAGAAGAAGCTGGAGTCCAGTTGTTCTACGGCCAAGCCCTCTCAGTGGCGTTAAACGGCGAGGTATTTTTGGCACATTTTGTTTTCTTCTGTTGTCCTTCTGTTCATGCCAAAGTAAGAATAGTTTTGTCAATCTAGTTTAATCTGTTCATGTATAATTGATAACGATATAATTCTATGAACATTTTACACATGACTTGCAGCTGATTTAATGTACTTAACATTGTTGATTGGGCTATAGAAACTCTGGGCTTTTGATGCATAGCTAGTACTACCATAGCTTCATTGTTCCTGTCTGCCCATATAGTATGGTGGCAGTGTGCTTTTTCCTGTCAGGAGCATTTCTGTTGATCTCACAGGAGGCATGCTGCCTTGAGCTCGAAGACAAGACAGTCTGTTGATCATTACAGTGTTACTGACTTATCAGTAGCAGGATGGTAGATTGGTGGCAGCGTGCCTGTGTACATTGGTGGCTGCATTCCATCCAGTGACTCCGTGGAATCTCGTTCGGCATCCGAGTGCAGTGCCACCGCTGCAACTGTACATGATCCCGCCGAATCTGTCCGGGTGAAACACTGCTATTCTTCAGTGTTTTTGACACTGTTGCTTCAGTGACAAAGAATCATTTGTCTCGGAAAAGTACTGCTGTGCTATTGCAATTCACCGAAGTGATTTTTGGAGGCAGCCACACCTAGATTTAACTTCGCTAAAATGAACAGCTCGAAGAAGAACTGAGTTTACTTTGTGTGTGTTTGGTGTTCCATAGCTGATTCCGAGAGTGTGGATATTCCAGTCTCCGAGAACTATTTCAGCACTCCAAAACGCTTTCGGTCCTCTGACTCTCCAAGTGCCGCTCTCAGCTTCAACCCTGAAGTACGATATCAACAACTGGAACTTCGGCAAGTGTACATCTTGGTCATTTTGTCTGTTTTAGCAGTGTATTAATTATGCTATATGTTATTTATATAATTTTATTGCGCACTCTGTGATGTTGAATTGAGATAATTTTGAAATTTTCTGCGACTGTCTAACAAAGTAACTATTATTTGTCAAACAGTATCAGGGGAATCTGCAGTAGATATACAGTTGAAAATTTGCATGTGGGTAGAATATTGTAGGAGATTCGTGCCTGTACCCAGCTGTTTGCATAGTCAAAGCCGTTCTAGGACCTCAGTGAAAAGCAGCATTGCTTGGTACTAATGGTTTTTCAGTCTTATCACTAGTTTGCTTTTTATTGATCTGATCAGTTGCACTGAGGCTTTGCTTATTTTTTGTTGTTTCTTATTTATTGTTTGCAGTTGGGTCAGTTCTTTACTTTAACAAAGTTGCGGGTTCTGGCCTGTCCACAGGTCACCCATACTATGCTAGAGTCTAATCACAAGTTAGGAAATGAGTCCACTTAATGCTCAGCTGATGCATGTCTACTATGAGTGAATATGAGTGACATCTATTATACTGTAGAGGATGACAATGAGTTTATTTCACACACTTGCAACTATAAAGATAGCCGAATAGTTGAATAACAGTACAGTGGATGGTGTATAAAAAGCGGAAAAGTGTTTTCTTTATGTAGATCAAGCAGTCGGACTATTTTCGAAATGGTTATTGATTAACCTCGATCAGTTATTGCAGTGAAGAGAGCTCATGTTGAATGCTAAGTTCATGTTTTCAACGTGATTGCCCTCTGCAATAGATATCAAGGCTAATCGTTTTTAAAACTGTTCGATTTCTTGATCTGCATGCCACACGTGTAGCATCGTATAGTATTGCAGCCCAAACGGCTCTATCATAACATTATTAAAATATACTGAATGTGAAGGATGCTGGTGCTGTTAATGTGCATGTAGGATATCGACATCAAGTGCATCGGGCAGCAGTGCAGATGACGTGGGAAGCTGTGAAGACAGAGATCCGAATGGACTTGACTTTGCTGTGTCGGGCTTTTCATCCCGCTATCATCACAGTCCTGGTGCAGCGGCGTCCGTAGTGAGCAGTTGTTCGCCGTCTCCATCATTTGCATTCCGCTGCATTCCATCCAGTGACTCCGTGGAATCTCGTTCAGCATCCGAGTGCAGTCCCACCGCTGCAACTGTACATGATCCCGCCGGATCTGTCGTTGAATTGTCTTCTACTGAATGCGATCACTCGTCATAGTTGTGACCTACTTTGCCTTGGTCTCTTGTTGCGGGTTTTTGTTCTGGAGCTATTTATTATTTGAATTTGCCGTTTCTTTCTTCGTTGTTTAGTTGAACGTTCTGTTAGTGGATTTGTTGTTTTGCAAGTTAAGTTGATAAATTTAGTCAAAACGTTTGTGAGTAATTTTCCTGACGAGTATGTTGTGATAACTCATTATGTTTGTATTGAAGTTCTGCTGTGGATTTTTCATTTTACTTTTTTGTTAACTGTTTACTTTTGTCATAAAAATTTGTATCAGTTTATTGATATTATGCTGTTTTTGGTCAGCTGTTGGAAAGTGCTAGAAAAAGAACAAAAGTGGTTCAAAACTGAGGAGACTTTATCAAAGGTGTTGCTTTATATATCACAGTTCTTAGCAGTACTCTTGATAATTTGTTCAATGTCTTTTGTTGGTAAAACGCTTTGGTGGTGAATGTGGAAAGAGATGAATGTTAGTGATTGTGTTGCAGTTCGACAGACTGTTTCCTTGTCTTATCTATGCAGTTTACAAAAGCATCAATTCGTGTTTACCGCAGATGCCTCCGTTCTTATGCATGGGATGCATTCGTCGGCATCACATAGCAATTACTGAATGTATATCTGCTGACTTTCAGTTGTTTGTCACTGATGATGCTGAAGTTTTTTTTCTGTAATTAGCACCTTCGTTATAATGCATTTAGGTCATCATTTTATTGTTTGTTATTTTTGCGACAACAGAGTGTATTTGTTAGAAACTGGGTGCATTGTCGTAATTTTCAGTGATGGCTGATAGCAAGTTATTAGTTGCAAATAGCATGTATCGTTGCATTAAATAACTTACAGCAATATGAGACATACTTACAGTGCATGTCTACGTTTGGACCATAGCGTTCAGTGCCGGCTTTACAATGCTTGTCTATATTTAGACTGTTGCAGTTGGTAATAAACTGCGGAAAAAAATGCAGTGAGATGAACCGCATTGACTCTAGTCTAATCTGTTGCCACATTAGGAGCATTTAGCTGTACATTGTAACATCTGTGTTAGCAAGGATGATCTGCTTTGTGAACTTGTAAATTTGGGTTATTCTAGGATTCTATAATTGTGTGGGTACCATCCATTTCGGTTTGATGTAGTAGCATATTTTTGGCTTCATTTTTTCCTGTGTGCTGCTGATATCGTTTTGATGTTATGACAGTATGAGGGGCGTTCAGTAAATTCCAGAACTGTTCTTCTCAGTAAGCACATAGTGACAGTTGAATAATCGTGAAATTTTCTAGTTGCCGACGGTGTAGAAAGTGCTGAAATTTATTGTGAATTATTTGTAGTATTTAGCAGCAACATTTCATCACGTTTAAAAATCTTTGAATATTTTACTCGCTTTTGGAGCAGTCATCAGTCAGTTAGTGATGATGTCTGCTTTGGAGCACTAAACGTCAGCTGCAGGCAAAGCATTTTTCAGTTTACTCAGAGAGTTGTTTTTGCAGACTTTCTGCTTGAAAGACTTTCTGCGAATGCAGAGTAGTACTTGGCATTATTGTCCAATTGACTGCGATCAGTTTGCAGCAACCGACCATGTTTGCTGCAGAAAAGTGTCGTTCTTCAAAATGACAGTGCACCACTGTGCGATAGGCGCATTGGACAGTTGAGAAAATTGAAGAGATGGTCTGGGAACTGCTACAGCATTTGCCATACAGTCTAGACTTAGTTCCAAGTAATTTTCATTTGTTCTGATCACAGAACAAATCACTTGGAGACATTAAGTTCAAGAACGATGAAAATGTTCTACAGCATTGTGTCTGGGAATTTCTACATGTTGCCAACAAAAACTAATGCTACGGGTTTCAGGCGACTTTTAGAACAATGGGAACATTGCAGTGATCTGCAGGGAGAATATGTTGAAAGATAACATAATTGTTAGAATTGTGTGATTTACCGTCGTTGTATTAAAGATGTAGTCCTGGAATTTATTGTAACGCCCTTCATATTTGAACATGCTACTGTACTTGATTGTAATTGGCATACGCTCTCTAATGTGATGTGCTTGGCGCAGCATTGACTTGAGCACATCGGTGTGTAACTGCATGACTTAAAGCATGTGTGCATGATAAGGACAGACACACTCACTGCAGGCTCTAAAAATTAATGTTTCCAATATGCGTTTTGCTTTAACTTAACAAACTTGCTCAGTGATTAAATTGAATAATATTGCTGTGACATCTCACAGTTGAACACGACAAATTTTGCAACATATTGTGGTAACTTTAATTTCAGACTCGACTGCTGTCCGTTTCAGTGGCAGTTAATAAATTAAAAAGTTTGTAGTCATTTTTTGTATGTATCAAAAAATTAATGGATGAATAAGACTGACACTTCTTTATAGTCCCTGGGATGTGTTTTCTGTAACCAATTTAATACGTGTGATAACTGATACATGGTACATGTGCCTTGTTGTGGCGGGAAGGCTTGCCTGCTACTATGATCCTTAGAGCTATGCTGGTGGGAGTCTAGTACTCCTGGTAGGGCCACCCATGCCGGACAGGTCGAGGGTGAGGAGCCAGACTAAACATGTACTCTGGTCCTCCAGGTTGGGGGTTGTGCAGTGGGCTTACTACCCGCTCACGTAAAAAATAGCAAGTCACAGAAACCGAGAACAGTACATCAACCAACAACTCCGCTCTTGGAAGAATCGGAACTCCATTCAGAGGAAGTATGATGCGCTGCAGTCAAAGCTGACAGGGACAGCGAGCTGCAGGTCATCAACCTAACCTGGGAGGCTGCCAAGGTTTAAGTCAAGGATCGGAGACGGTGGAAGATGACTGCTCAGGCCCTGTGCTCCACAAGGAGCAAAGAGGACTAAGTCAAGTAAGTCAAGATAACCGATAGCGCTGTTTGCCTATTAACTCCAGTCTGTTCATTGGTATTGTGTGATGCATGTACAGTAATGCTGCATTGTTATCTTACTCATGTAAATACTATTTAGTCTGTTTTTGTTGAAATTAACTATTCCTACATAGGCCACATTTATAGGATTATTATACACCAGGGGTCTAACACACACACGGCTCTTATTGTCATTATCTTCCACCTGAAATGCCTGACTTGGAGCGGCAGACATTTTTCAAGACGTATGCAAATCACGTTGTTTGCTAATTTTTGGCACACCATGTACAGTCTACACAGTGTGCAGGGTGGACGCAATGTTGTGCGCATATTTTGCTGCAGTAATTCGGTTTCTTGTTTTACACGCAATTTGGTTGAATTTGGCAGCATGCCTTCAACAGTTGTCAAAGTTGCCTAGTGCAATATGATTTCTGGAACTAGAAAAGCACTCGGAGAGCGCAGACCTCCGCCGAGCGCCTCTGGATCACCCCCAAAATTGAATCACTTGTAGTTTTTGCCATTCCCGACATTCCCTGAAAATTTTAGAAAGCTTCCATAACTTTTTGAGTTATCTTGCTAACACACAGACAGACAAACAAACTCTGGCAAAAACATAACCTCCTTGGCGGAGGTAATAATGAAACAATAAAAAAGAAGTGATGAGTAGTGGTAATGATGTCATTGAGTAATGCTATCATTTAGTCATTGCTTGCAGGTGTCTACATTTCTGATGCAAATATTCCGGTGACCGATGTGATGGTTGACTTCAGCGGTTGTTATGTGAAGCTGCAGTATTAACTGTGTGAATCTGCTGTGCACTGCATTTGACCTAATTTTGTGTGCATACTGCAGGCTGTGTAGTACTACTTGACCAGTTCTAGTCTTCATCTTTTGTTTCATAGTTTGCTTTGTGCAGTGGGCAGTAAGGCTGTGTATATCTACAAGAAAAGTATTTGCATATGTCATAACTTTTTGTCTTTGGTCTAACTTAGCCCACTTGGTGTTACATGTCTCTGATTTATTACGAAATTTACTATGAACATTTGACTTTTAGAAAATTTTCACACGTGATACCATCAACTGGATAAGGTGCATGTGTCTCTGTGTGTGTTATTTGCTGAACGTTTTTTTAGTAAAACAATTATATTGCTCAATCTAATTACACCTCAAACATCTTTTCCCTGGTTTTATTGTACATTTTCTTTCTGAAATGCGAAGAAGTATGAATGGAATAAGACAAGTCTCAGGATTTTTACGTGCGATAGCAGAATGCTTTGCGTGTCTTAGCCATCGTTTAGGCGTCTGTCGGTCCATCACGCTCGTGATCGGTATCAAAACGGTGTACGCTAGGATCACGAAATCTTCACTGTGGGATGGCCCAGGGACTCTAGTTTTTAGTGACAAAATTTCGTACCAGTGGGTGAGGGGGTTCCCCTCGAACTAGGGCGTCAAAGAGGGGTACCCCATTAAAAGACGCTATTTTGCCGCTATTGGCTCTTATAGTGTGAAAACGGTTGCAGATAGGTACAGACTTGCTGCATATCGTAACAAGCACTGGTGATGGGCTTCTTAGATGGGTCAACATCGATGACCTTGAACGACCTTGAACCCACAAAAAAGGATGCACACTTTAACACTGAATTGTGACGAAATGGCTGGAGACAAACCAAGACAGCCTGCATATGAAATTTTCAGCGCTAAACGTAGATTTCAGCAGTCCAAGTCTGGACCCCCTAGGTTCAAGTAGGTGGGTGCAGGCCAGCTTCAAAGATGGCTACCCCCTAAAAGTGGTTATTTTACTGCTATTGTCTCGTGTAACGTGAAAACGGTTGCAGATAGATACATATACATACATATGCTGCTTGTCATAACAAACACTAGTGACAGGCTATTTAGCTTTATCAACGTCGATGACCTTGAACGACCTTGAATCCCCCAAAAAGGTTTTTAGTAAAATTTTAGCAATTTTAGGATGCGGTGCATATTTCAACACTGAATTGCGACAAAATGGCTGGAGATATACCAAGAAAACCTGCATGTGAAATTGTCAGCATAAACGCAGATTTCAGCAGTTCAAGTCCCGACCCCCTAGGTTTAAGGAGGCCGTCGCAGGCGGGCGTCAAAGACGGCTACCCCCCTAAAAAGTAGTCATTTTACCACTATTGGCTCGTGTAGCGTGAAAACGGTTGCAGATAGGCAGAGACAATGCTGCTTATAAGCAATAGTGACGAGCTTTTTATTGGTGTCAACATCGATGACCTTGAATGACCTTGAACCTCCAAAATAGGGTTTTTAGTGTTTTTTTTGTTTGAAATTTGTGGCTGCGGCGCAGTTTTCAACAGTAAATTGCGACGGAAGGGATAGAGATAGATCGAGACAATTTGCGAATAGAAACTGCTAAGTCTGTCACACATTTCATGAGCTTTGCTCAAATTACTTGTTTAAACTCAAGGACTATTGTAAGTTCATTGTGTGACTTGTTGGTTTCTTCCATGTTGTCAGACATGATGGTCCCACTTAAAAGTTAAGTTGGGTTTTACTTGTTAATCGTCTTTGGTTATTTTTTCAATCAGGCCATGGACAAAATTAGGCACTCATTTTGTTCACAAAAGAGCTGTGCAGTTATTAGCATTATCAACATGATTTGATCTGTTCAGTCGAATGAAAAATTAACATTGCTGTTTCTGAGCGTAATAATGCTTAAGCTATGGCTATATAACATCTTAGATAAAATACTGCGTTTGCTAATATGAACAAGAAGCCCATCAGTCACTAGGGTGTGCTGAATGGATAAGATAGGTGTGTGTGTTATTTGCTGAACGTTTTTTCCGTAAAATGTAATTATATTGCTTAATTAAATTACACCTCAAACATCTTTTTTTCTAGTAAAATGCCAAAAAGTCTGTCAAAAAATGGAATAAAAAGAGTTTAGATATTCGAATGCCAGGTCGTAGAAAGAAAGCCATTTTTCACTGTGACTACAGTCTCATACACGCTCTGGTAACGCTGCTCTATTGAACGCTACAATTTACGCTCGAATACAGTACAGTATTATGGCGCACGTGGGTGATGGTTGCAAGCAGCAACGTTGCATTCAAAATTGCGGCCAAACCGCTGCAGACAGACGTGGTTACTATTCACAACCTATAGGAACTTGCAATCGCTCTATCCAACTCTATCTTCGCCCACCCCCTACGACGTAGCGCTTGGCCACAATACCACATGATTGGCATAGCAGCGTGCTTAATGAATCTTCAAGGTCATCTAATATCGACGATTTTCGTGTCATCTGAAAGAGCTTATGCGACTTCCTAAGTTTCTATTAGTAATCTATAGCAACCTTTTGGCCTTATCTCTCATTGTTTCTGAGATACTAATAGATTGAAAAACGCATTTTACCGCATTTTTGTTCAACCCCAGATTTGTAAATGTTCATCTTGCACTGGCCGGCTGAAATTTTGTGCGCGAAGAGCCGTGACACCAGGCTAATTATAATCGTGTAATAAGTTTGCCGGTATGACATATCATTTAGCCACAATTCATGGGTTACAGACAGACAGACGACACATCGTGCTAAAGATTCGACCTGTCGGCCAAAAATTCGGTCTTACCTTGAGTCTTGATCGGTGGATGGTCGGGTTCAAGTTCAAGTCCATTTTGCTATGACTACGAGTACTTACTTACTAACTTTTTTTCTGCGGTGTTACGAGTAGTTGTTTACGTTGGGGTTGTAGTATTTTTTTGGTTTTTTGCTGTAAATTCTGTGGTGATAGACAGTCGCATTTTTCGCATAAGTCGCTCCAGTGCTTGTTTGAGTATCTTAAGTTTTCGCTCAGGCTGTTTGTTGTCGCACTTTGTAGCAAATAGGCGATCCTGGAATACCGGAATGCCCGTTAGAAAGCCAGGTAAGCTCTTCAAGTCAAGTTCTGTAATATTTATTTATACTGCTAGACCAGTACTTTGGACATTTTTGTTTGATAATTTAGTGTTATCAAAAGACAACGTAGTCTACTAGTACCAGAGGTATGTATTTTTGAATTTGCAAATAGTGAAAACTGCTGCACCCGTATGTCATTAGCCTAACTGAGATAATCTCTGAGAATGATGAAGTATTCATTGTGGAGAATGATGTTTTATGTGACTCTGCAGGTGCTGACAGTGAGCAAGCAGCAGCTGTGAGTCTGATAGATGAATATCAACGCCAGCTCAGCAGCAAAACCATGAACCGACAAGGTTTGCATGCGTCCCTTCATCTTCGTTTACTTTTTCCTGTTTTGTTCATACGTTGATATATGTGAAACCTGCTCTACTGAGTTCTTATAAAAATTTGGAAAGACTGTCATACTTTCATACTGCACTTTTGCTATGCAGCATATCTGATCATATTTGATCGCACTAATCATGTGGCACTGTGTTTACTCTTTTCTTAAGGCTGTCGTAAGAGGTGATTCACCCTGGCAGT
>Ga0209367_1009235_pt1 | contig 13399 bp, 12 predicted proteins | sample WorMetLIZISLAND2_FD_187412 | JGI IMG/M metagenome (GOLD analysis project Ga0209367, IMG submission 187412) | Marine gutless worms symbiont microbial communities from Max Planck institute for Marine Microbiology, Germany - Olavius geniculatus... ... | reverse complement strand
GCAAGACCACAATTATGCTTGATAAAATTTATACAAAGAGTTGTACACAAAGCCATAGACAAGTTGCATTTTAATATCTGATACTTCAGTTATCAAAAGTTTAGACGTTAATCACCATCTTCTATACCGTGTCTGGAAAAAGCATCCCAAACTTTATCGACTTTCACCCGAAAAAAATAGCCAATTTTAATAATTTTTTGGTACGAATATTTTTGGCACAACTGGCCATCAAACGACCGTTCAGAATTCCACCTCACCCAATGTCTGCTTCTGCACTACCTGGGAAAACACAGCCAACGAAATGTGAGTTAAAATGAACAAAAACATGTCAAAAAGCATCCCAAACATTACCAATTGTGACTTGAAAAAGAAATTAATAATTTTTGGTGCACACACTTTTGACAATACTTTCCATCAAATGACCATTTTATTCCCACCTTACCAAATGTCAGCTTCTGCACTACCTGGGGAACCCAAACAAGCAAAATAAGATAAAAATGCAATGTTTCGTTGGTTTTGTTTCGCCAGGGAGTGCAGAAGCAGACAATGGGCGCAGTGGAAAATTGGATGATCATTTGATTGCCAGTTGTGTCAGAAATATCGTTGTCAAAAATTATTAAAATCTGATAATCCTTCTTCAAGTTACAATCGAAAATGTGCGGCATGTTTTTTTCCAGATGCGGTGTATTTCTCTTACAGCTACTGATGCCACAACTGCTACTCACTGTTGCAAGAACTAAGTGCTATTACAGCTACGACTCCTGCTGCTATTATCATTATTAGTATTACCACTACAACAACAACAACAACAACTACTACTACTACTAATACTACTGCTGCTGCTGCCACTAATTTTTATCTCCAAGTATGAACATAGTGAACATTGGAGGAGATTAGGAGATTGGTAGGGACCAACTTAATTCACGATTTCATGGCCGTGACATTTTCTGTGAAATTGACCTTCTTCCGTGAAAAAAGCTGATTTCCGTGAAATCCGTGATTTTTCGTGAATTTTAGTGCTTTTAGTTTAATTTATGACAACTCCAGAGTTTTATCAGCAGCTTTTGTACGGATGTTGCTGTTTGCTACGTGTCGCACTTCAGCACTAAGTAGCTGACATTGACTGTCTGGAGTCTTGACTTAGTGTAGTAAATATTCGTTGTTCTGAAATTTCTTCGTTTGCATTAGCGCAGCACCTCGAAATAACGTCTGTGGGGCCCGTGAATTTCCTAAACTCTTTCCGTGAATTTTCCGTGAAATTTGACACATTTTAAAAATTCTGCCGTGAAATCATGCATTTTTTCCCGTGAATTCGGTTGGTCCCTAGAGATTGGTCGTTCTGTCCGTGTTTCCGACGTTCGTTCGTTCCTTCTGTGTACATGATGACTCATAACGGCAATGACATCATTGAACCAACATCACAAGCAGCAACGCTGGCTATTACTTTTCCCTCCCTCCGCGAAACGGCTCTTCCTTCTCCCTCCCCTTTCCTTGTTGCATCGTGTAGTTGTAGGTGTTGTTGTATTTGTAGATGTAGTAGTAGTAGTAGTAATGTCTAAATCACTTCACTTGGCGGAGATATGCACTCTCACGAGCGCCTTCTAGTAATGCTATGTTTTTGTCTACAGATGTGGGTATTTTACAGGTCAATCTGCAACTGTGATCACTATTGCAATCAGCAATCTCTACAACCGCTACTAGCTGCGGCTATGACTACAACTACTACTACTGCTATTGTTACAGGCAACTAACTGACAGCGGATGAAGTGATGGTAGACAGTCTGCTGTTAGACGGAGTGGTAGTTGTGGTAGTTGTCGTTGGTCCGGTGGCAGCCGGTAAAACCGAGATATTTACACCTGCAACAAACACAGTCGCAGGCTCAAGGTCAAACTCAAGGTCACCACAGCTAATGCCATGCAAATTTAATGCCGCTAAAGCATCGTACATTGCCCAAGACAAAACACAAATAAACTGCACAATCCACCACAGTCTGAGTATAGTGCTGTCATCTAGCAAATAATGTTAAATTACCGATACTGCTATTGAATGCATTGTGCGGACAATAACTTGGGACAAAACACAACAGAAATATTGTAAGGGTTCGTCAAATTTTGACCTTTAATCTCTTGACCTCGTTTTTTTACATCCCAGACAATTGCGCAAAATTTGAAACAAACCTATTCCTAACTTTTTAGCTGATCACGCAGATGAACACACAGAGACGCAGAAGTGAACACCTATATCTCCTTCCACATTATCCGAGCACATACGACAATAGGAGCTAGGGCTGTATCAAATATTCTATTCATATTCTATTTGGCCTGAATAGCGTACCAGGTATTCGTATTTGGCCGAATAGCACCGGTAGTGCCATAATTAGACTGAATACGAATAATTCAGTCTCAAAGATGGCTGCTGTCAGCCCAGCTATCTCAGCAGTATAACACACCCACATGTGATGCTTTATGGCATTTTCTTAACCATTTTAACCATTTATTTATTTTATTCGTATTCAGCCGAATACTATAACACATTATTCTTATTCGGCTAAATAGTAAAAATCTGCTATTCAGTACAGCCCTATTAGAAGCTAAAAAGGTCTTGCCACTATCACCATCACTGGCCATGTAGAGCTGTGACTATACCATGGAAGAGGCTGTCCTCAAACTCAAGTACAGTCTTTGAGAACAAAATTCTGCAGCCTTGGCTTTGCCACTACTATGCCTTGTACAATGTACATGGTGGGCCATAAAAAACGTGGCACTTTACTTTTGTCTATATCTTCGCCCATTAATGACCAATTTTGAAAATTCTTTCACTGTCACACTCTGCGGACAATTTGCAATAACGTGATTATTCTATATCCCACCACACCGTAAATGCGTCTCTGCAATACCTTGTGAAAAACGAATGAAATATGCATGTATAGCGATCATGACAAACATTTTGGGAAAATTTAAAAAAAAAACACTTCAGACCAACATTGCGGTGAATGATCTGTATAATACTAAACTGTGTGGGTCTAACACAGTCTAGTGTCATATGAATCATTCACCACAATGTTGGTCTGAGGTGTTTTTTTCATCTACTTAAATGTTTGTTATTATCGTTAGGTTTTCTTACATTTATGTTTCACAAGGTAGTGTAAAGATACATTTACTGTGTGGTGGGACATACAATAATCACATTATTGCAAATTGTCCGCAGAGTGTGCCAGTGAAAAAATTCTGAAAATTGGTCAATGACTGGTGAAGATATGAACAAAGTAAAGTGCCACGTTTTTTTATGGCCCACGGCGTAGATGCTGGCCTCGAACAGATCCGTGTACTATACAAAAAAACTATCGCTATTTATTAGCATCACAACTACTCACTGGTTGTAGGCTTGGTCGGTGCAGCAGTTATCGATATGATGGCTGGCACAGTTGAAGCCACAGAGGACGTCTTGTTACCCCCACTGGCAGCGAGCGCAGCCTGCATCTGAGAGCGACCCTGGGCCCTAATCTGATTCTGCGCATTCACCAGCAAATGGAGAAACCTGCAACGTTTTGTCAACACCGCAACTATTACGAGCATTGCCGAGAAGTTGATTCTCTTTCTCTGGCGGATAGATGTGAAGGTTATCTTGCAAACGTTTCAATAAAATTCCCCATCCGTCCAGACTCGTGCGTTCATAGTCTCATTTCTCAAAATCAGGATGAGAGGATGGAACTGACTTGGAAATTCATCGCAAAATTGTATTCCTCTTGCACGTAAAATTTAAGAAATCATTTGTTAATAGTATACACGCTGTGCACTTTTCCGATGGACACTGATGAAGATTTTGCTGACAATTTAATCGATTTGTAGTTCTATTTGATGACTGTGTAATATTGTGTTTAATCGTGAACTTTTATGTACCAGTGTTTATACAGTGTCGCAAAATTAGCGCCTCCCCACTGCTTCAAACACGCCTAAATCAGTTTGTAGCTTACAGATTTCAACAAAATATCATACGCTGCACTACCTTAACAATACTTGCGATCACACCCATTATGACGTACACACTTTACCATGTGTGATCAGCATAACGTCAAAATGACACCAGAGTTTGTTTACATTAACCTTACGTTCAATATGTTGTCACTGACACAGGGATCAAGCAGTAGCGTACCCGCCTTAAATTAAAAGCTTGCGTCGAGGCCAAAAGTGGCCACTTTGAGCTCAAACTTAAGATGCTAGTTCAGAATGATTGTCTCAATGACTCTTTCAAATTTTGTAAAAAAAATCTGTCAGGTATTAACGATTAACTTATGTGTAAAGGGGGGCAGTAATTTTGGAACATGGTGTATATCCAGCATCTGCTGCCAATTGCAATAAACAAATCAATCGATCAAACCTCTCCTGCTCCGGGGTCCGTGATTGATTCGCAGCCAGGGCCTTGAGCTGCGACTGCACCCTCGCCAACAGAGTCTGTTGGTGTGGCGTTAGATGCATTGCATCCGAGTCGCCGCCGGGAGTTGCCGTGGCAACTGCCACGGTAGTTGCTGTGGATACGGAGGCGGTTACCGTGGCGATGGTAAGGGAGGTGGAGGACGTTGCCGCTATTGGCTGGATCAGGGTTTGCCCGATGGATGCGAGTGATGTGATGATACGTGTCTGCATCGGTGACCCGCCTGCCATGCACAGATGTGACAAATTAAACACATTAAAACCAAGACAACCTGCATATGAAATTTTCAGCATTGAATGTAGATTTCAGCAATTTAAGTCTGGACCCTCTAAATTCTAGGAGGCCTGCACATGTGGGTGTCAAAGAGGGGTTTCCCTCTTAAAAGTGATTATTTATCCGCTGCTGGCTTGCCTAATGTGAAAATGGTTGCAGATAGGCACAGACGTGCTGCTTAACATAAGAAGCACTAGCGACGAGCTTCTTAGGATTGTCAATATTGATGACTTTGATTGACCTTGAACCCCCAAAATAGGGGTTTTTGGTGATTTTTTGGCAATTTCTGGCTGCAAAGAAGTAAATTGCGATGAAATGGATGGAGATAGACTAAGATTACCTGCGAACATGAACTAGTAAGGGCTCTCGCGCGTCTCATGAGCATTAGCTCAGACTTCTTGTTAATTTTTTTCCTGACCAAATCTACTACTTTAGGATAACTCACAAAATCACAACTGCAAATATATGCATCTTACAGCTCATATGCCCCAACACTAGGGTGCTCTTGTTTGCAGCTTATTTCACGGATTTAAAGTGGGTTTGAAACAAAATGCCATAAACGGACTTCAATTTTCAAAACCTGGCTGCAGCAAAATTTACCAAATCAAACAGGACCAGTGTCAGATTGGGCAGAAATGTTTATACAGTGTTCACTTTTTATAAAAAGTCTCGTAATTATACAACATCAGATGTGACAAAGTAATAAACTAGAAGGCACTCGTGAGAGTGCATATCTCCACCAATGTAGAAGTTTTCATAGGAGGGCGCCACCGTTCCTGCCGAAAGGGGAGGCAGAAGAAAGAGCCGCTTCGCTGCAAGGGAGGGAGATTAATGTAATAGCCAGCATTGCTGCTTGCACTGTTATCGTGTACACAGACACACACACGGACACAACGACAGACGATCTCATAATCTCCTCCAATGTTCACTTCACTCTATTGGCAAAGATAATAACAAAGAACCATTACTTACTGTTGCTGGGTGGGAGTACACTGGTGGTAGAGTTTGCCGTGCCGGTGACTACCGGTTGGACTATGGTCAACTTGGTCGAAGGACTCCTTCCACCTGTAACAGCAGCAGTAGCAGCAAGTAATATTATATTATTCATCACCGATTTCATCTGACAAGCAACAGAAAAGTTCCACTCCAGTTGTTTCCCTTAAGCCCAAATTCCATTACGCCGACTTTCACCAAAACTTCCCCACGGGGAAAGTAGTGGACACAAACCACCTTGATATGTCGAGATGTTTGCGACAAAGTCCGTGACAAGTCTGCAACAAACCCGTTTGTGTCGCTGTAATAGAATTTAGCCCACTACAATGCACAGGAAAAGTCGGCGACAAAGTATGCAGACTTTGTCGCGGGCACAAATCATGAAAGTCTGCGACACAAATCATAAAAGTCAACATCGTGATTTGTGTCCGCGACAAGTCCGTGACTTTGTCGGGAACTTGTTGCGGACTTTGTCGCAAAGTTGGCGCAATGAAATTTGGGCTTAAGTCCACTTTTTGCTTAATCGCGACTTAACTTCAGTTTTTCACGATCTACTTTTGTCACAGCTGTCTCTCACTGCAGTGTCTGGGGTGTTATAAAGTCTGTCCGTAATCTCACTCCACTCAAGCATCATGACCGAAACGTGGCTCAAGTCTGTGTACAGCACCCATTCTCAGGCAGAACTCACCGTCAATCACAGTCATGAAATACGTACGTCTCAACATGGTCGACAGTATATTATGCCTCGTTACACTCACGCAATACACTGCAGACCGTGTTGAAACCTATACGATGTGTCTAAAAAAAGTCAAAATTATTTTTGTCATAACTTTGTCAAATTTCAACCAATTTTGACAATTTTTGGCACAAAGATGGCCAAGACGACAGAATTATGTAAAGTGAACTCATTTACCACCTCACCTAATTTATGTCAACGCACTACCATGTGAAACACTGATGCTCCAGATTGTTACATTATGCAGTGATTATTTGTACGAGATTGCTGACCTCTGCATCATCAATTCCACAGAGGGGGCCACGAGATTTAATAAAATATCGGTGAAAATATCAGCCAATAAAATAGCTGGCTCATTCATTTAAAACATGTCTATAGACGAATAAATGTTGTTAAATCAGTCGATTATTGATTCCGCAATCACCCAGCAGCATTGCATCTTAGCCACATCCACGTATGCGGGACACACTTTGGAAATAATTTGCAAGCGAGTTGTTATACAAACTTATAATTCTGGTAAATAATTCACATTTCCGTTTACTGCATATTCAATTTAGTCGTTAGAACGTTTACTGGAGAAAATAACTCAATGTTATGCAACAACTTGGGGCATCGGTGTTTCACACAGTAGTGCGTTGACAAAAATTAGGTGAGGTGGAAAATGAATACACCTTACATATATCAATCGTCTTGTCCATTTAGGTACCAAAAATTACTGAAGTTGGTAGAAACTAGACAAAGTTATAACAAAAACAGTTTCGACAGTTTTTTGAGACAAGGTGTACAAATACTGAGTAGCTAAATAACTACAGCTTGTCATAACCTTCAATAATTTCCATGTACGAACTGTAAATGCATCCTATACTATTAACTAAATATTACCAAACATGCACATAGACCAAACTATTTAATGACCATTTTCTGGGTAATACCAGGTTGTTTGGTTCCCCTTAATTTCAAGTCTAACCAACGAGTTTTGAAATAAACAGCCTTACAGGCCAAATGCAATTCCTGACACTAAAGAATAAAATCTAATAACACACAAAAATTGCCAGTAAAATTAGCTTTTAAGTGATCCAAAGATCTGCAACAGAAGTGAACAGCACCGACCTATGACGGCGGTATTAATTTCAGGCTTTGGTCGCAGAACCTGCAGGCCACTCGACTGGGTATTCCCCGTCGATGATGGGTTTTGCCCACCGACACGGACAGTGATGGGAGGTCCTGCTCGAATGATCGTTGGAGATGAGAACCTTGATGTCTGGGTGGTGAGAGGATTACGCGGTAGTGCAGCAGCAGAACTGACAGCGGCGGGAGAGTTCTGAACAATCTGAACGGTTTTCATTGGAGAGATGACGGCTCCGGTGCTAGTTACACATTAACACATCTATGAATAAAATCAAAGTCTGAAACAGCAAAAAATAAGATACACCAAGAAAACAAAAAAATTATTCATCAAAAAAATTAATACACAATACAACATTCTAAGACATGATATTTCACAAAAATGTAAGCATAAAGGTTCAAAAATTATAGTATGGAGGATTCAACAAAAAGCCAAGCTATCGCTAGAAAAAGCCGACCGTACCACCTAAGTCCAAACCCCAGCATCCGATTTCCAGTCACGGAGAGAAAGCGATTAGTCACAGGTGACAGTTCCATGCACGCTATGTTAACAGACTGCTGTCTCGAATAAACGCTACAAGCATTGCACGTGGCCATTTTGCCAAGCGATATAAATAGCTAGACTTCCATGCACATGGTCATCTTGCCAGGTGATATGAACAGCTACAGAGCAAAGAAACAAAAAAGATATCAGATGCAGGTTTTACAAATATTTCACACAATAGAAATGCCTTGCTTGGGAAGACACGCTACAGCCTACGCAGTTCCTGTTGCAGTACTGACCTTCAAGGTCATTCAAGGTGAATGATTTTCCTGTCATTTGAAAGCCAATATGCAACTTCCTATTAGTGATCAATTGCAACCTAGACCATATCTCACACCGTTTAGATACAATAACACGTAACAGCCGTCAAGGTCATCCAAGGTCAATGATTTCCATCAAATATGACAGGGTGTATGCCACTTCCTATTAGTGATAATTAGTAACCTAGGCCATAACTCTCACCGTTTCTGAGATATGGCCACTTATAGCTTGAAACATTCCATTCCATAGTGCATTATGGTCCTTCAAGATCATCTAATATCAATGATTTATACGCCATTTTGAAGCCAAGTATGTGACTTCCTATTCGTGATCAATAGTAACCTAGGCCCTATCTTGCACCGTTTAACACATCCAAGACAGACAGTCAGACGACGAACAGACGGATGACAACGAAAACAATAGCTCGACCGTTACTTAAGTACGGTCAGCTAAAAATTAGTCAGCAACAGTAGACAGGTAATAGTAAACTGACAACAAACACAAGTATTCAAAACTTCAAAGAAAACCACGAGTCTACACTGTGGGCCATAAAAAATGTGGCACTTTACTTTTGTCTATATCTTCACCAATTATTGACCAATTTTAAAAATTTTTTCACTGGCACTCTGCAAACAATTTGCAATAATGTGACTATTATACATCCCACCACACTCTAAGTGCATCGTTACACTACCTTGTGAAACACAAATGTAAGAAAACCTAACGATAATAACACACATTTAAGTAAATGAAAAAAACACTTCAGACCAACAATACGGTGAATGATCTGTATGACACTAGACTGCGATAGACCCACTAGTGTTATACAAACCATTCACTGCAATATTGGTCTGAGGTGTTTTTTTCAATTTTACCGAAATGTTTGTCATGATCGCTATACATGCATATTTCATTCATTTTTCACAAAATATTGCAGAGACGCATTTACGGTGTGGTGGGATATAAAATAATCACATTATTGCAAATTGTCCGCAAAGTATGTCAGTGAAAGAATTTTGAAAATCGGTCATTAATGGGCGAAGATATGGACAAAAGTAAAGTGCCGCATTTTTATGGCCCACCGTGTATTTCTTACAGTGCAGTGTTCACCGCATGTTAAGTTCATGACCTACTAACCCTTCCTATACCTCACTGTTGCCTAGTGCCTGAATTGATATAAATGACATAATCTCACTCCAGTCAAGCACGATGACCGATAGCGTCTCGCGTTTGTATACCAGAACACACCGTTTGTAAGCAGAACACACCGTCGATCAAGGCCATGAAGCAAGTACGCTTCAACACAGTCTACAGTGTAGGCATGCTTCCGTTTCATTCGCACAATACACTGTAGCCCGTGCTGAAACCTATACACATTAAAGAAGGCTTGGTGGTGTAACGTTAGACTTACGACCCAAGAAGGCTTGGTGGTGTAACATTAGACTTATGACCGCGAGGTCAGGGGTTCGATCCCGGTTGGGTCATTAACAAGTAGTTACTACTTGGGTGGGTGACTGTCTGCAGACAAACGAACTATCTTGTTACATAACCAACACCAAGATCAACTCAGCCTTCCATCCCTCCAGGGCAGGTAAATCAAGTACGGTCTGTCTGGCTGTGGTTTAGGCAGGGCACGTTCACCGGTGTCTGGTGGCAGGCGACATTGTGCGATCCCATATGGCAGGTGATGCTCCGTAGCTCTGTGAAGGGTTTCCTGTTAATAGCTATACGGCACACTTTACTTTTTTTATATTATGCACTGAATTACTTACTTCATTGACGTTACACTGATAGATGACTGGGCGGCCGGTTGGGTGGCTGACCGCTGGGCGGCAGCCTGACGTTGAAACAATTGAATCATAGCCATCTGTTTGTCCGGCGGCGTCTGTTTCAGCATCGCAAGCTGCGACGGCGTCAGAGTTATCGTCTGCCCTGTCAACGGCTTCCCTGCCATATACACAGCGGTCCATAAAAACGTGGCACTTTAATTTGTTGAATAGCTCTGTGAAACATTGGCCGATTTTAATAATTTTTGGCTTGGAACGTCAAGAAGAAACTTGACAAAACTGACTATAGTTCTGATCACCTCACTTTAATACTGCTGCTACACTACCTTGTGAAATGCAGAAGTCGTAGTGTGATCATTTACAGCAATGAATTCATACTGGATAGCACACGTATTGGCTCACAAATGATTAGCTGAATAGTGACAAACACAATTGGCAATTATTCTCTCAAAAAGTCATACGTGTCATATCGCATGATTTTTCACATCATCTTTATTACAGCACATGCTCAAAATGTCCTCCTCCAGCATGAATGGAAGAAGTAGATGTTGACACTACTCGCTAACAGCAGGTTCAATAATCGGCATTTCACAAGATAGTGTAGCGACAGTATTAAGGTGAAATGGTCAAAACTATCATCATTTTTGGCAAGTTTCTTTTTGACGTTGCATGCCAAACATTATTAAAATCGGCCAATGTTTCATGGAACTATTCAAAAAATAAAAGTGGCACATTTTTATGGACCACAGTGTATGAACACATTTGACCTGGGGTCATTCAAGAAGAGGGTTCTCACTCTATTACTGACAAAAATTCCAGGATTTTTAAGTAAGCAACAAAGAACACAAACTGGGTGATATACCATTGCTCTTGTTTTTCATTTGCAAGTATGAAAAATGTGTGACTTTCCAGGATTTTTCCAAGACTTTCCAGGTCATGAAATTTTCAGGAAAGAAATGCAAGACTTTCCAGGAGGCGTGAGAACCCTGCAAAAAGTTCGCAGACTGATACAGTCAAGCAAATGATATTCAAATCGTATTTTGCAAGGCGTCGTAAGTCCAACTGGAAAAGTCCTGGTCCACGGCTGCTTATTTGCCAAGCCGTCATTACAGAATGTTGTAAAATGCCCCCTTCAAACTCCTACCCCCAATGGATCTCGCTGAAATTTGGCCTCATTTCCTTCCAGGTAAGGGTCATCCTTCCCCGAATTCTGGTCTTGATCTGCTGTCTGGTTTTGGAGGCAAAGTGGAAAATAAAAGGAAAAAATATATTAAAAACCGACAAATGAAAAACTTAAAGCCTCCCACTACTATGTACAAGCGGCCTAATAACCTGGAGTTATCTGCTGTTGCTGTCTGGTGACGGCTGCACGCTGCGGACTCGCAGTGACCAGGTTGGTGGCTTGTCGAGGTTGATGCTGCTGTGTTGGTGTCGCTGGGGTGGGACGACTCGGGGCTATGTATCGCTGCGACTGTTGCTGGACCGGTCGCACAGTCGAGTTGGCGACCTGGACATTACAGCATCATCAATACCATAAGGCAGGGCTGTACCGAATAACAGATTTTACTATTCGGCCGAATAAGAATAATTCATTTTATTATTCGGCCGAACACGCATAGAATATGAATAATAGTTGATGCAGATTCAAACACAATGCACAATGCCTTGGATTTAACGCTCACACATACTGCGAAAAAATCCAAGTCGATCGTCTTAATTGTGTTCGTGTTATACGAACGATACTAAAAAGATTGCTGACACTAACGAAACATGCTATATACTAAACTGCTAAGTGAAAGTCTTGAAGCATCATGTGTGGGCGTTATGCTACAGAGACTGCCAGCTGACAGCAGCTACCTTTAAGGCAATATCCAGGAGCACCAAGCAGCAACGGCATGTGCTTATTATTCGTATTCGGTCTATTTGAACCCGGGACCTTTCGAAGCAAGGCTCAGCACTCTACTGATGGAGCTATCTCACCACTGTCAATACAATACAATACAGTAAACGATATGATTGACTGATCGATCCATCCATCCATCGACCAATCACTCAGTCGTTGAATGTGTTCTTTTTCAAACATCCAATCAATCCAATCTCCTTAAATTCGTTCTAAATCAACTCCACACAATCACTCCGTGTTCTTACTCGAACAGAGATCCACTCAGAGGCGTGCAAGAAAAATCCGACATCATGGAAAGATGAACCCAGCGCTCACAACCAATGCCGTCAACGATACGGCTGCACCATCCGTCCAAGAATCTATTTTCAGACTGCTCGGCAAAACTAAGCCTCCAAGCGTTCTTCAGACTGGATTGATCTCGTCTAACAAATCTGTCTAGATCTGGATCAATCTGATTTTTTTCGGAAAAAAATGCACTCATTCGATCAATCATACACAGTAAATTTAACTTATTTCATTTATAAAGCGCACAATGTCGGCGAGGAACTCACTGAATCTGAGGCGGTAGCAGTGATGCAATGTGTTTCTGTGCCTGGATTTATGACACAGGTTGCACAGCAACTGCCACATTATCGACCTGGGGACCCATTCACACAAGAAAAGCCCTGCTAACGCAAATGAGAACGCGCAACAGCGGCGATGCATGTTTGAAAGCCCAGAAAACAAAGTCTAAGTCAGTCGCCAGAGGGCGCCAGACGACCCGCAGCTATAGTGTCTATAGTGTTTTACTCATACTCACCAGAGAGCGTGACAAGTCTCGCTCAGCCAACGCCGTATAGGCTGGATATTGCAAATTTTCCCTACCCCCTCTCATTTGGCGCCTTCGTTCGAGATGACCCCCTTCGAATTTATTGAAAAGCTTTACGATTCCTGAAACTAGAGTCTTCCAGGCAGCAGAGGTGAAGATTTGGTGATCGTAGCTTGCACCGTTTTTACGCACGAAAGCAGCTATGCTATAGCGCGTCTTAGCTATCACAATTTTGTCCGTCAGTCTGTCCGTCCGTCTGTCTGTCCGCCTGTCACACGAGTGGATCAGGCAAAAACGGTCCAAGCTAGGGTCTCCAAATCTTCACCATCGGCTGCCTGGAAGACTCTAGTTTCAGGAACCGTAAACCTTTTTCGTAAATTCGAACGGGGTCACCCTGAACAAGGTCGCTAAATGAGAGGGGGGTGGTCAAAATTTGCGATTTTTGGCCAATAACTCGTTATATCTCAGTAACAGTGCGAGATAAGGCCTAGGTTACTATTAATCACTAATAGCAAATCGTATACTGGCTGTCGATTG
>Ga0209367_1009232_pt1 | contig 13403 bp, 12 predicted proteins | sample WorMetLIZISLAND2_FD_187412 | JGI IMG/M metagenome (GOLD analysis project Ga0209367, IMG submission 187412) | Marine gutless worms symbiont microbial communities from Max Planck institute for Marine Microbiology, Germany - Olavius geniculatus... ... | reverse complement strand
AGATTGGCCATCCCCGAAAACCATACCCTAGAACCAAAAATTACGACTCTATCTTATACACAGCCAAAGTTATGGCCGTTTTAAGAATTGTTTAATTTTCCCCATAGGCGCCATTGTAATTTTTTTTTGATTTTTGCGAATAAATACGTTAAATATTAAATTTTAATTTTCTAACCCCAAAAAGGCACTTCCTTGTGCAGAACCGCGTCGTTTGACGCATTAAGCGTAAAAATCCCTTAAAAGGTCTGACCTGTGGGTGAGCGGAAGAAAAAAACGTATATATAAATAAAAATTTTTGCGTATATTTCACCCATTTGCCGAGAAGCCCCCCTTGGAGGAATTTGCAGAAAATTTTGCATGACGGATCCCCTCGCCGACTTAATCAACCTTGCCAAATTTTATCTCAATCGGTTCAGGGGTTTTGATTCTGTGGGGGAGTCGAATTTTTGGATTCCCCATAAGAAAGAGAAGTCGCCGTTAACACAGGGCTTGAACTACCGTTCAGCCTGTGATGGTAACAGTAATTGACAACAAAACAATAAACTGATTCATTACCTAGTGTATTGACGTGCCGATCAATGGCGAAACCGGCGCTGATTGCGGCTCGTGTTTCATGGGCCTGAAAAGCACGTACTAGACGCAATACACTTAGACGTCGCAGCCGGTCAAGGGAGGGAACCGATTCTGCCTCGCGGCCGGGTGGAATGGCTGCAGTGTCGCCAGCAGTCGAGCCACTGTGGGACGACATCAGCCACCCCGTCTAACGGCGTATTGTAAATCAAAGCCGAAGCTTCGTGACGTCGCCAGTAGCTACGTTTTAACTGCAGAAGCTGTGACCGAACCCACGGCACGTTCTGGCAGTTACTGCTACTGTAAAGTAACAGTAACGTTTACTTCCTCGACAAGCACATAAAATGTGTTTAATGTGTTTCTTATGGTTGTACAGTGTGTGTTTTTATGCGCATATGTGCGTTTACTCCATTTGTGTTATTAGTATTTTTGTTTTCATTTTAGTGCATTTTTGTCCAAAATGCACCAAAAATATTTTTGGTATTTTTTTCCGAAGGATGAAGCGTCACTCAGGATACAATCGATCAGATTTAGCTGGCAATTCAGCTGACAATCTCGATCTAGGATCGGCGGCGGTTTGCGCCTTTCGAGTTCTTTTTGCTGAAAATCTTCATCCACGTACAATTTGTCGTACAAAATGGCAGAAATGACGGACGTACAGTAGGCCTATGGCGTTTGCAGACCCCCTGAACCTTCTGTCCATCGAGTTTAATCCATGTATGTTTGTCAACATAAAGACGTTGGACTACCCTTTCACCAAAAGTGTTCTGTTACGCTTTTTAAGTACACCGAATTCGTTTTCAGCTTGCAACCCTTTTTCAAAAATTTTACCCCACGGATGTTTGGTAGTTGACGCAAATCCTATAGCTGTAGGCTAATCGTTGCTCGCCTACTTGCACAGCGGCACGTATAGTCGTGAGGCAAAGTTGTAAGCTTAACAACGCGGCTTTGGACTGCGGCTGAAACGACAGCGGAAAATTGTTGCTGGCAGCTGCGCGCCGATGCTTCGGAGGCGGCTGCGCCACGGTATTGGAGTAAAACTCGCCACACACGCGTTGTTTACGGCTTTTCACGCTTGCTTGCCGTGTTGTGTATAGGCCTTCCGAACAACGGCAAATCGCGTTCGATCGGCCAATACCGTGTACAGCAAATTTCAGCAAAATTTGGCTGTGCGTGCTGCAATTTAAATTTAAAACGTGTCGCACGTTATTTTTGGTTTCTATATCCATGCACTGGCTGTTATCTGCTTATATTCTTGTCTTTTGGCTGTTACCCTAGCTACGTCAGCTGTGTTTGGTGCGGATTTTTTTTACGTAAGTTGCATGCATCGCTTAAGATGACGATCAGCATGTAGTTCTCTGTTATTTGTGGACTACGGCTGAAATAGGCAGGCAAAAAAATTTAATCACGTGTTGCCGCATATTTTTTGCGACAAGAGTAAAAAACCCAATAAACCTGAAACAAATCCAAAGCAATTCAAGTCTTCTGAACGGTGTTTTGTTTTTGTTATATTTTACATGTTTTATTCATAGCTTTAGAAGTAATCGTGGGCGAAGGTTTAGAAGCTTCCGCGGTCGATTTTTTCTGATGGCATTGCTGTCTATTTTATATTATCATTTGATGAGCCAGTCAGCTAGCTGCCAATTTGGAGTCCGCGCAGAGCATCACCAATATATAATATTGTGTTAACAGCACCATAGCATGTGCCTCGACCTTTTACGTTTGTGATGCACTGCGGCATCAGGAAGATTAAGCGGCTTCTAGTTTGTAGCTGTGGTCGGCCGAGGGAACTCGGATATCCCGTGACGAAATAAAGAAAGAAAACAGCTATTGTCTAGGTATTGCAGGCGGCGGCCTAAAAAGTTTAAGCTGCTATGTTTACCCACCCACAATCAACATTGCGTATTCTGTACGCGTAGGCTAATGCGATTGCTGTCGCCAGGTGACGTTGCTAGGAGCGCAATTTCAAACGCCTATAGTTTGACTATATAGAGCCCCGGGCGGTTCTTACGCTAGGGTCTGCCCCGATTTTCTAGTTGTGTAAGAACTAATAGAAGTAACGTTACAATGACTGACAAGGAAAGGAAGAATTGCGGAAAGAAAACTGTTTTTGACATGACGCACGTAAATACGTCGGTAAGCGATTCTTGATGACGTCACCGGATATTGCGGTCGCGTGCCTTCCGGCCTATGTCGCCAACTAAGTAAAAATTAAAGTCGACAAAAGCAGCAGCAACGGCTTGGCGCATTTGATGAGTGACAGCGTGGTAACTGACGGTTAATGAAATCTGTGAGTGGCTTGTATATCATACGGCTGTATAAGACTGAGCGTGGTCGACGTCGGAAACTGTCAAAGCTCCGCTTAAACCCCAAACTCCACTACGTAGGCCTACCTCGATTAATTGTGGATTTGTTGGGCAACAAGAACCCTATTAGATATCAAGATCATAGGTCAAAGGTTAGAGCCACATGGGTTTTTTTGAGTTTTTGTGTGCACGATACTGCTTGAACCACTCGGCCTGGGTTCGCAAAATGTCATTTGCAAGATGACGCCACTATTGCTGCCCGCGGAAGCGACTGCGGCTACCCGCTGGCAGCACTTAAGCTTGAGCGAGGCTTGACAATCTTGTTATGTTATTTTTTTTGTTTTCTTGTTACCAGTTGCAGTGAATGGAGATATCAAAATCCCACCATGAAGTGATGACTGCACCGACTAGTCCCCGGAACCGTTTGCTAAGGGCTTACCACTAACGGCTTCTTAGCGGTCCAGACCGATAAGACGTCTGTCACTCACTGGTAGTAATTTTTAAGACTCAAAAGCAACAAGCTTTACGTGATTTATAACGACATAAGATAAACTACCGTTTTCCCATGGAGTCCATTGGTAAATCACTGCAGAACTAATATTCAGTTATTCACTCACTGATTATCACCACTAGTACTGTGACGACTGACGAGGACACGCTCACTCGCGCTGGCGGCTCTGCTTGCAGCAGTGTGAGCACAACACATTGTTTGGTTTTTCACTAAACCGCTTCAATCGCTATAGCTTATCGGCGGCGGCGGCGTGAAACCTTAGGTGTCCGGGACCGCTAACGAAACGGTTGGTTGCGGTCCGAGGCCTTAACGGCGGCGCCGGCGGCGAACGGCGTCGGTTCCGGGGACTTCCTACACTACCACCGACTATAGTCATGAGCATAAAAAAGACGAAATGTGTTACTTTCTGCATCGCAGGTTGCTCGAGGAATGCACTTGCTTACTGCATACGGCGGAATTTCGTCCAGTTGGCAAGCTACCGCTAAGGGAACACGGAATGCCGGTGGCTGCGAAATCCCTCGAGCCCGTGGGTGCCGCGCGTGTAGTGAAGAAGAAGCGTCGAAACAGCTGTTCTCTTCTGCTTCCGCCACAACTTTTCTCGCCACCGCCACAGTGCCACTGCCGTCGGCTGGTCAACAGATGACCGACCGACTACATGCAGACTGTCGAGCTTGTACTGCCATGCATGCCAGCTTGCTGCTGTTACCAACGGTGGCAGCGTTTTTGCAGAGGAGGATTGGGCAATCAACTGCCAAATTGGTGCCCCCTTTCTCTAAATTTTAGCTTTTAAAAAAGTTTTTTATTTTCCCTTATTTGCCCTTATTTTCAGGCAGTATTTGGGCAGAATTGAAATTTTGAGCACTCATCATTTCCTCCGTCGGATAATTGCAGTCGTCTTTCGGGAAAGTCCAACTTTCTGCCTTCGCTCAACTTTTTAAACCCGCGACTGTCGCAAACACAGACAGATAGCATGACGCGTGTCTTTTAGTTTAGTTGCTGAGCCTATAGCGTCTGTAAATCTTGACAGTGTATTGTGCCGTCGCAAGACACCGTGATAACGCGATGTGTGCGGCAATTTTGTTTCACTTATTGGACGTTTGGTGACGTTAACTTGTAATTTTTAAGCTAAAAATTGGCACGACTGTTAATGATGATGATGAAGGACGAATAAACTTTAGCGTGGCGGTAAGTCCTAAGACTACAAAGACACGTAACAATACGCCTAAACAGTGAAGTCACGTAGTACTAATCAGTGCAATGAGACGTTCTTAGTCATAGCTGTAAGACCGAGCAAAAAGTTCGGTTTTCAGTCTGCTGCGGAAAACTTGCAACGGCGGCGATGACCGGACTGACTCCGGCAAACTGTTCCAGACCGATGCAGCAGTCGCTGGAAAGGTGCAGTCGTCAATGGTAGAACTCACAGTGCGTAGAGCGACCAGCGCTGATGTAGTCGAAGAGCGCAGTCGTCGACGTACGTTGAGGTGTGACACACGCTGAAGGTCTGAAGGCAGGTAGCCAGGTGCAGAGCCGTGGAGGCAGCGATACACCAGCACTGCCAGCCAAAACGAAATACGTTCTGGCATCCGAAGCCAGTGTAATCTGCGCAGTAACGGCTGAATGTGGTCCCGACGGCAAGCTTTGAAAATCAGCCGTGCAGCGGCGTTCTGCAAAGACTGAAGCCTGTCCATCAGTTGCTTCGGAAGGCCAGCAAGAGTTGCGGAGCCGTATAGTCAAGTCTGGAAAACGCCAGCGCCACGATGAGCGACTACATCACGTCGTTTGACACAGATCGGCATATGCTTCGTAGTTGTCGAAGGGCACAAAACACTTCGAACTTTGTTCTTGCCTAAAGAAACGTTTTTACTGAATTGTTTCGTTTTCGAGTTAGCAGCATGTGTATGTACACAACAGACCGACAGGCGGACGTGTAAAACGCGTAATGCGCGTCCTAACGGTCCGATACAATACAACTTGCGGATCAAAGAATCTCTGTCATGGCGCCGTGCTGGACTTTCTGTAAGCTTACTTGTCAGGCGATTCCCAGCACACGACAATCGACAGAGCAACGTTTTTATACGTTTGCTGTAGAGAAGCTGGTAGTGATAAAACCACGATAACTGTTAAATCGTCGCACCGCATAAAATTTGGCCACTGACTCAATAAGTGGCATTTAAATACGAGTATGACGTCATCGAGCACACTGTATAGGCCTACGTTGCTTTTGGTAACGTACTTACTACTCAGACTTATGGCCATCGATTAAGAAATTTTTTTTAAATTCGCAAAACTTTACGAATTTAATCACATTTTGAACATTTATCACAATTTTGTTTTTGCACATTTTTAGTAACAAAATTTTTAAAATTTGTAAAAAAAATCGTAAATTAAAAGAACAAAATTTGTTTAATTCGAATTCGCATTAGCGTTATTTTTACGGGCTTTAGAATAATTTCTGTTTGTTCGACGACATGTCTAACGACTTTTCATTTAACTTTTTAACTCAATTCACCTGCATAGAAAGTTATGAAACAGCCCCAAAACTTTAGTCGTCAATTATTAATAACGCAACAACCTTGTGAAGATTGTTTTTAGTGCAACGATAGCGTTGTTTAGTTTACAATCTGGAGTAGTGTGGCCGTTATTAAAACGGAAAACAATAAACCAGGACGAAAAAGGCAAGTGTATAACTGTATATTATATAATTCGTTGATGTCTGATGATATGCTTTATCTGGATAATCGATTACTATTGTACTGTATGGTTTTTTAGGACTTCGCAGCGAACAAATTCACCTTGCCTACCAACGTCGTGCGATCTGAAAACACGGCCGACGTCTTTACTATAACCATAATCCAAATCGACCACGAAATAAAAGAGGATCAATAACGGAAAACCGGACTCCGGCGCGGTTTATACGCAAGCGGTGTGGACCCTGCAGCCAGCTGACATCTGCCAATCAGATAATATCAGCGCCACGGTATTACGGACACGGACCGTCAGGCATCCACCGATTGGATTAACCGATCCAATCGTTCGTGGTTCCAAAGACGATTAGGACGCCCGGACTTAGTACTTGAGAGACAGGCTGTACTCAACCGGTCATCAACGTCGAGTGGTGGTGCTGAGAGTCGTCTTCGAAGATGTTCGACTCCGCGTGTGGGACGCAGTTTATCCCTCCTTATGATATCAACTGTACGCAGTTGCTGGCCGGGTATGCCATGATGGCAGCCCGCTACGCCAACGACTCCAATAAGACCATCAGTAACTCCACCAGTATCTCCACAGGTCCTGCTCCAGACGCCGGCCGGATGGAGACGACGTTCCAGATGGTGGTGGAGCTGTACATCATCAGCCTGCTGGCGGCGTTTGGTCTGATCGGCAACGTGTTGTCGGTGATCGTGCTGCGTCAGGACCGTGAGCGACGCGACGCTTTGCTACTGCTACAGGCCAGTCCAATTAACTTTTCAACCGAAAATAGTGGGTGGGTGATCTCCATTTTTTTCTCCATCTGCCTTTTACATCTTGATTGTATAAAGCAGTAAAGCTGGCATTACAATTTCCTCTGGTACGTGGTGCATTAGTACATTCATTGTGTATACTATTAATACAAGACAGTAGCGACTTCTTAAGGGGTACTCCTCTTTGACGCCCTCGTTTGAGGGTATTCTCTGTATCCGTCGGTACGAATTTTTGTCACGAAAAAACTAGTCTATGTGTCAGCATACAGTGAAGATTTCGTCATCCGTTTTGATAGGGCAGCAGGGTGTAACAGACAGACAGCTAGACTGACGGACGGACGGACAGAACGGACGTCTCTACGATAGCAAAGACGCACTTTGCGTAGCTGTCGCGCGTAAAAAAGAAAGTAACTTATAAACTTAACTAAACTTAACTAACCGCGGTAATTTTCAACGGGCTACAAATCTTTTACGCCGTTTATAAACAATGCGGCTTTGTAGCTAAGAATTAAAATGATCTTGGCAAATTGTTACCGTATCGATGTTATTCGTGTGAAATAATTTGATAAAGTCGCTGCTGCTAGTGCAGGCGGTTGCGGTGGCTGACGCGTGCTACCTCCTAGTCAGCGTGCTTCGCTATCCACTGCGCTACCTAATCTCACCCTCAGACGACGGAAGCAGCCGATGGGTCGATATGCAGCCCGTCGTCTTCCCGCTACTCAAAACGTTCCAGGTAATATGCTGAAAATCTTTATCGTACACATTGGTAGTAGCAAACATGAAGAGTCAAACGACGAAATTCAAACTCAAGAAGCCCAGCGGTCGCTATGGCGAGCCGACCGTACCGCCTGTATTCGAAGGCCATCGTCCGATTGCCGGTCGTGAAAAGAAAGCAGTTACTTAAGGTGATTGCAGCCCCATGCACGCTACAGTGATGCTGCTATGTCGAACGCTACTATCAACGTTAGGATACGATATGATAATTCGGCGCACGTGGGTGATAGCTGCACGCAGCAACTTTACATTCAAAATTGCGACCAAGCCGCCGCAGATAGAGACATAGTTACTATTGACAGCCTATAGGAACTTGTAATCGCCCTATCCAACGATACCGTCGACGACTCCTTCCGACGTACCGTTTAGCCACAATACATGCGTTGCATACAGACGACAGACAACAGACAAACAAGTAGACATTTTGTACCTAAGGCTTGACCTAACGATCGGCCAAAAATCGTAAAGCTACGTTTTATAACAGTGCCAAAAACACTATTTTAATATTTCAGTGTCGACTAGCGCCATACATGAGAGTGATAAATACGGCAGGAAATTTAAACCCAAACTTTAATTAATTCGGTTGCTTTAATAACATATCTGTAGATGTAATCAGGACCGTGTTCGAAAAAAAATTCGTTGCTACTTTGCTGCCATAGCAACGTCCATATCGGCGAGTTTACAGACTGAAATATCATTACTATTAATACAGAACTCTCGGTGGGCAGGCGCATACACTCGCCCAAAATTTTTTTTTATCTAATATTCTCGACTGTCTGTATAGGAAATCACGATAATATCCTTTTCGATATTATTTTATCCGGATTGTTTCTAGTATATATGAGGAAACTAAAGATCCGGATAGCGTTGATAACGTCTATGTGTTAATTTATCGTTATTGTACTAAGTTTAAACTTTTTCGTATATACGCTATCACTGCATTAACTGTTTCAGATAACAAATTTAAACAAAAGTTTGATAAACATGAAAAAGCTATGGTTCATTTTGAGAGACAACACGTACGTAAAGTTTTTTTAATGTTACGTCTTTTGTTCAATGTTTGCAGGCATTTGTATTTTTCTGAAGAAAAACATTTTTACTTTAAAAAATTGTTGTCGAATTTTTTGACGTTCATGCACCTATACTACGTTCTGGAAACTACCAGGTGGCACAGAGGGACGTAACTGAACTAAACTGAACCTGTACTGACGGACATGGTTTAGTTTTTGATGAACTGACCAATGAGCAAGCAGTAATGTATTACAGTAGGCACCGTCTAACGGCGCCGGTGGCTTACGTGACTACGCTCAGGTATACACGCCAACCAATGACCAGTGAGCTCGCCCTGCTTGCCCATTGGTCAGTTCGTTAAACACTGAACCGTGTCAGTTCAGTTCAGTTCAGTTTAGTTTAGTTACATCGTTCTGCAGGCGTCTTTTCGTACGTAGATCAAACAATTAAACAGTACCTGATTCGCCTTGATCACTGCAGTGAATAGTGAACATGTTGAACACTGCTTTTCACCGTTTAGCATAACAACCCTTCACTGCAATGATTGGGGCTAATCGTTGTCAAAACTATTTATTTTTGATCGTTGCACGAAAACCGTGCTTGCTTCACAGTCCACTTTTCAATCGCCACCCGGTCTGTAGATAACTGGTACTGCTATTTTGAAAGAAATAAATAACAAATGAAAGAAATATTGCACAGTAATGATGCTGTGTGGCAGACGATAGCGATATGGATGATGGTGTTGGTGACCGTGGACCGCTTCACGTGCGTATGTCGGCCTCTCGTCGCGCCAATATACTTCAACCGAGACACTCGACGTCGATACGCAGTCATCGTCTTCGTCATTGGATTCATCTACAACACGCCCAGGTAGGCCTAATGGACTACAGACAAACCCCGTCCCATGACAAAACTTTTTCTGCGACAAAAACCCCGAGACAAAACACTTTTTTTGGTGCCGTGTTTCTGCATTTTGCTGTACGCTGAATTGTTGTAAACATTTTCGGTATTTCGTTTTTTCCGTAACGGAGGTTTTGTTGTAGGGGATTTTGTCGTGGGGTTTGTCGTACATAAATTCGTTATTGAAAATCATTTTTGAGGAATAGACGACATTGCGGATCTTGTCTATTCGTCTGTCTACTCTTTCTCCCGTACGATACGAGCTCTTAACTCAAAGGCAAGAAAGCGCAAAATTTGTGTGAACGTTTTCCGATGCAAGAGTAAAGTCTGGCGGGCCAATTTTCAGGTCAAAATGTCAAAGACTAGAATGTTAGGGTTGCGCAGCTCTAGATGGACGAATGTGCATAGGCGGAAGCCGGACGGCCGCATACCATAACACTGGGTCGACATCTTCGCTTGTTTATAAACGTAACCAAATAACCATGCAGCAGTCTTTGCAAACGAAATTGTTTATGAAGTGTCAGAGCCACCAGGGACAGTTGTAATAAAGGTTTATAAACGGTACATTCAAACCACCAAAAATGTGGGACAGGGTCCAACGTAGGGCCTTCGGGCGCTGTAAGTCCGAAATCTAAAATGCCTCTCCCTCCTAAATTTTTTTACGGATCTTGTTGAAATTTAGTCTCAATTACTTTTAGGTAATTGTTTTTCCTCTTAATTTTGGTCTTAGTCCAATGTCCGGTTTTAGTGGAGAAATGAAAAATTTTTTTAAAGAAAAATAACAAAAAGTAAAGTAGACAAAAACAAAACGAAAACATAAGGCCTCCCGTTGCTACGTGAGGGCGGCTTAAAAAATTCACTTTATGTCACCAAAACGATAATGTTTAAAGCAGTTGTTTCTACCGTGACTTTTACTGTGCAAATTCTACGCCGAATTGTGTGTGCATAGAGGGAGCCGGCCACGTGTTACCTGAGGATGAAGTTGGGATTTGACAGTTTCATTTGTGGCGTCATTCTCTAATTGACGCGTGATTGGCAGTTGCTTACCTCAGCACTAACAGGCAGCTGTGCGTGCTGGTTTATATGGAGACGGACGGCGTCTGACATTAACGTGTCAGACCCGTGTGTGTGTGTGACAACAACGGTTTTTTACCAACCGTTAAGTCGATTCCTGGCTACGAGGTGTCATCTCTCTATCTGTCTGTCTGTCTGCCCGTAATGCATGCATTGTGGCTAAACCGTACGTTGTATATAGGGGGTCGGCGATGGTATAGTTGGATAGTGCGATTACGAGTTTCTATAGGCTGTCAATAGTAAGCTAACCATGTCTTTATTTGCAGCTGTTTGGCCGCAGTTTTGAATGCAAAGTTGCTGCCTGCAGCCATCAACCACGTGCCCCGAATTACCGTATGGTATCCTAGCACTGATCGTGGCGTTTGATATAGGCTTAGCAGCGTGTACGGGACTCTAGTCACTCCAGGAAATCGCTTTTTTCTGCGACTGTATTTGGAAAGCTCATCGTTGCTTTTTATCAGCGTCAAATAAAGACACGGTTAGCCTACTATTGACAGCGCATAGAAACTCGTAATCGCCCTATCCAACAATACCGTCGCCGACTCCCTATATACAACGTACGGTTTAGCCGCAATACATGCATTACGGGCAGACAGACAGACAGACAGACCTACTAAATAAGTTAGCAAGTAAAGTAAGTGTGGCGTTTTTATACTGCGCATCAAAAGATATCAGCTTAATCCAAACCGTATGAACCATAAAAATGCTCAAACAAACAAAGTTTCAGTGTCTCAGACTAGTTACTTTAAGACTATTGACTTAAGACCAAGGCGTCAAAGCCCAAAACTTGGCTATATATGAGCATTGTTAACTCAGCAACCGTTAGTGTTAGAAAGGTTATGAGATCCAGACAGGCGCAAGGCAAGACCCAAGCTGATATAACGTGAGCGACGGATGTTGACTAGTAACGGTGGCTGATTGGTTAGGTTCTTCGACAGCTGCGTGATGCACATGGTAGACCGATGCCGGCCGGAGATGGGACTGCCGGCAGTGATGATCTACCGCGCCGCGTTCAACCACCAGCTGTACTACAACATCTACCGCGGAGGACTCTACCTCGTCTGTCTCTACGTCGGACCACTCATCGTCCTGGTCGTCATGAACTTTTGCCTTATTGACGCCATCAGGTATTGTAGATTATAACAGACACCGGTAACGGCTGCAAGAATTTTTTCCCAAACGATATATTTATAATGCGTTAGATTAACTTAGATCGAAGCCAAACATTTGTTTTAGACGATGAAATCATATAGGCTACTGATTAAGCGGTAAACTAACTCTAACATCCTTAACCCAACTCTAACCCTAACCATATACCTTAGTGTAACGCGTAAATCGCAATAGTGTTTGCGAAAGTGTGTATTATAGGTAAAGTTCGCTTCACATATTAACAAAATAATAATTTACGAAATTAATCTCCTCTCAAAAAAGTCTAAATTTAGACTCAAACTCCCACCACAGCGAAAAACAACAGCAGCGCATTAGAGAATGTATATAACACTGCCTACAATGTCTACTACATATATATCTGTTATTTGCCAGAGGGCAGCAGCTATCTCTATACAGTAGATATGTCATTTAAGAAAAAAAATTTCGCAGGGCTGCACTAGCTTTCATTTATGGTTGACTTGCTGGACAACATGACGTGGGCTACAAGTTGTGCAACAAGTATATAAGAAATCAAATTACTGGAGCTTATGGGGTGTTTACACGATCTAGCAAACGTCCAGCAAACTTCCAGCAAATGTATTCAAAATGCACGTGCTAAACACCCTATTAGGCTTGATGCATGAACGACTATGAATAGTGATGAGTGTATACAGACGTCGTCAGCTGGCCGTACAGTACATAATTATATCTTTTTTTAGATAATTGGATTAGCTTGTTCTGACTGTCATATAGTTCTGTTCGTATAGATTTTATTACCTTCGCAAGGGAGGTTATGTTTTTGCCAGACTTTGTTTGTTTGTCTGTCTGTCTGTGTGTCAGCAAGATAACTCAAAAAGTTATGGACGGATCTTTCCGAAATTTTCTGCGAATGTCGGGAATGGCAAAAACTACCAGTGATTCAATTTTGGGGGTGATCCGGAAGGAATCCTAGATTCTGGATCACTTTGAAATTTTCGTTAACATTGTTTTCAATGGGGCATAAGGAAAACCGCTGCCAAACCGAATATGGTGCTGCTACCTGGCGAACAACATAGCCTTGGCGGAGGTCTGTGGGCTCTGACTGCTTTTTAGTTATTCATATTGGTAATTTTCTTTCTTTTTTTCACCATTTGTGTTCAATAAAGATATTTATATAGGCCCTAGGCGTTTCTCAAATATCACCAGAACAGTACAACGTGATAGTCGACATTGGCTGACCACTGGAAGCAAGCAAGTACACTGTATGCATGCAGTTGCAGTCTATTGCTTCCAAGATATTTATACTCTTGTTTTGACAAATCTTGCTATTATCGTTAGTAGGCCTAAGCCTATGCTATGGTTATCTTTAGTAGTTTTTACGTGCGAAAGCAGAATGCTTCGCGCGTCTTTGCCATCGTCTGGGCGTCCGTCCGTCTGTCTGTCCGTCCGTCCATCTGTCACACTCGTGATCTGTATCAAAACGGTGCAAGCTAGGATCACGAAATCTTTACTGTGGACTGCCCCAAGGTCTCTAGTTTATCGTGACAAAATTTCGTGCCACTGGGTGCAGGGGTTCCCCTCGAACGAGGGCGTCAAAGAGGGGTACCCCCCCCCTTAAAAAGACGTCATTTTGCCGTTATTGGCTCGAATAATGTGAAAATGGTTGCAGAT
>Ga0209367_1009231_pt1 | contig 13405 bp, 7 predicted proteins | sample WorMetLIZISLAND2_FD_187412 | JGI IMG/M metagenome (GOLD analysis project Ga0209367, IMG submission 187412) | Marine gutless worms symbiont microbial communities from Max Planck institute for Marine Microbiology, Germany - Olavius geniculatus... ... | reverse complement strand
TCCTTGCGCGAGACCGCGTCGTTTGAGCCATCGCGCGCAAAAATCCGCCGAAGGGTCTGACCTGTAGGTGAGTTTCTGAAAAAAAGATATATGTACAGCTAGAAAAATTTTTGCGTATATTTCACCCATTTGCCGGGAAGCCCCCCTTGGAGGGAATTGCATAAAATTTTGCATGACGGGTCCCCTCGCCGACGTAATCAACTCTGCCAAATTTTATCTCAATCGGGTCAGGGGTTTTGATTCTGTGAGGGGTCGAATTTTTGGCTTTCCCATAAGAAAGAGAAGTCGCCGTTAACACAGGGCTTGAACAACCGTTCAGCCTGTGATATTGCACGTAATAGGCCCATAGCAGCATTGCAACAACTGAAATCTGTATACATATGCGTACTGATATAAATTAGTTATATAAAAAATATAATACAAAAGCGATACTCATCTGTATAATGCTAAGTGACTAGTGAGCATTCGCTCATGACATACACAGATAGACTTCACCGCTTACAAAGTTGCCGTTTTTGCTCAATTCCAATACAGTACTGAGTACGATAATGAAGATAATACTGTTTCATAACTGATACACAGCTGTGAACAAACTGCCCAAGCAATACCGCGGTAACGTGATGGTAAACGTTAAACTCAAAATCAAAATGTTGAGAAGCCTACATTGTTACGCAAAGTAACCATATACTAGAATAGCTAAAATATAAGTGAAATGCAGAAAAAAGAATAACGTACAACAATTGAACTCGTCGCTGCTGTCCAAGCAATCACCTTGCCCATCACAGCGCGTACACAGCGGCTTACATTCACCGGAACCACAGCGAAACTGCGTCGCAACGTCACAAGCTGAATACACACATAGGCACCATGCAACACATAATTGACACAAAATTTCTGTAGGCCTAAATGTGCATTTCAAAAATAATGAAACCGTCTTATTTGTAGCACAATACAGCTGTACTTAAAAGTTAATTCGTGTTTTCTAGGCATATCAACTTCAAGCATGCTTTCAAAAGACAGTTCACAGTTTACAGTGTGAGAAAAAAACATGTGTGACATGTCTTTGAATAGACTCACAGGTTGAAAGGCAACTTAATAAGATGACAAGTTCATCGATGAACCGAGACGAGGGGTCCTACCAACTTCCACACATCTATTATTATTTACTGTCTGCCACAGCGACACCTAGTGGACAGTCGTTCCGACGAAGGCAGCAGCGGTTGCCGAAACGACAACAACAACAATGAATAAGCCTACAAAAATTGTATTCTAATTAATTTGTCAACTTATTAAACAAGTGTGACAATTTCTGAGCTTTTGGTAATCTTCAATTATCAGGCATTGCCACTGAACGAAAGAAAACTCACAAAAGATACCAAACTGTTGACAGTCAATTTCAGATTATGAGTAACAACGCCAAACATAAGCAACATTACATGATATCTAGACCGTTGTCGATAAACATAGACACAGCAGACTAAGCAGTAAGCACAATTTCACACTGACATAAAACGATATCAGCAGCAATGATATCAAGCTACACAAAACTTGTAGTGAGAAATAAAAGATAAAGGTAACAGAAAACCCATCATAAAGCTACGTAGCGTCGCCCTGCCATATAGAATCACACAGCGTTAGCTGCCATCCGACAAAGGTGAACGCGTTTCGCTTTAACCCTAGCCAGACAAGCCGATACTCGATTTACCTACTCTAAGGGACGAAAGGCTGAGTTGACCTTAGTGTTGGTTATATGCCAGAATGGTATATCTGTCCGCCGCCAGTCATTCACCCAGATATTAACCACATGATAGTGTGACCCGACCGGAAATAAAGCACGCGACTTATCGATCACCCTACAACGGTTACATGACCAAGCCATATGGTGTAAGCTATACGTACTGCAGTTGGCTTCGTCACTGCCGTCAGCGCAGTTAAACTCTCCATCGCAGACTTTACACTGTGAGATGCAGTTGCGTCTAGTTCGACACTGAAACTGGTTGTTGCCGCACGCTAAAAACAGTGAAACACGACAGTGAAGGTTTTATCCATCAAACGCTTCAAGCGCGTAAGGAGCGAAAGAACTGAACTGACTTAAACCAAACTGGCCAAAGGGCGAGTCACCGATTATGCAAATTCGTGCATGGTTCAGAAGGTTAAATAGCGACTCAACTAAGCGAAACCAAACTGTATTATAACGCGTTTGTGCAGCCATGATCACTTACTTTCAGCTGACATCACACCAATATATTGCATTCTTACATTATACATATTAACTACCAAAACATAAAATGCAAAACAACAAAAACTAGCAAAATGACGTATAACAAGCAACTCTGTACAGCATTTTTAAACCAAAAAAAACAAAGCACTAAAACAATGGCAAAAAGGTCGAAAAAGGTTATCGCCTAATAAGTTGTTTACAATTTTTTCAAAACGTCATCAACAACAAATGAGGTGTTTTTTTCAATTTTACGCTGGAAACTCTGCTGAGAAATGTAATTGGCTGATACATACAGCAGTTGGCCTGGTCGCTGGCGTCGACACAGTAGCTGACTCCATCACACATTGAATACACCGTGACACACTGTCCACTGTCACATCGGAACTGACCCGACGTACAATCTGTCAACAATTCACAATGCTAGTAATTTCCTAGTGTAGCCTAACAAATAAACGTGCCATCCGCAAAATTACATAAAAAACGTGGTCGCAAAAACTAACGAAATATAACTTTACTGCACTTCGCTTATAGCGCGCAGTGCTTGAATAGAACAGATTGAAGTTCTATGCTTACTGCTCGGATAAGTAGGAAGAACGGCCATTATACGGCGACATTTCCAATCACCGACCAAACCTAATCATTAATTGACATTTTACAGCCTCCGGTAGGGGATGTGCAACGATGTAAGTGGTATTTAGTTGGTCCTATATTGTTTTGTGTGCTAAATACATAATAATCTGGATTGTAAATTTAATCACATGTTACATGTATGATGCTAAAAAACCCTTGATAGATATCGGCGCAAATAGCATACTATTGCTAATACGTTTTTGTAGTACAGCCGTGCCTTAAGGGTATAATATCCGTATACCCCTGGACATAATTTTATTTACACGTAAAATGTTTTAACGATACTTTTCTAACATCAAATCACTGTTACTATGGCCTTAGAGGGTGCCATTACGCTTCAATGCGTATGATAACGGGTGCGTTGAATATTTTTATGGGCCAACCGGGCACAATGATTTTGTCAATCCGATAATGGCTTTAGGATGATGATGACGATGAAACATCACACGAAGTCGAGGCTCAACAAATAAGCGAACAAATAAATACAAACTGCATATTTCGTCCGAGCCGTCGCTACAGTGAGCACGACCGTCGCATCTCTGCCAATCGTAGACGCATTCGCCGCTGCTACATTTGAACTGATCGGTCGGACAAGCTGTCAGCAAAAATATGATCAAAATCAACCAGACTGTAATCCATTAAGTAATCAATAGACTGCAATATCAACTCAATATCTCCTGGCCTTCCTCAGTAAGTTATAAGTACCGTACGCTTCCGTCAGCAGCGAAACATCCTTCACGTTTTGTTAACATCATAATGGTCATCAGAAAAATTTGGAACTCCTTAACTCCTCAATTTCGTCAGCGTTGAACCTTGGCTACCTTCAGACGTCACTTAAAGACCCACTACTTTCAGTCAGCTTTTTCTGCCACCTAGCGTCCATCATCCTATGCGCCCTGATTCTTTCTGAGACTTTGGCGCCTTTGGCATTTACTTACTTACTTACTTACTTACTTACAATCAAAACAGTAATATTGCTGAAAGTTGCATATTTGTCGTACATACTAAAAAAACCAACATACGAAAAAACTATGACATAGCATTGTCTGTGCTCAAGCAATAGTATTTTTGAGATCAGCACGCAGTTACGTGTTGGAAACGTAAAAGGACAGAATAGAACAGTGCATACGGCAATCAGTTTCATCGCTATTTTCAGGACAGTCAGTGACTCCGTCGCAGAACTTTGAACGAAGGATACACGTCTGAGCGTCACTGCACTGGAACTCGCTAGGACGACAATCCGTTCGTCTGCTCACATCTTGCATATCACCAAACATCGTGTAAGTAAGAGTGCTTAGGAGGCGCAGTTTAACAGTTATACCCCGTTTACACGATCGAGCAAACATGGAGCAGACATCGAGCAAACGTCCAGCAAACATCGAACAAACATCGAGCAAATATGAAACATGCATAAAACATAGCAAACATCGAGCAGACATCCAGCAAGCATCAAGCAAACATCGAGCTGGCTCGCCCAGCTACCACATAGCCAGCTCGTCGAGCCAGCTTGATCGCATTAAAGGGGTATTAGCCACAATGCGCCGCGATCTCAGTCAAAACCTAACAAAATGTCTATAGCACCTGCTTCAACAGTTCAAAGTTAACGTGAGTTTGTTTCAGATAAGCTGAAAGATTGTTGCACAGTGGCGACGTCATTACTGATTGTAGAACCGTTCTCAACACCAGCATTTTAAATTTGAGGCTATATAATGTATCTTTTGTCTCCAATTTTTCGGATTTAATTTTTTTTTCTTTTTTCCTCACTTTTTACTTCAAATTCAGTTGAGATGTCTTGCAGCGCAAATAAGAAAGCAAATTTATATGACCACATTTACCAGTATAATGTAACATCACTATTTTTAGACGCGTGACAACGGACATTGTGATGCACACATACGAACACACGCACCTATATAAACCAGAGCTAAGCAAGCACAGGCTTACAACAACAATATAAGATACAGTCATGCGCATGTTCATACGTGAATATGTATAGACTGTTTTTGGATTGCTAAAAATGACTTGTTGATTGATCACGTAAACTTTGCCGTATTATACTGCGCCACGAGTTAAACGTTAAATTATGGCACATTTAAGTCAAAAATAAGTTAAGGTGGGCCCCAACGTTAATTTGTTTTAGAAATAGATAGAAAAGCCGACAAAATGTAACAATCAATATATAGAACGTAACAAAACTTACAACACATAACTGTGCCAGAATGTAAAACTGGCTTGTAATTCATGAAAATATGCAACTGACAAAAATTGAAATGATTTGTCAAAGTTTGTTCAAGTTCTAATATCGACATGTGTTTCGCCTTACAGCTATTAAATAAAAAAATATTTTTTTTCACTTTACCTATTTAGAACAGACACTATTCAGAACAGTACAGTGCACTAACTGGTGCATCCGTCCTCGTCGCTGTTGTCGGGACAGTCCTTGAAACCATCACATCGGAAGTTCCACGACTGACACCATGGCGCAGTACATGATGCAAGAACTGATATGCACCAGCCATTTGCACACTGATATTGCCCTGGACCACTGCACGCTGACTCTGGACTTGGCGTAGCTGTTAGCACAGACATCGAGTCTCAGTTAGGATGTTGGCAAGACCAGAACAGAAAAGGCCAAACACGGGTAAGAACCGAAAACAGCACAGTATCGCATTTAGAAATGTTTGAGCAAGGACCAACAAAGCCGGGAGGGCTGATGCAGAAAAGCGTTCTTGGCAAAAAATAACCAGCTTTTCCCCACCAGCTAACGGGTTGCGTTGGGGAAGGCTGAAAGCTCCCCAGTGGAATTCAGCGTGGAATCCAGGCAAGCAAAACGGTTTTCTGCAATTTTGTTGCAAATCAAAAGGGTTTTCTGCAACTTCAGCAGAAAGGACAAATTTTTTTTCGAACAAGTTAAATGAAATAGCTCTGCTGCGCCAGAACAATTTCGGTGTTTCAATATTCTGCTTTTTGAGAATAGTCATTCATAACTGTCTGTGTAGCCTGAAAAGGCATGACCCACAAAGACCCCTAGATTCGCCACAGAAAAAGTGATTTTACTATGAAAAATACACACCAAAGTCCGTAGGCTTAATTTTTTTTGTTTCAGATCTGACACAGCACGTTATCAAAGTCCTTCAGTTTACTTTTGATGGAAATAAAAATTTAAAAACCACATAAATCCTACTGGTTGTGGTTGTCGTCGTCGTCGTAGGGCAGTGAGCTTCGTCGGAGCGGTCGGGGCAATCGTTGTAACCGTCACACCAGAACGTCATGTTACGACAACTCCAACTGAGCTTACATTGTGAGCTTGTCAGCAGGCACCAACCGTTGTCACAGTGACTCTCGTTGCGATAACAACCAACTAATAACAGAATCAACAAATGCACTGCGTTCTATTACGATGACGCAGTGAGTGAGTAGGGGCTAACGCCCCACCTGATGTAGTAGGCTTACAGGTCATTTCAGGAACGGCCTTTCCAGACAATGCACGTACACATAATAATGGAACAATACATTCAACCGTTGCCATAGTGAAACAAAAAGTTTAACCTTTACCGAAAAACCAGACATAAAACACAGAACACGTAAACGACTTAAACCTACAATTATAAAAAAACTGACCATTATGAGTGTGCATATTATGCAACAGCAATGGCAGTTCTAATAATCTTTCCTGTTATCCTCCAGACAGTCATTAATCTGAAAATGCTAACACACAATTGGGATGTACTGCAGTGCATTAATAGACAGGCTTTATGATATTTTGCCTTATAAATTTAACGTTAACATTGACAATGACATTGACATACCAGCAGATAATCATTACCTCTGCCAAGAAGGTAATGTTTTTGCCGGTTTTTGTTTGTTTGTTTGTTTGTTAACTCGAAAAGTTATGGACGGATCTTTTTAAAATTTTGAGGTATGTCGAGCATAGCATAAACTACCAGTGATTCAATTTTGGGCGTGATCCGGCAGAAATCCTGGATTCTGGATTACTTTGAAATTTTCGTTACCATTGCGTTAAAGGGGGCATAAGGGAACCGCTGGCAAAGCGAAGATGGTGACGCCACCTGGCGAATAACATTGCCTTGGCGGAGGTACCTGCGGGCTATGACTGCTTTCTAGTTATCATAGTGCTTAAATGGTCAACATCATCAATGCAGCATATAGCAGTTATAGCGCAAAAAAAGCATTGCAGCAGTTCAATGCATACTGTAAAAAATAAAGAAAAAAGTGATGTGCAGTTTTCAATAGAAAACCCATCACAAAACTACGGAGCGTCACCTGCCGTATGGGATCACACAGTGTTAGCTGCAACCCGACACAGGTGAACACGCTTTACTTTAATCCTAGTTAAACAGTTACCTATTCCAGAGAAATGAAAGGTTAAGTTGACCTAGATGTTGGTTGAATATTGAGAAGGTCTACTTGTCCACAGGATCTGGAAAAAACTTGGAAAATCCGTTGGAGTAGTAACCACTTGATAGCGACCCGACGGGGAGTTGAACCCACGACCTCATCATCGTAAGTCCAATATTCTACCAATACACCACCAAACCACCTCGCACTTATCATACCACTACAATACTGTTGACACGATGCTGTGGTATAAATTGCTGTCAAAATAAGAGGAATATTTCCACTCACCACAGTTGAGTTCGTCCTCTCCACCCGGACACTGAGTTATTCCGTCACAAATAGATCCACACCACTGCCCAGCACTGCATCGTATAGACCCAGGCTCACATTCTGCAACACATTCTATAACGTGTTTGCATTGTCTCCGTTGTTCTGTTTGTCCCAGAACATGCAAACAGTACGATCAAAAAACGTATGTATGTCTTTTCGACCAAGTACTAGCAACTGTTGATCAGATACCTGATTAAAATGCCGGAGTCTTCTTACTGCTTGTTGCTTGATTGCATTGTACTTTATGCAAAATTACCTTTTGACTAATAGATTTTCAATAAAAAAACTTGGATAACAGTTGCATGACATCTCTGTCATTTACACGCAACTGTAAAACATTATTGTTTCAGCGAGAGTTTTATTTCTGACTAGTTTTTACATTTTGTACATTTTCCTTAAATTGTATTTTAACTCTTGCGTTTGTTGTAGGGCCTACACCACTGGTCATTTTTGTAAGTGGTTATTTTTTGATTGATTGATTGATGTTTAATTCCAAATTTACAGCTACACGTTTGCATATCTTTGAGTTGTGACAATGTTTAACTAATGTAAATTATTATAATAGCTATTTTTGCATCTGCAATCATAATGTCACAAAAAATACTAAAATGATAGTAGGCCTATAAACTGAGCAGTGGAAGTTGTAAGTACATGTAAGACGTGTATGAAGCAGCCTTCTCGTTAAAGTTTAAATTTAACAGTCGTTTAATTAAACACAAGAAGTAACACCAAAAAAGCATGCTTGCTATATACGACTACCGTGCCGTTACAATGTACAGATTGTAGTTTACTATGCGCAGTGTTATGTCAAAATGTTTAGAATTTTCAGCACCACTCAATAAAAAAAATTATTACGAATGGCCAATGCCGATTATAAAAATCATTGTTCACTTTCTCTATATACTCATTTATCCACCAAACTTTTGAAAATATAAGTGATTAAAAATAGCAACTAGAGATTTCCGACGTCGTACGACATGGCAACAAGCTACAAAGATGCAAACTAAGCAAGTGATTAGGCCTATGACACATGTCGCAACATCATGCATGGTTTATTAGTAAATAATGCATACATTTAGGCATTACCGATAGCAACAAAAACAAAAATAAGGCAGAGTTAATATCACAGGTTATCTAGATTACCGCGATAGCCACTGCTGTAGCAACTGATGGAAACGTCCTCGTCATGAACACAGTAGTGTTCACCCCAGCCGTAGTGAGAACAGTTGAACAAATGAGTCTCTGTTCCCATACAGTCCAGATAATCAAGCCATATCGGCCCGGAACCCGCACCGTATCTGTTGCCCACGAACCGTCCAACATACCTAACAAAACAAATAATTATGCTATAGTAACTAAACTATGCTAACATGCAAAAATAATACGAAAAAATGGTAAAACCCGGTACTTGATATAGCGCTTCTTACATGAGATGGACTCGCGGACAGAACTGCTTTACAATCTCGGAAGTGGCAGCTGATTGGTATGAGCTATTGATACCGCAGCGCACTATGCGGCCATCCATTGCCTGCGTCAGTGAACAACTGGACCCGCGGTTTGCAGCAAGGAGATATACCACCGCCCCAATCAGCCACACTAAGACTTTACCCCGTAGCTCGTAGGCTACTACTTATTTTCCATCCCATGAAGAGTAGGAGGCTGAGTTGGCCTAAACACATAGCAGGTGAGCAACTTGCTTAAGGTTGCTTGCAAATGACCGGCAGTGAGAATCGATCCGCAACATGAAAGTTACGAGTCGACACCAACCACTAGACACTTGCACCTACACAGACAGGTAGGTGTGAACAACTTGCCCAAAGTTGTTACTTGGTAGTGCACTAGCTGGGAATTAAACCGAGGACCTTTTGTTCTCAAATCCGACGACCTAACAGCTGAGCCACCATGCCACCACAATACGAAACGTAAGTTACATCAGCTATAAGCTACTTCATACAGATCAAAATTAACAGGGGCGATTCATTTAACCTGTGGTAACGCATAAACGATTCTTATATTACTGACATTTTCGTGTCATGTCATGCCTAATTTAAAGCATAACTGATAATAATAACTGATGCATTTTATTTGACGATATACTCGTAAGCTTTGTTCGCACTGCAGTAATCTTACCCGTATCCGAGACTGTAGCAAGCGACTATGGCATCGACGTTGGTAAAGCCATCGTCACAAACTGTTCCCCAGGTTCTGTTGTAATATACTTCTAGCCGTCCTTCGTACGGCGACGAACCGCCCACCAGTCTCACTAATGACACTGTAGCAATTTATACAAATTAGCATGATTGTGCAATACGTGCATAATGGAGAAAAATTCAGCTAATATTTAGTGATCATCAATTAACATAATTATCTTACTCAAATGAAAATTTAGTGCTTGCCACAGCATTACTGCAATTATGTCGTATTTCTATTTCATATACAGGGTAGCGCATATAATCATAATATGATACATGCATGCTTTAGATCAAGCGAGCAATAAAGCCTCTTCAACAAGATATTTGAGCTAATGCTCACGGAACGCGTGAAAGCCTATAGCAGTTCCTGTTCGCAAACTGTCAGTTTATCTCCAACCATTTCGTTGCGACTTTTACGGGGATACCGCTATTTGATGCCCTCGTGCGCAGGTTTCCGTGAACCTAGAAAATCGAGACTTGGACCGTCGAAATTTACGTTCAATGCTGAAAATTTCATATGCAGCTTGTCCATGTTTATCTCAATTGGTTTCAGCGCAATTCGCTCTTGCAATGTGTCTCGCAGCCCGAAATCGCAAAAAAAAATCCATACCCCCTATTTTGGCGTTCAAAGTCATTCAAGGTCATTAAATTGCGCGCCAATCGAGAGCCAGTGTACGACTTTCTATTAGTGATTAATGATAACCTAGGCCCTATCTCGCACCGTTACTGAGATACAGCGACTTATTGGCCAAAATCGCAAATTTCGCCCACCCCCTCTCATTTAGCGCCCTCGTTCGGGGTGACCCTCTTCGAATATATGAAAAAGCTTCACGGTTCCTGAAACTAGAGTCTTCCGCCAGCCGATGGTGAAAATTTGGTAATCCTAGCTTGCATCGTTTTTGACTGATCCACCCGTGTGACAGACGGACGGACAGACGAACGGACAGAATTGCGATGGCTAAGACGCGCTGAAAGCAGTAGCTGCTTTCGCGCGTAAAAACGATTAGGTTTGATCATTGCAGTGGAAGGTGGTCATGTTGAACACTGTGTTCAAGTGTTGAACTTGACTGAACTTCACTGCAAGGATCGACGCTGACTGTTCCCGAAACTGCCCAATTGCTCAATCCACGTAAACATGTATGTTCTATTTATGCGCCACTTTCTGTTTTTACTATTTGTGTAGGCCTATAGCAGTCACATGACTACATGCTCTAAACCTTCGATTGGCAGTGCCACAAAATCTATTTACAATTTTTGCATTTACTGCATGCAAAAAAATGCATACAAAATCTAGCTTGCACAGGTAATCTAGCACAGATGGTTTCCGGTAAACCGATGATTATAAAGAACTATTTTTCAGGAATAGTCTTATATCGTCAAAAACAAATGCGCGCAGCAACGAGTATCGTAACAAAGCCACTAACCAATAGGACACTAGCTTCATGTTTAGCTGAAGAAAAAAGCAAACCGTAAAAGAGCAAGTTGAAGCAATGTTGCAAACGAAAGCTTCACCCAAGACGGTGCTGTTTATAAAACAAAAGTAATAGTTTTGAAACGACCAATTGTTGGCTCAAACACCGACAGTGATTTCCAGTTATGGGTGGTGACACTTAATCTTACGAACCCTTTTTACAGTTCGATTCTTTAGACTTTCTGTCTTTAATAGCCAGTGCCATTATTCAGATGACTAGCGGCACTTATTATATTACACACCTGTTTTACTGGTACAGTTCAATTCATCATCTCCGTCTGGACAATGGCGTACACCATCACATCGCTGATACATGTGAATACACGTGCCGTTAGCGCATTCAAAGTGATCATTACTTCGACAAGCTGCAGCAGCCGCAAACATACATTCATTACATTACACTGGGGTTGTTAATAACTAGGACTGCGGTACAGTTCATTTTCATATTAGTTATACGAATTTCATGTTGTTGTTGATGCCTTATTTCAAGTTATTTGCCGTTGCGAACCTCGGCGTTATTTGCCAGTCTTATTCTAGCCTTTATGTCCCCTCCACAATTTTCATTTGCAGTAATAATGGAGCCAAGGTAAGTAAACCGATCCACTTGTTCCAGCACCTCTCAGTCAACTTTGATGTCCAGTACACTCACGTCCGTAGCCATTACCTTTGTTTGAATTTGACAAACTTAACAAAATGCAATGCTGAATCAGTATCAAACGTTAACTCATCTCTCAGGTTAACCCGGCTGGACGTAGAGTAACTTTGTCGATGTTGGCAACAGTTTACTACCAACAAAGCTGCCAGCACATATAGGTCAGTACTAAAATACAGTACTCACTGAGCTCAATAAGCTGCATTTGCACATACCTACCTACGGCCGCCACTAGTAATATAAATTTCACTCTGCGTTTATGTTAAGTTTTCAAGAGTAAAAAATAATCATATTTATTATTAAATATCAAACTCCTTTGCAACAAACCTCTTAGTTCATCAACTTCCCACCGCAAATGTTTTTAACGTCTGAAATGTTGCAAGTCGTCAGTTAGCCTCGATCGGTTGAAAAACGATCCTAGCCAGTCAGCCACACACTCAGGTAACTCAATCTTACATTCTTACCGCACATTTTCTCTGACTATAGCTGTTGACCGTATAGCCCACCTCTAATCGACAAACTAATACACCGTGGTCCATAAAAACATGACACTTTTATTTTTGGAACAGCTTCGTAAAACATTTGCCGATTTAAATAATTTTTGACACACGACATTAAGAAAAAACTTGACGCAAAAGACTGTAGTTTTGGCCACTTCACTTTAATACTGGTGCTACACTACCTTGTGAAATGCAAAAGTCCAAGTTAGTCCATTCACAACATACTGAATAGCGCAGGCGTCGGCTCAGAAATGATTAACTGAAAAGCGACAAACACGATTGGCAACTGTTGTATCTAAAAAAGTCACACGTGTCACATCACACGGTCTTTATTACAGCATGTGCTCAAAATGTTCTCCTCCAGCGCAAACGCAAGCGGCAAACGTTGACACCACTCGCAAACAGCAGGCTCAACAACCTGCATTTCACATGGTAGTGTAGCGACAGTATTAAAGTGAGGTGGCCAAAAGTACAGTCATTTGCGTCGAGTTTCTTGTTGATGTTGCACGCCAAAAACTATTAAAATCGCTCAGTGCTGCACAAAACTGTTCAAAAAATAAAAGTGGCACGTTTTTATGGAACATGGTGTAGAAATGAGTTGTGACTTTTACTCACAACAGTTGCGTTCATCAGATCCGTCCAGACAGTCCGGTCTGAGGTCGCAGTGCTTCGGCCACGCAATACACTGACCGTTGTCACAGCGAAACTGGTCCGCGTTGCAAGCTGCTCACAGCAAACACGCTCCATTGTGTCATGCGAACGACAACAATATTTTCATTCAATTCATTTTAACAATGACTTCATACGGTGCAGTAAGATTGTAATTTGTAATGCTTTGTGGTGGTTAGTCACCGTGTCACGACGCTCTTGTTCTCATAGGCTACAAGTATAATTATATATAAGCTTACATCATACTCTATTCTATCACACTCACACGGCAGTGTGAGTGTTGTAAGGACGACCTTCAAAGTATATGGGAAAATGCAAACTTTGACCCTCAGCCAACCAAAAACCCCTGAACCGATCGTCACCAAATTTTAATGGCGTGAT
>Ga0209367_1009230_pt1 | contig 13407 bp, 12 predicted proteins | sample WorMetLIZISLAND2_FD_187412 | JGI IMG/M metagenome (GOLD analysis project Ga0209367, IMG submission 187412) | Marine gutless worms symbiont microbial communities from Max Planck institute for Marine Microbiology, Germany - Olavius geniculatus... ... | reverse complement strand
CCCCCCTCGTTCGGGGTGACCCCCTTAGAATTTATGAAAAAGCTTTACGGTTCCTGAAACTAGAGTCTTCCAGGCAGCCGATGGTGAAGATTTGGAGATCCTAGCTTGGACCGTTTTTGCCTGATCCTCGGTGTGTGACAGACAGACGGACAGAATTGTGATAGCTAAGACGCGCTGAAAGCATAGCTGCTTTCGCGCGTAAAAAAAGTTAACTATTAAAAAATTTTTAATCGTTACCAGCACTACTAATTTGTATTTTTAAAGGATATTTGAGATTTCAATTTTGGTAATCCGTCCATCGCTAGCTTTCCCAGATTTGTCCTTTGTGTACTTTCTGTCTTGCTGCAGTTTACTTGTCATGACTTACCTTACCACAGCTACCTAGAGCCATTGTTTGGCTGCACTTGCTACAGGTTTGATCAACACAGCGGAAGGCAAGGACTGGACGCAGTTTGCCGCGGACTCTGCCAAGGCTGCGGACACAGCGTCGATGAGTTCTGAGAGCATGGATGACGTCTGGTGCATAACTGATGAACAGCGCGAGTATTACGTGCGCCAGTTCAGACAGATGCAGGACGACCTGCATGGAGTCATCTCTGGTACTTGCATTTCGTTATTTTTTGTGCCTGCAGTCACGTTCGTTTTAGCACCTACTTATAGCTCAAATAGTGTGACTTGTTGGTGTTGCGGTAGCGTGTTGGACTAGTGATCATGATATTGCTGGTTCAATTCCCAGTCGGTACACTGCCAGGTAACAACCCAGAGCAAGTTGTTTACCCAGATGTGTTTGTGTTCACCAAGTAGTGTAATTTGGTATCGGTCAGAGGACGGTGACGCTCTGCTTCTTCAAAGCTAATCATACGGCTGGCATCACACCTTTCATGTGTCACAGACTTGGCGGTCTGTCTGCCTACATGAGTAATGGCTGCAGAAAGGAATATAAGCACCCGATCTATGCCCCTTGTGGAGTATGGCGTTTTTGTCTTTGTAGCTCAAACAGCAGCCATAGCATCCGTGGAAATTGTAATGAGAGTAATATTTGTCACAGTCATATGACATCATATTGATGTTGTTACATCATATTGATGTGTTATTGTCGATGCTGCAGTTATTAGTGGGAAACATCATTTCATGTGCTTGTGTATAGCTGCGGTGCTTAGGTCACGTTGTCACACGTTTTTCGGACATCTTGGCATAGGTTTGTGTTATAATTTTAAAAGACTTTCTCTCTTTACTTTGTATATCTGTATTTATGGGTACATCTATGTTTTCATTTGACATGTGTTAATGTGTCTGTTTAAGGTGTTGTTGCCAAAGAATTTTTTGAAAAATCGAAGCTGCCAGTTCAGGAGCTTTCTAAAATATGGTAAGGAATTTCTTTTCATCTCAGTACATTTATACAGCAACTGTTAATGCATTGAAGTGCAGTTTCTGACATGTGATGACAATGGTCAGTATATTATTGTAGTTCTTGTTATCATGAGGCTGACTATTGCTGCACATTTCTTGTCAGCATGGTCTGTTTGTCTGTCTGACACAGCTGTGTACCTGCTTAGACCGTTGGATGGATTCAAATGCCATTTGGCAGGTCCACACGTGGGGTCCAGTTGAATCTTGTGTCACATGAGGGTCCCTAACCCTTGGGGGAAGGGGATTTGGTGGTCTGGCCTCCAGCTGAAACATTCAATCGCGTACGAATTTCGAAAAAGATGACTTACGTCTGTTTTCAAAATTCTTTCACTGGCACACTCAGAAGACAGTTTGCAAAAAAATGATTATTGTATATCCCACAACACGGTAAATCCGTTTCTACACTACCTTGTGAAATATAACATAAATAGAAATGTAAGCAAAAACTAACGATAAGAGTGGGTGTCTGTGCTGCCTGCACTAGACAACAGTGACAGGGGAAGAAAAGGGGGGTCTGTGCCGGCCAGAGGCTGCAGGAGATAAGAAAGGGGGGGTTGGTGCTGTCCGACCAACAGAGAGAAGACGGGGAGTCTGTGCTGTGATAATAAGAAAAATTTACGTGAATGAAAAAATGCTTCAGACCAACATTGCGATGAATGATTTGTATGACACTAGACTGTGTTATACTCACACAGTCTAGTGTCACACAGACCATTGCTGCAATGTTGATCTGAAGTGTTTTTTTTTTAAATTTTACCAAAATGTATATTTGGTATCGGTATGTATGCATATTTCATTCATCTTTTACAAGGTAGTGCAGAGATGCATTTACGGTGTGGTGGGGTCTATAATAATCACATTATCGCAGATTGTCTACGGAGTGTGCCAGTGAAAGAATTTTGAAAATGATCAATAATTGGCGAAGATATGGACAGAAGTAAAGTGGCACGTTTTTTGGCCCACGCTGTAGATCAGTTGCTATGTTGTGCAGTCAGTAGCTGAGGCTGACATTGCTGTACGTATGTGACTGTGGCTAACAGGCAATTGTCGGACGTGAATCGCGATGGTGCTTTGTCGCTGGATGAATTTTGTACGGCGATGCACCTAGTTGTATTACGTCGTAATGACATCGAACTTCCCGATTCTTTGCCTCCTGTCCTTCAGCCTTACACTCCGCTCGTTTCATCAGGTTTCTGTTTTTAACTGGAGCTGCAGAAAGTAACGATTAATCACATGATTTATTGTTATAAGTTTCTGACAATGCATGAAAGTATAATCGTTAAATTTTCCACTAAAGTCTTGTCGTTAATAACATTATAAATAGTTACTTTCTCTGGAGAATGTGAACTGGTGGAGTGGTGGTATAAAACAGAGACTGAGCAGATGCACCCTGCTAATGATAATATGAGCTTGTTGTTTTTTTAGTGCATTTGTGCAGCGGTTAAATTACCAAATTGATAAAAACATTCATTTTGCTTCCGTAGTAACTACTGGTACTTTTGTTTGAAATTAACAGTTGGGCTAAGTTGATTGTTAATTTTTGATAAGTTAATTATTAGAAATTGTTTACTTTTTGCACTGTAAGCAGTCATTTGCATTTCGTGCATCATGTCTTAATGATATCGTTTAGTTGTTCCATGTTTTTTCAAGTGACATCGAGATTTGGAATTCTTTGCTTAAAATTATGTGACTTGTCAGCAGTTTTATTTCACTTGTGCATATGTTTTGTTGTTGTAGATTTGCCTGCAGACAGTATACCAAAGAAAATTTCCCCAACTCTGTCCACTTCTAGTCAGGTGACATTGACTCTTGTTTGTTGACTAGTTTTTACGTGCAACAGAAGCTACTGCTGTAGCGCATCTTAGCCATCACAGTTTTGTCTGTCTGTTCGTCTATCCATCACACGGGTAGATCAGTCAAAAATGGTGCGAGCTAGGATCACCAAATTTTCAGCATCGGCTGCATGGAAGACTCTAGTTTCAGGATCAGTAAAGCTTTTCCATACATTCAAAAGGGGCCCCGAGCGAGGGAGCTAAATGAGGGGGTAGGGAAATTTTGCGATTTCCAGCCGATACAGTGTTTGCTGAGCAAGACAGGTCATGCCATCTAGTGAGTATGAGTACAAGAAATTTGAGCTAATGCTCACAAGATGCACGAAAGCCTATAGCAGTTCCAGTTTAGTAGTTTAGCAGAAAATTGGGGTGTTCACGCTAAGTTAATATACAATTACCAAATTCTCTATCTGGATTGCATAACGATAGTTGTGTGGCACCATCTTGTGAATGATGTAGACTTGTGTCACAGTCCAAAATCGCCAAAAAATCCATAAAAACCCCTATTTTGGCGTTCAAGGTCATTGAATTTGGTGGCAATCGACAGCCAGTGTATGACTTCCTATTAGTGATTAATAATAACCTAGGCCCTATATTGCACCATTACTGAGATACAGGGACTTATTGGCCAAAAATCACAAATTTTGCCCACCCCCCTCTCATTTAGCACCCTAGTTCGGGGTGACCCTTTCGAATTTATGGAAAAGCTTTACGGTTCCTGAAACTAGAGTCTTTCAGGCAGCCGACGGTGAAGATTTGGTGATCCTAGCTTGCACCATTTTTGACTGATCCACCCGTGTGACAGTCAGACAGACAGGCAGATGGACGGATGGACAGACAGAATTGGGATGGCTAAGATGTGCTGAAAGCAGTAGCTGCTTTCGCACCTAAAATGCTATAGATAATTAGCCACTGGCCATCTGGTGCCCTCTGGCAACTGTAAATTTTTGTTTTCAAACATGCATCGCTGTTGCACGCTCCCCTTTGCTTTAGCTGGGCTTTTTTTCTGTGTTTCTTTGGCAATATGTTGCATGTCAGATATAGTCACTATGTCGCATATGTGGTCATATTCGTAGGGAAAGCTGAGGCATGTTTTTTATTAGCCTGATGCCACTTCCATGAGCCAATCACAGTTGCAGCATTGTATATTGAAGTGGTATAGTTATTGTAACTTTTCAGCAATGTGCTATTGCAGGCTTTACATACACGTTTGATATTCATGATATTCATTAAGTACATTCACAGATTGTAGATTAGTGTCGGTCCAGTTATTTAGGCCCTTGATTACTCAGTTAAGCAGCCTCATGTCTGCCAGCAGCATATACTGTGCTTCCGGAGTTTATGGCAGTTGACTGACAGTGAAAATATTTGTGTATTGAGTCGGGTTCCGTATATTAGTAGGTCTGGTTAGTGGTTAGAGCAGCACCATCTCATTATGTATAGGATCATTTTGTGCACACTAAACAGTAACCATCTTGCATATATTCTGAAACGATCTATTGTGATTATTTGCTATGACTTCCTGATCTTTATCTGATTCATGTAGTGAGTTGTTTCTGTCTTTAGGATTGGTTGTTGTTGAGTTATGGCTATAGCATCTTCTTACCGCTATTCTACAGTGCCTTTTGTGATCATCATTATGCGTTGGCAAATGTTTGTATTTGCATGATGCGAGCTAAAGTCAGCAGTATTTCTGTGCTGTGATATGTTGCAGCCGTGGACAACTGCATTTCAGTTGCCAGAATCACCGACGTCAAGTTCTGTATCGTCTCCTGGCAACAAGCCGACTCCTGTTAACTTTGAGTTCCGACCAATCACAGCGGATGAAGTATGTGTTCCAGTATGTCTTACTATGTGAATTTTGCATTTTAAAGCTCATATTATGCATCTTTGCCCATCCGTCTGTTTGTCCTGTATGGGCTCCTAACTTTAAAACAATAAGTTTTACAAAACCGAAATTTGTGGAAATGTTCCTTGGGTCCAGAGTAATTAGTGTGTCATTTTTCGGCTCAGAAAGTCAAAGCTAAGGTGGATGGCCACAGAATATGTTAGCACTGAGCCAGCATATCTTTCTATTTTGCCTGAACTAGCAGCCTATGCATTAACAAGAGAGATCAGTCAGTTTTTGATTGGTGAGGTGGCTGGCTTTATCACCTGTATGTTTGTCACTGATCCAGATGTTTTTGCTGAACAGATTGAGAGCGCCTGATTGAATCAGCTTAGCGAGGAACAACTATATCATTGGAAATAGAAATAAGTGATCAGAGAATTATTGTGGAAGCTTACCTTCTGTCTAGGCTTGCATATATGACTCGGAATGTCTATGTGACCCGTTTCACTGCAGGCGGGAGGCGTTTGATGAGTGTGATCGAACTCTTTTCCCCATCAGCCTGAACCAGGAATGAGTGCATAAAAGTAATAGAAAGAACGTCCCCACCAGATGAAATTTTTATGCTCAAAATGCACAAAACATGTATCTGGCTTGAACTTTGCCCAGGACCCAACTGAGGGGTGTTAGTGATTTTATTACTACCCATTACCCAGACCCCGTAGCTGGATCAAAGGAGAGCTGTCAGGGGGTCGAGTTGAACCTGTATCTTACTGGAAATGTCTGGCTATGGACCTGTTATGTTAACTGCAGTATATGTATGTCCGGCTGTGCTCTAGGACTCGAAGATTGTTCATCCGGTGCCGATGCGGTTATCACCAGACAGTCAGCCTTTTATGCCAGATGCTATGACATCATCTACTTACTCCGGTTCCTGGCTTTCTGTTTTTTCCTGAGATTTATGGTTTAATTCTGTGTCTATTTTACGTTATCCATTTTTTAACACTGTAATTGTCACTGTACTTAAAATGCTATTCTCGCTCATGAGGCTGAGGGAAAGGAGATAAAAATTTTTGCAATGCTTTGAATGACAGCTTTTCCTTGTTTTCATTTTGTATTTAGCAGTGACATTACTCATGCTCCAATGAAATGCATAAAGCCAATGCCCTGTTTTCTGGCACACAGTGGCTTCTTGTGTGCCATCTTTGGATGCTTCCTTAAGACATTTTTGCTAGATCTCGCGTGTAAAAATGTCCTAAGGAAGCATCCAAAGACGGCACGCAAGAAGCCACTGTGTGCCAGAAAACAGGGCATTGGCTTTATGCATTTCATTGGAGCATGAGTAATGTCACTGCTAAATACAAAATGAAAACGAGGAAGAGCTGTCATTCAAAGCATTGCAAAAATTTTTATCTCCTTTCCCTCAGCCTCATGAGCGAGACTGGTGGATCAGTTTTCCATCTCTTTTACTGACAAAAAGTGCTTAAAGTTACACATCATTATCCATGATAAATTATCTGTTTGTTGTTACTGCCAGATTAATGCTAGACTGATGGAAACTTTGGGTTACTGCCAAGTTCAAAGAATTACTGCAGCAGTAGAATTTTTACAAGCGAGTTTTTTTTTAAAGTTTCAACTCTGCATTAATTGGTATTTTGAAGTGCCAGTTGACACCCGCTTCAGGTGGACAGAAGATTCACTAGTGAAAAAATGCGAGATGTAATTATGTGCTATATTTTATAGATGGTGGATCTAAGTACAGTGAGTTACATGATCAGCAGCAGCAGGTCAGCGCACAGTCTGGGGCCGGGTCATCGGTGGGCGGAGCCAGCAGTAGTGAGTTAGTTACGACCGGTCAGTCCGGTGGTCGGTTGGCAGTCACCACTGACCTCATTGACCTCATGTCTTCCGGCAGTCCCGAGTACCGTGGCCACCAGCTGGCATCGGGACGCCTGCAAGTCCGACCTCGGCCTACACCACCCAAGAAGACTCAGTCATGTTAGTAACATTTACTGTTGACACATTTTGCAACTTGTAGCAAATAAACCTAAATGCATTTTTTATATGTCTTTCATAAAATGGTCATGTTGTAAATTCAGCTTTTAACCGACGGGACTTTTATCAAGCAAGCTTTGAGTGAAAAAATGCAAATTTTGAAGTTACATTTTTGCCGGAACAGAAGAAATCTTATTTCTTTTCAGTTAGACTTATATTTAATTGGGAAAGAGGTGCACTGTATGTTAGGAGATTAGTTGATAATGTGACTTCACATACATAGAGTGACAGTGCACTTGATATATTTTATCGATATGTTATTCTATAAGCTAGTCAGTCATTTATATGCTCCTGGTGACTAACAAAGTGTCGGCAGCCAAGATAGTATTGCAAAAATACTAGGCCGCAGAGAAACCAAACATAATATACCAGGATCTGGAGTAAATTTAATTGATAAAAATTTTCAGTTCAATGTGGAATAAAAGAGTAACAAAATACATCATTTTGCACTCTACCTTTTTCGCTGTTCTTTTTTTCTCTATGTTTCGCAACCCAATGGAACCTGCTTCTGCTGTAGTATTAATGTGTGGTTTGTTGGCATGTGTTTGTTGATTGGTGCCATCTGCCTCGACCTCTACCAAAAGTCAACTTAAAGGCCAAGTCGCACCGAAAAACGATATTGGCTATATGTGTAGAATGTAACACTAATTAATAATACGCTTATCAGTTGAAATGAAAACATCGCTTTGAAGTAATTGTCAGAGAAATATGTTGTGCCAGCCGAACGCACCCGAACATGCCAGAATAACTGATCACATCACTTTCAGGATGCTTTGTTGTCAAACTGACATTCGCATTGAAAACATAGTAAATCTGTCGGTTTTACTCAGAATAATGTTGGTTTTATCATACAAATAATGAGGCATAGGTGACATCAGAAATTATGTCATTGTTTATTTGTTCACGACTAAAGGTGTGTGGTTAGTAAAATTAACAAATTGCTGGAATATTGTGGTTTTTAGTAGGTTAACTACTGATAAAAAAAACTTGGCCTTTTTGAGGCTATTTTGGCCATAAATTAGACTGCATTTGATCTCAAGGCAATAAAGCTAGTTAGCAACCTTCCTGCAGATGACGTCACAGTTCGGAATATGCTTGAAGCTGTGAAAAGGGAAAAGTAAGTACTTTAAACATGATTTTTAGGATATTAAGATGTACTAGCAACCAGAAGATTAATGAATATTGACAAATAAGCATTTGATTAAGCCAGTTAGCACTTTATAACAGTTAACGTAAAAATGATGCAACTTGGACTTTAAAGAAAATAATTGTTGCTACCTCTAGAAATAAGTTATTGTGTTATGTTTGTTGTTTAGTGCCCGGTCCGACACATCTACCACCACCCCCACAGGCTGGTCAGGACCAGGCAACATCATTCACTACGAGTAGCGGTGAGAGAACTGCGGTGGTCACAGCAACGACATCTGCATCATCGGCTGTACATGACACTGGTCCAGTCCCGCCCCGTCGACCCGCGGATGCCGGCACAGTGGCTGGCACTGGGTCACACTCACGCAGTTCCTCACTTGACAACCAGCTCATTGATTTGTCTGATGCAGGTCATTGTTGTTATTATTATTATTATTAAGGACAATTTATATAGCACACTGTCACTATGCCCGAAATGTGCTGTGGAAACAGAAAGCAGTCAGTTCAGCATCGCAGTTTGATCATTCACATGCATTGGTGCAATAGCTGATGGACTGCAAATGACAGAAATTTGCTTTTATTGGACAGATTATGTTCTGACTCAACTGTGGAAGTAGAGAGGAGAAAGCTGTTTTTTGTGGTTTGTGATTGTAGAAAAGTTGTTTCGAAGTTGCATAGATTATCAGTACTTTTTCCTGAAAATATTCATTGATGTCATGCTAAAAGATATCAAGAGCGCAGTTTTTTATTTGTACACAACGTTTAAATCCTACCAGTAATGTATCCGACTAGACCCATTTTAGAGTCTTGAAGGGCATGCTATTGCCATTGCTTATTGTTACTGTAAATGTGCTTATTGATCATGGCATTCGAATGTCCATGGTGATTTTTAGCACTCTATTCTCCATTTATGTTTTTGTTGATTTCTTATTCACAGGAGGAGAGAACCGGAAAGTACAATTTCCGCCTGTTGTACCGCCTCGATCATCTCCGAAGGAGGTTATTTATTTTGTACACAGAATTCGTTAAATTTATGTTTTTATTTAGTTAGGCATTTGGCGCTGAGCTGTTGAATAACTTGACCGAATTATTTCTATTTGTGTATTGAAAAAGCATTGAAAATGCATTGAAAAAGAAATTCCTTAGCAGTGTCAGTGCAATTTTGCTGGCTTCTTTTCAGAAGTTACAGAGTTACCTCTACAGTGTAGGATTGGCATATGTTTTCGGCAGTACTTAATTCTTTCAACTTGCAATACATTAGTTATTTACATGAAAGAGAATTTCAGTTCACCTGCAGAAAATATTTTTGTAATTTTCCATGAAGATTTTCTTCAGACAGTATTTTTGAATTACCGCTCGTTTATTTGGTGCAAAAAACTCTGATCTTCCATTGTTGCATAAGGTGTATAAGTAAATCACATTTTATACGAAGTTGCGAATGATAAAATCAGTCATGCGTCATAGTTCTGGTTCACCACATATTTTGTCGGTCAGCTGATCCATGCTCACAAAGATTAGCCGATTAGTCAGTTGTAGGACATTGTCGTAAGAATGATGATGATGATGATGAAATGGATATGTCCGTGTTCAGCTGTTGGTGGGGTCTCCTGGAAGTGCTGGGGCTGCAGCAGCCTCTGACTTGCCGATCAATTCACATGCTGACGTTGATCAACAGTATCAAACTTCACAGGCACGCCATGTCTCCAAGTAAGCCGGCGTTTTAAAACTGCACATTCGTTTCTCACCCGCATAGAGTTTATATCAACACTTTTTGTTGTGTAAAAATGCAGTCTCTGGTGTGGCAGATTAGCCTAGACAGCTGTGCTCTAGCTTTTGGCCACTTTGCTTATTTGTCTAAACTGAACGTCTGTTGAGTAGTGAGTAGGTAAGTTTATTACGGCACATATAACTATTCATTATGCATTAATACACATTACGAAATAAACAGCTACATGTTAGTTAAAAACATAATGATATTTTTCTAGATAAGATGGGCCACATGTACAACAAAGATGGGCTGTAGCCAGTATTTTTGCTCGGTGTCATTTGAACTTTTCCTCCCTTCCCCTTTCTTTTTTTTGTTGCTTTCCTTGCATGCTTCTTTCTTTTGCCAAACCATAGCACAGACGGGAGCATTTTTAAGCTCTCCACGGCTTCGACCACAAATTTATTTCGACGCATTTTTAGCCCTTAAGATACATGTCATTGCAGCATTTCTAGCCATTTATGTGCAGTTCAGGTGTCTGTGTTTTGTTGGTTTGTCTTTCGAAAAACAGTTTCACCTAACATTTTGGTTGTTGACGCTGTTAACCCTTTCTTCCTGCTCCTTAAATATGCTGCTGACATATAGATGTTGTTGTGGTGTGTACATAGGTTGAGCAGTTTGGAGCAACGTGATTTGCAGGCGTCGATACGCAATCAGAAGGAACGCAACATGGTTCTGTCTCGGCTGAACAGCGAGTTGAACCAAGAGCTACAGGAAGTGATGGAGCAACGCATCGCGCTTGAGATTCAGATGGAACATCTTCGACCATACCACAGCTAGTCACATGGAGCCAGCCGGGTCATGCCCCGGCCCGGCCGACCCATGTGGAATCATTACTCAATATTCAGTCAGCTTGTTTTGGCTTGCGGCGGCGGCTGCTTTTTCTGTCGGAATTGGTCATCGGTGAATGCGGTTGGTCCACCACAGTCCGGTTGTTCCAATATATTGCGGTTGATTCCACCACACTGGTTGTTCTGCTACACTGTGGTTGATGGTTGGTCCACCATACTGTCATTGTTCCCACGTTATGGTTGTTTTACCGCATTATCGTTTGTCCACCGCACGATCAAGAAGAGGACAAACACAACTTGAACTGTTGCATTTCAGTTTGCAGGATCAACAATCTATGTGTTGGTGCATAAAATATTGGAATGTCATAATTTCTTTACATAGACGAGCAGTCGGACAGTTTTGGAAACAGTTGGCATCAGTTATTGCAGTGAAGTGCAGCCGTTTTGAACACTTAAACATGGTGTTTTACGTGACCGTTCTTTACCATAGTGACTGAGTTTAATCGTTTTCGAAACTGTTTGATCTATGTAAAGCATGTGCATTCCACTTTTTCATGTGCCGCTCTTTGCGTTTATCGAGTGTTTAGCTACACTTTTCCGGCGTCACGCCTGGTGATAGTGATCTTGATGCAGTTGCCTGTTTTACAAGAAGTGATGGCGAGTTTATTAAAATGCATTTTTAAATCACACTAATCAGTGCTTGGCTTTCGCATATTATTACTGATTGCCACATGTGGAGAAAGTTCAGCGTTTTCTTCATCACGGCAAATATTTTATTACCGTATTGGTAGTTACAGGAATGAGGCGCACGTGTGAGTCGAGGTTACACCACCGTCTATGTTATTTTTTGGTATATATCATATTAAGTACCATATAATTGTGCACCGTTTGCTATTGTGATACACACGTGAAACTTATGCATAGTAGTTTGGAATATGGCGTTCAAGTCAGTGCAGCTGGAATTGCAATGCAGTTGACACTGGACTGTTTAATTCTGTTGCCGTTGTGGCGTACTTGCCAAGATTAGAGCAGAGCTCTATTGCTGGTAAGAATTTTTTATAAACATTTGTGTTATTAGTTGAATCATCTGAATCGGGCAGTGTTGTGAAAATAGTTGGACGTACAAGTTCATGATGATTATGTTGTAATCGACACAATGAACATATCTGTTCTGTGGCTGGTGTAAAATTATGCTCTCTGTTTATTTCATAGTTGATTTTATTGTAGATTTTGTACAGCAGTTTTTCCATCGGGCAGGATCCAGTGAAAATCGTGTGTGGCATGTACGCTAAGCTTGCTGTTATTAATTGTGCACTCTTCTGATTGGCTAATAGTAACTGCCAGTGCTCGTGTCCACATTTTGCACATATTATTTGCATTTAATGCACATACTGCTGTTACCGGTACTCGAACATACTAATACTAAGGGTTGCCGACATGCAATCCTGTATCGGAAGTATTCTTCACCAAGTATTGACTGTTGATGATGAATCGAAGTGTCAAGACTTAACGATCAACTTGTTGCATAACTCTGTCTATAGTTAGCACGGCTGAGCCCATCGAGGCCTGATGTTTGTACTCAATATTATACCGATGATGATGATGGATCATAATATTGCTTGTATCAAAGAAAACTTCGAATATATGTGTTTGCATGTGAGCATGCTTGTGAGTCCTATGTTTAGATGCCATTCTCTCTTTTCGAAAATTCTTGTTTTAGATGTAAAATAATTGCTGTGATTTGGATTGTAGTTTGGCAAAAAGTGAGGACGATAGGAGATAGTTTTGTTTATTTTTGTTTTTGATGTGTGTAATATAAAAATAACGAGTAAAAAATAAAAGTGACACTGCATCCCATAAAACTTGCTGTTTACCATACAGCCTGTATCTGAAGGCAGTTGTCACTTCAGGCATGGAAAGAAAGTGATTTTCCAGATTGACTCCAGTACCTGTCCATTAGAGCTCTGCACGGGCCGAAATTTCATGGCCCGGCCCGACGTCGTTTTGGCCCGGCCCGTTAACTACTTGTAATATTTCGGCCCGGCAAATTAAAGCCCGGCCCATAGACAAAAATTTTTTTAAAAACTCTGACAAATGGCGCCAATCGATTGTTAAATGACAACAGTCCAAAACTGATATTGTTAGAATCGTCATTGTCCTATAGGCGAACAACAATAAAACCTTAGGCCTGTTTATTGGAATCTCTAAGATTAGGCCTATCTTATCATTCTTGTGCATGAACAGAACGTTGTCTGGTGAGATCAGTGCGACGTTGAGATACAGACTCAGTGCATCCAGCAACACTGAGCGGTCACTCACTCGCTGCGCTACAGGAAGGTACAGCAAAGCTGCAAACCCCTGACGAGAGGCCTATGCGTCCACCCAGGGCCGGATTTAGCTGGTGGGAGGCCTGGGCCCAGTGGCGTATTTGGGATTTCAGAAAGGGATTGGCTGTCGAATTACAGGGTTTTAAAAATTGAGGGGTTTGGTGGGAGACCCCCTGTTGGTGGGAGGCCCGGGGCCCCCCGCCCCCCTAAATCCGGCCCTGTGTCCACCACTAGCTGGCAAAAAAGTAGC
>Ga0209367_1009229_pt1 | contig 13407 bp, 14 predicted proteins | sample WorMetLIZISLAND2_FD_187412 | JGI IMG/M metagenome (GOLD analysis project Ga0209367, IMG submission 187412) | Marine gutless worms symbiont microbial communities from Max Planck institute for Marine Microbiology, Germany - Olavius geniculatus... ... | reverse complement strand
CAGGGGCCAACAACACGCCTAGCAAAAGAATGATAGCGTACATTATGGGGTGATTTATAACCATGGCCACGAGTATTGCAAGAGGGTGCAAAACGAAAAAACGCACAGAAGTCCACATTAATTAATCTAAAGACTATTTTATAACACATTAGGCGATCAATTTATGTGAAAGGACGTAGGCGATTTCCTATTAGTGATTTTCTATTAGCGTTTCCGAGATATGTCTAGTTTTCCCTAATTTGAACATGTTTCTCGTTTACTGTATGACCAAATTTTGCTCGCAGAGAAACTAGACACAGAGCTAATTACTCGTGAAAAAGTACTCATCTACGACCTAACGCTTAGCCACAATACATCCGTGACATACAGACAGACGACCGGCGACAGACGACAATCGTGCTATAGACGTTTACAGCATAGCTGCAGTGCGTCAAAAACGTTTACGCGTTGGCTAAACGTTAAAACATATTATGTTAAATTGTAGCGAGAACGAGTACACGTATTTGATGAATTCAAAAAAGTTACGCTTGTGCGTATACATCGTGTCTTTAAAAAGCAAGCAATTTTTATTTGTTGAATATTCCGTAAAAAAGTAACCGATTTTGATAACTTTTGACAGGCGGCATTGCAAAAAACCTTGAAGTAAATAACTGTTGCTTTGTCCACGTTACATTACTACTGTCGCTACACTACCTTGTAAAATGCAGAAGTCGTAGTTTGGCCGTTTACAACAATGAACTCATACTGTGTAGCGCATGTGGCGGCTCAGAAAGTTATTAAAACTACAAATCATTGAAAATTTGTTATTTATTCAACGTTAACCGCATGCATTTTAACTACGCGCGTCTTAGCCATCGTCGAGATGTCTGTCAGTCCGTCTGTTCGTCTGTCTGTCTGTTACACCCTGGCACTATATCAAAACGGCGACACCTAGAATCGTGATATCTTCACTGTAGGCTGCCCAAGAACTCTAGTTTTTAGCGACAAAATTTTGTAATCCTAGGTAAGTGGGTTTCCCTCAAACGAAGGCGTCAAATGGGGTACCTTCTAAAAAGACGTTATTTTGCCATTATTGGCTCTTACACTGTGAAAATGGTTGCAGATAAGTATAGACTTGCTGCATATTATAACAAGCACGGATGACGGGCTTTTTAGATTTGTCAACATCAATGACCTTGAACAACCGTGAACCTCCAAAAGAAGAGTTTTGGTGAATTTTTTGTTCAATTTTTGGCTGCAGCGCACATTTCAACCGTGAATTGCGACGAAATGGCTGGAGAATCTCTATCCAGTGGAGATACATGTGAAATTTCCATTATTGAATGCAGATTTTAGCTATCAAAGTCCCGACCTTCTAAGTTCAAGGAGGTTTGCGCAGTGGTTATTTTACCGATTTAGCGTGAAAACAGTTGCAGATGGACGCAGACATACTGCTTACCATAACAAGCACTGGTGACGAGCTTACGAGCTTTTAAACGCTGTCAACATAGATTATCTTGAATGACCTTGAACTCCCCAAAAAGAGGGGTTTAGTGTTTTTTTGCAATTTGCGGCTGTGGTGCACATTTCATAAGTGAATTGCGCTGACGTAGCTTTAGATAGATTTGGACAACCTGCAAACAGCAACTGCTAAGGCTGTCGCGCGTCTCATCGGCTTTGCTCAAATTACTCGTATCGTGCGTCGACGAGCTAAATCGACGCATTAACAGGGCTGCTGTGAGTCAGGCGGTTATTGCCCGTGCTGTTTGTGAGTTGCGTCAACGTCTACGCGCTTGCGTTCGTGCTGAAGGCGGACATTTTGAGCGCATGCTCTAATAAAAATAACGTGATGTGACTCGTGCGACTTTTTCAGAGGTAATAAAAACTGTTATTGGTGTTTTTTTTGCAATTCAGCTAATCATTTTTGAGCCAACGCATTTGTGAAAACAGACGAACGAACAACAAACGACAATTGTGCTATAGACGCCTACAGTATAGCTGTAGTGCGTCAAAAACGTTGATACTTTGGCTAAACGTCAGAAAATGTTACACTGTAGCGAGAACGAGTATATGTATTTTTTAAAAAAAGATAATGCTTGAGCAATGCGTATACACCGTGTCTTAAAAAAGCAAGCAACTTTTATTTGTTAAATATCCCGTGAAACATTGGCCGATTTTAATACTTTTGACATCGTCGTCGTCGTAGTTCAGTGCTAAGAAGGGTTGGCGGGGAGTGGCCCTCTCCAGCAATTACAATCTTCCACTGCTGCAGCCGCTTCATTGATCCTTATTCCAGTCCATTCCGTGATGTCATCTGTCCAACGTCTACGTTGTCGACCACGATTTCTGTAACCTGGTACACATCCAGTCAGAGTATAATTCCGTGCAATATTTGTTTCATCTGTTCACCACCAAATCTTGTTCTGATAATGTGTTGCCTTGCTTATTCTTGATGGTGAGCAAACAAGAAAACGACGGGTTATGTTTTTCACTGTCTGAAACAAACGCGATTTTTTTTGCATTTGCCTCCAGTTGCTCACAGTGTTGAGCCATAAAAGCTTCCTTGTCGCTTTTCACTGCATGCTTTATTTGCTTTGACACCTCTTTATATTCATCTGAATGCACCGATTTTTTTACGTTTACTTTTTTCTGGTCAATCAAATCGAGTGTATCTTACTGAATCCATCTGTGTTCGGCTTTGCCTTTCGTCACTCCTAATATCTGGTGAGCTGAATCCAATCTTATGTGCTTTATTTTCTCCCATCTCTCCCCTGGGGTGAGCTCCTCTGATTCAGAACACAGAGCTGAGAATCTGTTCTCAACCTCTACTGTGACGACAGGTTCTCCAAATCAAATTTTGGCACTGTGTTTGTGGGTTTCCTAATAGGCCTACTCTTGAGGTGTAACCGCAGCAAAGCAACCAACAGCTGATGATCGCTACCACAATTAGCTCTTGGAGAAGTCTGAGCATTAATAATGGATGATTGCCATCTACTGTTTATCAATATAATATAATAGTCGATCTGGTTACGAGTGTTAACACCAAGGGACAGCCACGTGTACTTTTGCCTTGGGTGATGCGGAAACTGCAAGTCCATTGCTTGCACAGATGTCGACGAGTTTCAGACCTCTCTCATTGCGCTCACCAAGACCATGTACTCCAATAATGCCTTTCAATTGCACGTCTGATCCCACCTTGGCATTAAAATTGCTCATCACGATTTTCACGTCTTAAGTCGGTGCTGAATCTAATATGTCCTGTAATATTCATAAAAGGTCTCAATTTCAGCTTCATCCGCAATTGACGTTGGTGCATACACTTGACCTGGTGTAATATTTACTGGCCATACATTCAGACGAACAGTCATTATTCGATCATTATAGGGTTGTATCCAATGACTGCTTTGGATACAGTCTTCTGCAGCCAAACACTTACACCACATCGTGATCTGTTCTGGCCCTGAGTATATCAGCATGTTGCCATTCTCCGTAGTGAAATGTCTTTTGCCTTGCCATCTCACTTTAGATAAACCAACATGCTTCATGTTGTTTCTCCGGCACTCCCTCTCGACGATTCCTAGTTTAACTTGTTGATACATGCTCCTGACATTCCATGTACTAAATTTCACTGACTTTCTAAGATTCAGATTACGCTTGCTGTTTGTGTTATCATCCAGCTTCAGCCTCAGACACTACTTTTAATTTGAACATTATAGGCGGCCACTTAAAACGTATCTGTTCGTTTAGGCTGCGGCGCATTGTTACTTTTTTTACTTAAGTGCGCCGGATATAAGTACTCGTACTCACTTGCTCACTCACTCACTACCACGCTCACTCCCATCCGGGTTTAGTCTAAAACTTTCGTGTGCTAAGGAAGCCTTAGACACATCAACAGGTTCAGTAGAATCCTCCCCAGTAGCAGACAAAACACAGATAGGCCCGAGTGTTTCACCTTTCTGTGAACATAACGGTGTACCCGGCTGTAGTCATATTAGTAATCCTCTTTCCGATAACGACGCGCTCTATCGGGGCATAAATAACAAAGATGGTAGGGCCCCAAATCTTTCCGTCATATTGTCTGTTGTACCATTTTTCCGTGAAGTCATTGGTTACTTCCACCATTCAGTGGTACGAGCACAATGCCCAAGACAAGCATTCTCTCACCATGCTGTTGTGTCACGGGCATGACGTAATTGCGTGGGCTGCCTTGTCCTCCGACTTCGAGATCCTTCACTTCTGAAGTTGTTGCTGCAAAGCTCGTACCTGAAAAGGACCTGCTGCCATACTGCTGTCTTAGTGGTTTAGAATCACTGCAGTAAGGTGCATGGGACTGCTTGTATGTAAGTTGCAACAGTCGTAGTTTAACTGTTTACAACGATGAATTCAAACTGGGTAACGCATGTGGCGGCTCAGATAACTATCAAGACCATTAATCGTATGCATTTTAACATCGTACGTCAAAGAACTGAAACGACGCATCAACCGGGCTGATCTAAGTCAAGCGGTTATTGTCCGTGCTGTTTGCGAGTTGCGTCAACGTCTACGCGCTTGCGTTCGTGCTGGAGGCGGACATTTTGAACACATGCTGTATTAGAAATAATGTGATGTGACACGTGTGACTTCTTGAGAGGTAATAACTGTTATTTGTGTTTTTTTGCCATTATGTTAATCATTTTCTAGCCGATATATTTTTGAGCACAGACGAACGGACGAAAGACGACGATCGTGCTATAGATGTTTACAGCATAGCTGTAATGCGTCAAAAACGTTGACACGTTAACTAAACGATAAAAATGTTTAATTGTATCAAGCACAAGTATATGTATTTGATAAGTTTTAAAAATTTATGCTTGCACGATGCGCATACATCGTGTCTTAAAGCAAGCAACTTTTATTTGTTGAATATCCCGCGAAATTGGCCGATTTTAATAACTTTCGACATGCGGCATTGTAAAAAAATCTTGAAGTAAATAACTGTAGCTTTGTCGACGGTACATTAATACTGTCGCTACACTACTTTGTAAAATGCAGAAGTCGTAGTTTGGGTGTCTTTAAATAGACTCATAGTTAAAACGTAATTTAATAAGTTGACAAATTCATCAAAATACAACCTTTGTATTCATTGTTGTTGTTGACGTTTCGGCAACCGCTGCTGCCTTCGTCGGAACGACTGTCCACCAGGTGTCGCTGTGGCGGACAGTAAGTAATCATTGATGTGTGAAAGTTGGTAAGACCCCTCGTCTCGGTTCATCGACTTGTCTTGTCCTTTCTTGTTGTGTATCGCTTCCCTGATCCATCGGTTCATCCTGCTGCTTTCTCTGTCGATCAACTTGGTGCGGTCCCAGTCTATGACATGGTTGAGAGAGATGGCGTGGTCTGTGACTGCAGACTTGTTTTGCTCTGTTGCTGTGGATTTACTGGTGGTTCGTGTGTAAGCCCTTACATCGCGTTGTATCGACAGAGAAAGCAACAAGATGGACCGATGGATCAGGGAAGCGATACACATCCGGAAAAACAAGACAAGTCGATGAGCCGAGACAAGGGTCCTACGAACTTCCACACGTCTATGATTACTTACTCTACGCCACAGCAACACCTGGTAGACAGTCGTTCTCACGAAAGCAGCGGCGGTTGCCGAAACGTCAATAATAACAATGAATACAAAGGTTGTATTTTGATGAATTTGTCAACTTACGTAGTTTGGCCGTTTACAACAATGAACTCATACTGTGTAGCGCATGTGGCGGCTTAGAAACTTATTAAGACCACAAATCATTGAAAATCTGTTACTTATTCAACGCTAATTGTATGCATTTTAACATCGTACGTCGACGAACTGAAATGACGCATCAACAGGGCTGCTCTGAGTCAGCCGGTTATTGCCCGTGCTGCTTGTGAGCTGCGTCAACGTCTACGCGTTTGCGTTTGTGCTGGCGGCGTACATTTTGAACACATGCTGTATTAAAAATGATGTGATCTAATACGTAACGTGTGACTTTTTGAGAGGTAATAGCTGTTATTCGTGCTTTTCGCTATTTGGTTAATCATTTTTGAACCGATGCATGCGCTACACATTATGTATCCATTCCTGTAAACAGCCACACAATAGTTTAGTTTAGTACTAATGTGAGCTTGGCAAAACTACGGCTATTTAAGTCCAGTTTTTTCACGATGTTGCATGCCAATAATTGTTAAAATCGGCCGATGTTTTACTCAGCTATTCAGAAAATAATAGTGGTTTGCTTTTATGAGACACTGCCGTGTATTGTGTAGACGACCATTGTCACGAGGGCGAGGTTAGCTGTCATGGCAATTTCCCAGAATGCATCAGTCACCTGTTTGTTTGCGATGGCTACGTCGACTGTCACAACGGACATGATGAGCTTGAATCTACCTGCGAATGTACGTATATATGATTGTTCTGCTCAAGTGCTAACAAGACCATAGAAATATAATCTATAGCAAAATCTCAACAAGAGTACGGCCGTGCACACATTAATGTATACGTTCGACTACAACCGCATAATATCGATCGCTAGAAAGGTTCGTTAGGCTTTCACAACGCGCAGATCAATTAATAACTGTTGCAGATAAGCACAACCATGCTGCTTATCATAACAAGCACTAGTTACGAGCTTTTTAGTGGTGTCAACATCGATGATCTTGAATAATCTTGAACCCTCAGAATAGAGGAGTTTTAGTGTTTTTTGCAATTTTTGGCTCTGGCGCACACTGCAAGAGTGAATTGCGTTGAAATTATTAGAAGTGGATATGGACAATTTGCGCATCAATTTTGAGCACAAAACGTAGGCCTAGGCCTACATTTTTAACCATCTGAGATTCGACCTCTCAGGTTCAAAGATTTTTTCCGTACGGAGGCTCTAAATTTGGGTTCTTCTTCAAAACACATTATTTTTATTGCATGCTGTACACTGACTGCTCAGGTGGCATGACCGATGCTGTCGCGCGTCATGTGAGCTTTGCTAAAATCACTTGTCAGGTTGGCGAAGCCATGAAGGTAGTGTCATGATGTTGATGGCATTTGTTGCTTGCATGCAGCTGAGATGGTACACGTGGGCAGTACGTACCAAGGCATTATCGAGTGGGACTCGTGTGAAACGATGCACGACCACAACGTCATCATAACAGTGACGGCCGTCAAACACGAGCCGATCTTTAACAACATCGTCTACGTCCGAGCGACGCAGATCGGTGACTCGGTCCGCTTCAGAAACGCGCACCCGGTCGCGACGGCGATGCACGGCTACTACGAGTTCGCGACGCGCGAGCTGCACCTTGTACCCGATCACCTCATCGACGACGTCATGCATCATCCTTACGACGTCGTCTGCCAGTTCAACCTGGGCGACTCCGGTCACGCCGAGTGCACTGTGCACGAGCTGGCGTCGCATACCGAGTGTGCTCATATGCGTCTTGTCAAAGTGTAGCTTGCCTGCCGCTTTTCGCCCTCCCGCCCCTTTAGGTAAATTATCTCGACGTCACAAGTTAACGTTGATTCAACGTCGATTTCTGGTTAGAATCGTTGTTTCTTGGTTAACGCGATTCGGTCAACGTTATGTCAACTTTTATGCAACGTTGCAATTATACGAAATACACAGGCCTGTTTGCTGAAATAAGTTTTTGAAACCATAAATTTCGCAAATTTTGGATTTTCTACGAGTCAGATGCCCGTATGCGACAGACAGGCAAACGAACGGACGTATGTGCAAGACGGTCTATAATGTGGCGTATTAGCACGGTCGCATAAAAAATTGTATACAGTTTACTATAGGCGCGTAATGCAACTTTTATGCATGTCATGATTTACAGATATGATGTTGTTTCAGGAACGAGGCAAGGAAGACTTCACTCTGACCAACGTATTCGTCATCATTTACACAAATGTCACGTTAAAAACAAACTGTTCTTACCGTGAAGTGCCTCGGACTGCGGGCGACGAAGCCACGCCCCCAGCCAGCCAGACGCTCTTCATCAGTTGTGTAAAAAGTCATTGGTCATTAGCAGCTTAGCTGTTCGATTTCCAACACTCAACTGCACCCGGACACTATAGAAGCGATCAAAAACTTCAAACCTCTAGAACAGTGCTGCCACCTGGCCAAAACAACAAATCTATAATTCTTCCTTGGGTTCTGCCAACTTTCGAAAGATTTCGTCCATAAATTGCTGGATATAGATCCCGGTTTAGCTCTAGTTTTTGGTCTCTGGTTCACTATTCCAGAATATTTCACCGAAATCCGTTTATAACTTGCATCGCAATTAAAATATTAATTTACGTCGTGTAAACAATCCCCGATATGCCTAATGATTCGGAACGTAGAAAAGAATCCAGATCAGTCCCAAAAGACAACTAGTTCTTTCTTGGCCTACGCCCAATCCAACCCGTCTGGAAAATTTCGTCAAAATCCGTTCATAAATTTTAGAATATGCGGCCGACAGACAAACAGACAGAGAAACCTTATCACATAACCTCGGCGTTCGGCGGAGTTTTATGTTGTCGGTGGGGTCACTAAAGACACTATCTCCTGCATACTGCATCACAAAGTTTTTTTTGACTGTTGACTCGGCACTGTCCCGAACGTAGAAGTAAACAACAAAGGACGCTGAAATCTAAGCTCACACTCGTCAAGACTACTGGAAGCTGGCACGGGCAGTCGCTCACAGATTATTAGTGGTTGCGCAACTTGACGGGACAAAACGGGGAAGACCAACTGGTTTGTGTTACAGTATAAGATGCCATGTACAGGTCGGCACCATATCGATCCCAGACTGCTTGAGCCACCAGCTGTTTCCGGTCTGTTGATGACGTCATTCGCCGATGGATTGTCGCTGTCGTTGCTAGCACTAAGTCGGATGCAATCGGTTGTACACTGCATGTTTTTGTACAATATAAACTTTTCTCTTTATCTTTAGACGTACATGTACGTCTTTATCGTGTTGCGTAGACCAATGCATTATGTTATGCATGCATTAATTCTCGCTTTATAAACGATGTTTTAACAACTCGTGCGCATTTTCTCTACACCACGTAGACAGGGGCGGCGGCGGGCGAGAGGTCCAAGAATCCGTACCCCCCAATCTCTAAGAGGACGACCCATGAGATTCGCGCAAATACAAGTTTTTTGGATGGATGAAGGGGGGAGCGGAGGTAAATCGACAACCACTTGACTCGACCTGGCCCCCTAGCTATGAATACTAGGCGCCGCCGCTGCACGTAGACGTATTTTCCCTCAAAACGTTTAGAAAGAAAGCACTTTTCTCTACTGAGGTTTCCGACTGCGATTCGTTTTTTAGTGTAATAAATTGTTTGGGTTAAGTTTGTTGCTGAACAGCCATTTTCCTTTATCCCCTTCCCTTTACACACTATTTGATGTTTCCCCTGGACTCTCCGACGACTTGCCTTCAAATGCCTTGCCTTGGTCCCTCCTCATTGCTGAGGATCGGAGGTTGCCGACACGGACACCAAAGTTCTCCGTCTGTTTCGCTCACTTGCGGGTTGAACACACTCAGCCACTGATACACCAGTCCATTGCTTAATATCATCTGTCCAGCGTTTTCTAGGTCTGTCTCGGCGTCTATTCCCGGAGATGATGCCATGCAGAACATGTGTACATAAATTGTCAGCTCTTACTACATGGCCATAAGTATTGCAACTTTCTTTTCTTAACTTCTACCAGGAAGCGACGTGTCGGCTGCAACTGTTCTAATACTGAGATGTTGGTTTTGTGCTCCGTCCAGCTGATTCGCATCATTCTTCGATACATGTCCGTCTCGAATGTTTTTAATCTTTTGCTGTCTGTTGTCCAGGATTCACACCCGTACATTGCCACGGTCCAATCCAAAGTTTGCATAAGCTTGTTTTTAGCTGTAAGTTTAATGAGCGATCCTTCCACAGATTAGTTAGTGACTTGGCCGCAGATTTGGCGGCGATTTGCTATTTCTGTTCTGCAGTCACACGAATCCGACATGATGCTACCCAAGTAACGAAGAGACTTCACTTGTTCTAAAGAGACTAGTCACACGCAATTTGGGCTGTAGTTGCCTTGGTTGACGCCACTAATACTTTGGTTTTCTTTGTGCTGATCTCCAATCCGTGCTCTAGGGAAACAGTACCCAGCTTGTCAATCAACGTCAGTAATGCTTTTTCTGACGTTGCAATAAGCACTATGTCATCTGCGTACCGTAGATTGTTTATTGTGCGACCGGATATCGTGATACCAATCTAGGTGAATTCATCAACCGATTCTCTTATCACATATTTTGAATAACAGTTAAAAGACAGAGGCGAGATTAGGCATTTTTGTCAAACACCTTTGCCAATCTTAAACCAGTCTGTGACCTCAGACACTACTCTGACTGCCGTTGGTCTTTGTGCAAACTTCTGAGAGTCTCTGCTGTTGAGCCATTATGCCGCTTACTTTTAAGCATTTTCCAGAGCTTGCCATGGTTTACAGTGTCGAATGCCTTCTTATAATCAACAAAGGTTATATACAAAGGAACATTATGCTTCATTTCCACTATTTCTCTGAGATTCGAAATCTAATCTCTTGTCCCAACTCTTTTTCTCAAATCCATCTGTAGGCCTACCTCGGCAACCTGCTCGTGTGTCTTCTTTTGCATCCAATTCAATAAAATTCTCAAAAGAATCTTGCTAGCATGGCTGATCAGTGCTATTGTTCGATGCTCTTCGCATTTCAGTGTTCCAGTGACTTTTGGAATTTTAACAAAGGCTGACTTTTTTCTAGTCCTTAGGTCAAACGCTAGTATCTAGAATCTTGTTGCACAAGTTGCAGAACAGTCGTTCTATGACATCGCTGTCTAGCTTCAGCAGTTCCGCCGCTCGTTAGTTTGTCATACGCTGCTGCTTTACTCCGAAGAAGCCGTCGTATGGCATCAAGTACTTCGTCAAACAGAATCGGCATGTCTATGTTTTACATCACCTGTCCTATCTTATCACCACTGGCATTACTTTTGTCTTTACGCAGCGATTCGGTGTATCTCTTCCATCTGGCCTCGATGTCGTCTAAGTCAAACAAAATTTTACCCATATATTTATTTATTAATTTCCAATAAAGCAATGACAATCAAAGACAATCAATATGACAATCAAAGGCGAATACACTGGTGCCATGCGACAAATGGTGGACAACAAGGCCCAATAGAGCACTTACTACTGCCCGTCTATCTAATTAGAAAACTAGAAAACACATACGGAGAATACTATTAACACAATCAGTAAAACTCCTATGTGGTAACATAATGACATACTATAACACTAGTGCATGTATTTGTCTAGGAAAGAAATAGTCAATGAAACATAATCATGAACATAACTATGAAACATACAATATAAAATGCAAAGTAAGCATCTAACAGAATAAGACATAATAAAGTCAAATAGAAAGTATTAACTGCATACGAGAAAGTTGAAGTCACAGTTACACAAGAAACGTTTAAAATCAGTTAAACTTTTAAAATCTACTGAGGGTGATAATGAATTTCAAACATTAACGACTCCATTAGCGAAAAATGACTATGTACATTGCATCTACTATCATGTTTATACGAGTATAATTTATATGAGTGTACTTGAGTAGCGTTTGTGGAACACAGTTTTCACAGTCCAAATCAACTAAACCAAATAATATCTTATAACACTATATAAGATCAATGTGTAAACTCAAGACTAAGCATTGTTTAAGACGCTGCTGATCTAAGGCCAACAAATCTCTTAGTGAAACGCTTTTGAAATTTTTCAATGGCAACAATATCTTTCTTTAAGGTAAACCACCATGTAACACAGTTATATTCAAACAAGGGCCTAATATAATTTGAGGAACGCACAAAGCAGAAGAGTAATGTTACTTGAAACAAAGCAACGTAAAATAGCATTTGCTTTCTAATGTGCTATCCGAGTTTATATCACTAATGTGTAGACCTATAGCAGGTGACAAGTTGCTATTAATAGTAACACTTAAATCACGACAGCGGGTAACGTTGAGTATAGGAATGCCGTATATTATATCCTCCAGAGCCAGACTTATCTTTACCAATAGTCAAAATATTGCATTTTTCAATAAAGATCTACAGCTGCCAGTCATCAGCCCACTTACTAATTAAATGAAGACCAGTTTGCCACATAAGTGCACAATCTAAACCTGTAAACGAGATATAAACTTTAACATCGTCTGCAAATATTTTTGTTGAAATAGCAAAGGTATCAAGCAATATGACTAGATCATCAATGAAGATAATAAATGCAATCATGTACATTCCGATGTTTAGGCAAGAAATCTTTCCGCAGTTTCTTGACAATTTTGAATGCATTTTTTGAATTATTATGCTGCAAACCTTGTTTCACTTCTGCGCACTGTTCTTCTAACCATGTCTTCTTGTCTTGTCTTTCGCATTGTAGTAAGCTTATCTGTCTTCAGTTGTGCGTGACTTAAGTCTATGCTTCTTGAGTGATCTTCTAACCTCTATTTCGCTTAGGGGGGAGCAAAGTAGGCAACTTGCCCAATATTATTAGTCATGGCGTGGCCATGAAGGGCACTGGGGGAAATGGCCTCTTAGGAGACCAGAAATGGCGATCATCCAGTGTGAAACTTTAAGCTAATTTTTTCTCGAAATAGTGTCAAAATGCACCCAAACACGCCACGTTAAAACAAAAAAATCTAAAATTTTCTGGGAAAAAGTGTACACTTTAAGTGTCTCCGATACTTGTGGATACATTACTTGCAATGCTTTTACGCGCGACAGCACTGTAATGCCGCGCGTCTTAGCTATCGTCGAGGCGTCTGTCTGTAGAATTCTCCCGTCTGGGAACCAATGTAGAAGTAAGCCTAGTGGTGTTTTGGGGAGCTGCTGTTGGGTCGGTGGTTGGTCTAGTGTTTTCGGTGGCCGCATCGGGCGCCAACCTACTCGAGGGTGACTCGCGAAAGGGGTTCTCCATAGGAGTGAGACTAGACTAAACTATGAGGAGAATTTTGGTGCTTAATTTACGTTATTTTGGGACCTAGACAGTGCTGATTTTTGGAGTCCTAATTTTTATAGTACCAAGTTAAATGTGGCCCAAAACAATGAAACGAATCTCACCAAACAGGTAGAATACTGCTGTATTAAGTTCACTGAGACGACGGCATGCAGCGACTAAGACGACGACGAAGATGATAACGGTGGTATGAACAAACGACACACTCCAAGCACGTGCTCTCCCAGCCGTTCCAGCAGTCCCAGCCAGCACAGACAGAAAGCCAGTGATCCAGAAAGAAAGAGAGAAGAGGAAGACCCAGATGACGTGGGAGCTTAAATATGAATTTGGCTGGCCTGCTTTCCACGGCCATAGGCCCAGCATTTCCGCCCATAGCCTAGCGGTTCAGCTGTGGTCAGCGTTGAGAAATCGTGAATGGA
>Ga0209367_1009228_pt1 | contig 13411 bp, 7 predicted proteins | sample WorMetLIZISLAND2_FD_187412 | JGI IMG/M metagenome (GOLD analysis project Ga0209367, IMG submission 187412) | Marine gutless worms symbiont microbial communities from Max Planck institute for Marine Microbiology, Germany - Olavius geniculatus... ... | reverse complement strand
CCGTCTTCCAGCTGATCCAAAGTATCTGGATGTATTAAAGACCCGAGTCCATTCCATTCTCTGCCATCTCTTAAATTTGATAACAGATTACTATTTTGGCAGTTCCAGCTCTTCAATTATTGGGACTATTGAGTGATGCTGTTCGATATCTTGGTGACTAGATGTGATAACATTGTCATTATCGTTTGTTTGAATTGGCAATGTTTGTTCGTGTATGTTTGTACATATTTGGCCAAGAGGACGAACATGGCATTGAAACACTATCGCATATGTATAAACCGAATTTATCTATCAAGCCTCTGGACATCGATGTGACACATTCATAATATCGTTGTGATTTTGGCATTTCGTTTAATTACACACAGCATCCTCTGTTCTGGTATATATTCGAGTTAACAGTTTATCACCCTTACTCTTTGCTTGCAGTTGTTTGATTTACAAATATTCAGTCGACAAATGCTCTCTTAAAAGATTGTGCCTTCTGCGCTGCGATGTGTAAGTCGATTCGACTCAGTATAACATCGCAGTGCAGAAGACTCAAACTTTTGGGGGAGCAAGAGCTATGGCCTGCTCTCCCGTGCCAAAAGTTGGGGGAGCAGCTGCTCCCTCTGCTCCCCCTGTTCTAACGCCCATGTCAGAACGTAACACAAGCAAGAGAATGACTCGCAGATGGCCGATGGTTTTTTTACGATCTACTTAATGTGAGTGCGTTGAAAGCATTTATTATATGGATTCACTTTAATCCAAACTGGATGAACGGCATCTTGTACAAACGCAGGATTTTTCTCACAGAACTGGGGAAACAGCTGGTCAGAGACAACGCTGCAAGGCGTGCAGTCAAGAGTCCCATTTCTTTCAGCCCTTCTCCTGCAGGGACAAACACAACCTCAATTGCGGGGAAGAAACGTAGTCGTTGTGTGTTGTGTCCACGTTCAAAGGATGTAAAACACAATATCACGTGTTGCAAGTGCCACGCATTTATTTGCAAAGATCACTTAGCTTGCTACAATTGTCAAAACAACTGAAGCTAAAAAAACTCTGTCGTGTTATTTAATGACTGATATTGTTGGGGCTTACTTGGATATCAATAATGAACAATAAATGAAGCCAGCAAAGAACTTTTATCGTGACGTTTACTTGACTGACATTTTTGTTTAGCATCATGCTTGACAGCTTAGGCCAAAATGATAACAGAAAAGCAACGTTATCATGTTGTTCAGTGACTGATATTTTGAATATTACTTGAATAACAAATTGATAATTTGATGCTGTAGCGAGAAGCTTTATAATGTCGTTTAGTTGACTATAGGTTTACGTATGCACAACATTTATTCGTAGAACAATACTCAAATTCCGCATTGCGTCTGACAGTGTGCATTATATATGAGTTTATTTCGCAAAAAATGCAGACGATTAAAAATAGTAAAAACACACATAATACGGTCAATAGTACATACAATTAGACCTACACACAAGCTAAAATAAATTTCAGGTTGACACAATGTCTTATACAAGAAATATTACTATTCGGCCTACTTCTCACAAGTGCAACACAAAAACTGCTGCAAGAGTTGCTGAAACAGATGCTGTAACTTAAAACATAGGTCCAATAACAAATAGCTGGTAGTAACAAATATGATTCCATCAACAACAAATTGCTGCAAGAGTTCCGCCACAATTGCAGCAACAGTTACAGCAAAAAAAAACTGCTGCAACAGTTGCAGCAACCATTGCTGCAAAAAAATTTCTGCAACTGTTGCAGCAACGGTTGCTGCAACTATTATAACAGCTGTTGCACGTACAGTAATAACTTACGTGCAAAATGAAGTTGATATATTTAGAAAACAAACTGGGGTCAACGTTGACCCCAGTGGTATCGGATGGGTGTAAAAATTTGCGGTAGTAGGAGTTAAGTTATTTTTATTTGTTTAATGTTTACGTATTTTTTTAAAAAGCGCAACTCGCCATTCCACAAATTTTATAATGACGAGGTCCGTCCAATGAAAACTATAGCTGTGCAAAATTGGTATTAAAAATCATAAGCATAACCAGCAATTTGTCTTGGTGGGCGCATTTTTTAGGTACGGGGTGCGGCCTCGTACTGGGCTATGCCCCTTTTCAGAAATGGTACGGTATAGTCTGTATTCTGTACAGAATGTTTTACAAATTTTTTACCTGCATTGGGGTGGTGCCCCTGCAAAGTTTCCAAGGTGCATTCAGTCCTTAAGAGACCGCAGTTTACACCATCTGGTGGTAGATCAACACACTGGAGCCAGTTAGAAAATTTTGCAATTTTATACAGAAAAGAAAATTTAAAAAAAAATCATACAAAATTTGGTGCACATTTTAACACAACTTGTGCATCTTAGAAGGCATTGCTGTAAAGTGCAGCCTGGCTACGCCTGTGGTAGAAATTGCTTAGCAAACAAGTACCAAAGTTTCCAAAACTATGCAAAGTTTGGCAAAAAACACATTTCAATGCATGCGTTCGCAGTTTACCAATGTCACAGATGGAGAACATTGTCATAGCATAACCGTGCTTGCAAAGCATTGCGTGTTTATAAAGAAATTTATCAACATCCATTCAGAACGTGAAAAGCCAATAAATCTCCAATTATACTGCAACACAAACTATGCAACAGACATCAAGTCACATGAGAATAACATCAGTGAAGAGTCCATGAGTCTTCCATCTGGCCACGAAACACTGCACATAATCACGTTGCGTTGACCTCCCACCACCTCCCTTTCCGTCTGGAGCGTACTTATGACAGGTTATCACAGCCTGCATCACTGCAGATTCTGTTTCATTGAACGTCGTCAGTGCACTCTCTGCAGCACAAACCAGCACTGAAAACATTACACTAGCCTTTTCTTTTCATACAAAAAAAAACAAAACAAAAGCCAAAGAGACAAGGCAAACATGCTTTCGGCCATCACTAATAAAAAGATGTTGTTGATTGATCACTGGGAGTGGAAAAAATTAGTTTTCTTTGACATCAAGATGAAACAGTACAGGTCTAATTTAAGCCCAGCACTTGCATGTAATTAAAACTAGGCAATGAACAAATTCAATTAAGTTAAAATATAATGCAAATCAACAGTAGTTCTTCAATAACACAGCAAAATTGTGACAGAACTTCGGTCACATAATTTTCACCTTACAAATGTTCGGTAAGGAGCTGTTAAGTTTCCATAGACTGCCAATACAAACCCATACGGCAGGTGATGCTCCGTAGCTTTGATATGGGTTTCCTATACAAAGCTATATACACCACCTTCAACCTTCAACGCATATATATGGTACCATTTAACTGCAATTTCATATGCAAGTTTTGACTGAGGGTTGCCAACCCCCAATTTGAAGAAAGGGTAGTCATATGGGGTTAAAAATGGATTCCCTAAGTAGCCCAAGTATGACTCCCTATAGCTCCCTATAATAACTATGGGTTTATTTATCGTTATTTTTGCAGTGCACCAGATGTTCTAGACAGACAGACAGACAGACCGATGAAAAGAATTGGTCTAACAACAGGCAACACTATGTTTTAAAGTGCATCGGCATAAATACCGCCTCCTGCAATGTATTGTTAAAAAATTAACGCCAACTATGGTCAAAATTATGCATAAAAATTGGTGTTATGTTGCATATATTATCGCCAGCTTCCAAAAGCATTGCACTAGATCCCCAAAGTGGTTCTGCTACTGCACTTTGATGCTGCAGTGGACTTTTTTTCATAACAAATAAATCTAACTGACTTTAAATACAACATGGTACGACAACTGTCACACCACTACTGAAAACAGTAATCTATAGTAAAAACTCACCAAACACATCTTTCACCAGAAAGAATTGTAGCCATTTGTTACTGAAAGACTAGCGCGGTGCCAGTCTTTTTGTTGCATCATGTATATTTGGCCAGAAAACTATACTTTATATTAGTGGGGACAACAACAGCACAAGTCAATTATATACCAGAAAAATTTAACGCATACAGTCATCATCAGTTATAAACCAGAATTATTCTGCCCTGCTGAGACGGTCGGAAACAGTTGCCCACCATGCCAAATTTCAGGCTTGTAACTTTACTTGTGCAGCAAATATGTTTAAGGAAGTGCCAAATGTTTCAATCAATGAATCACATTTTATTAGCACCATCACAAACCATAACAAAATATAACGTAACGTGCCACGAAGCAGGCACTGATGTTATTTTTTGCCCGTGTAATGGATAAGTAAACCAACCTGATGTTAATTTTAGGCTACTTTGCAATGTTATTTTATATACAAACTATTTTTGATGGTTACTAGGCCTAATCTCATTTTGTGTGCTATGCGCAGTTTTTCTGCTTAAAATGTTCAGCTTATTGTGACTGACAATAATATGTTTTTAACTAACATCATCGTGGATTAAAAAAGTAAGTGGAGCAGCAAGTTGCAATTGTTTGACAGAGGACATTATGCCTGCTCAAAACTTCAATTTTATTTTCATAAAATTTTTATAAAATTGCGGTTTTTAACCCAAAATTTAGCATTGTGTCAAAGTAGCCTTTTAAAAACTATTTTTGTATGTACTTTTGTGTCTACAAGCTTACTTATGAGTCAGTTTCTTAATTTGATTCAATGGCAAAAATAGTTTTTTATCTTTACTGCACATAAAATAAGAACTTAGCTACACAACCGGAGTGATTAGGATCACCGATAGGTGATTTAACCTTTATTTTTATTTTTACCAACCGGTGATCCTAATCATAACAATTAGGCTAATACAAAAAACAGCAGCACTTATAGTTTCAAACAGCAATAATAAGTGTACACTAAAAGAATCTAATCGATCAGAAACAACTACGCCCAAAATGATCTGCGATTTAGTAGTCCGCAGCTGTAATCCGCTAAATTTTAGTCTGCAAAATATCCGTTCGTTGGTCCACGGTCCACTGGTCCGTCGGTCCACAGATTACCCATGGCCCCATGGTCGGACAGAAAGTAAAACTAGGTGAACACTATTTTCTGTCTGTGTAGATAGAAACAGACATGCCCATAAGCCCTGTGCAAGCTCATAATAAATCATGAGTCTATTAAACCACTGGTGCATTAACTAATCACAGATTAGCAATTACTATATGGAAGATTAATTATTAACTACAAATGCTTTCTGTGAAACGAGGTATATGTCCCATTGCCACGCTATATAGCCTAGCAGCTGCGTTTCAGTGTTTGACGCTCTTATGAGCCTGCAGCCAATTTTGTCTTTAAATAAAAACGGTTGGTTGCCATGACAACAGGAGTCTACAAGGAAGAAACTTATATGACAACATTGCATAACCGGGGCCCGAAAATAGGAAGTAGGTGCAAACAGCGTGCAATTATCTTATGCAAGTTATAGTCAATTTTGTCCCAAAATTTGTTGTCATAGCAATGGGAATCGGCAGGGAAAAAATTTACATAACACCATCGGATAGCACGTGCCCGAAAATTGGGGGGTAGGTGCAAACAGGGAGCAATTATCTTTCACGGAAGCCGAGTTGTAGTAAATTTTATCCCAAGATTTGTTGCCATGGCAACCGGGGTAGGCAAGGGAGAAATTTTAATGACAGTATCGGATAGCCCGAACTCGAAAATAGGGCGGTAGGTGCAAACAGCGCGCAATCATCTTTTACGGGGACCGAGTTATACCGTTTTGTAATCTCCATTAGCTGTAATGCAAAATTTTGCAACTTTTAAATGGTTGCTATGGCAACAGTGGTCGATAGAGGAGAAATTTAAACAACAGTGTTAGATTGCCCAACCCCGAAAATAAAGAGTTAGGTAAACACAGTGCACAATTATTTTTTACGGGGACCGAGTTATACTGCTTTGAAGTCTCCATAGACCGTAATGCAATTTTTTTTAAAAAGTTGGGGTAAATAAGGGAAGGAGTTACCAAATTGTTATCCCAAACAAACTCGATCTTACTTTTCCGGCTCCGAATCACTGTGCAAAATTTCATCAAAATCGAATCAAAATTGCGGCCATAGGAGTGTTTACAGACAGACTGACAGAGTGACAGACGAAATCTGTCCTTTGCTATGCTATAGCAATGGGACATAAAATTACTTCATTTACTGAGCGTCAAAGCACTTGCATGCATTTAAAAAAACAACACGTTTGCTAGGAAACAGGATGGAACACAGCATCAAATTTGCTATTATTTATCCACATGGACATTAGGCTTGTTATACACGGCTCAGATTTCGGATAGCTTGAAAGGCTTATGGACATGTGTGCATGCAGTTCCATCCATGGCGGACGGAAAATCACGTCAGATTTGCTTACATTTTCGTCCGTGCGGACGGAAAATAACACCGAGCCGAGGCGGGGGTAAGAATTACCGGTACTTTACCCAAAGCCACAAAAGTCTAGCATGCGGGTAGACAAAAATCTTCGTTCTAAATATAGCCTATAGCTTAGCACCGGACAGCTTAGAACTAGGCCAGCATGCAGGCAACAACAATTTCTAAATCAGTGTCCGCGTGACATTTATCAGCGCACTTCAGTAATGGTCAAAGTCAAGAAAAAAAATTAACAAAATAACAATATATTTCAAAATTTTCGACTTCGCTCAAAAATACTGAATTGCACCTGTTAATCTGAATCGAAAACACCGAATTCAAATATTAGCGAAAGTAGGCAGCACAAATTGACCTTCAATAAGTAAATAATGTTTTATACAGCGCCGCCGAACGAACGCAGTGTTTAGTCGTTATAATTACACACAATTCAATGCTTTATTTTCTATACGAGACTGAATATGCTAACTCAGTTACCTATGCGGACTCGATCGTCCTTGCGGCAAACGGTAAATAATGTCGTGGCCGTGGGTCCCGAAAATTGGTAGGCCTATAACGCCGTTCTCATACGTTTGACGTGCACAAAATGTTTTTAGATGACGACTAAGATTGATACCACACACCGTCGATAATACTCAGTATTTTACCGTCGATTCAACGTTGCATTTTCGACGTTGCTAAGACAACGTTGCATCAACATACGATTTCAGGTCGACGACGTCACGACGGGATATGGACGTTGTATCGACGTTTAAGAAACGTAGTGTGCCCATTGGGAGATTTAGATGTTATCACAGATGGAATACGTCAGGGTAAGTAGTAAGTAATTTTTTGCAATACGTCCACATTTGTGATGACCCATAGTGCGGCTATTTTCGCCACTTTGTTCTAGGGTATTTTCGCCACTTTCTTTATACGGCTTTTGCCCTTTGTTCTCCCGAAAGCGTCACGTATTTAGGTGCTAGTTAGTTATTAATGCTTCTACACGTGTTAACTGTGTAAGAAGACTAATTATTTTTAAAGTCTCACAATTACACTGTTACCTGAATCAGCTACTGATTGCGAAAATACCCGCACTTGCCTCCGAACTTGCTCTAGTCATCGGCGTCGTACCAGGTGCCATTGTTCTTATAATTTTTTGTTGTTCTTACAGCCTTTCCAACACCACCACGCATGCAAAAGCAAGAAAAAATGCCAAAATATAGGTGCTTTGGTTGCAAAATTGCAGCAAACATTCAAAATATTTGTGTTGATTATTTAGTGGCGAAAATACTTCCAGGATGCGTCTATTATCGCCGTTAATACTATACTGTTTTCGGATTTTATTTTGCTAAAATGTTTACATGTTTATATATAGTTAGCTGCTGTTTAGTTGCTAAAACTTTTATACATGCTAACTCTGTGAGAAATATAATTATTTCAATACAAGTTTCGTCACAATTACCCAAAATAGCTTATGGTGGCGAAAATACCCCCCTTACCCTAAAATAGAAAAGTCTGCAAAAAACATAACTTATTGTCGCCTTCAATCCTCTTTATAATACAATAATTAGAACCTTATAGCTACATGGTAGGCCAAAAACTACTTTGTAGTGTAGTATAACAATACTGTTTATCGGTACATGTTTTGAGCTGTGTAATAATTTCTTTACTGAAAATTTTCTGCTTGGCGTGACAATAAAATAAATTTTCGAAATCTATCAATATTTTGGTACAGTTATCAAGAGATATTTTGGCCCACCCTGCAGAAAAGCAAAACTACTTCCAGCCTGGAAAAGTATCGGGTACAAGAATGTGTAGCAGTGCAGGCGTAAAACGTAAGCCTGGTAACGTTATTTGTGGTGTATGCAGTAAAAATCAAAACCTCGTACTTTCAAAAACGAAGCGCCAAACCCTCGTATGTACACCGTGTCCGGAAAAAGCCTACATTTTCCCGAACAACTTAAAAAAAAAATTTAAAATTATTTTTTATAATTTTTGGCACACATTATCACAATCATACGTTTTACTAAAAGCATTCAAAACTTGTCCTAAAAATTTACTTGTCACTAAATATAGCTAATTTAATCGTGACGTCATCGAAAATACCATTTCTTGCCGACAAATGACGTTTAAATAAACATCTGCAAGACGAAAAGCAAAAAAAAACTGATAAAAGAGAATTGCAGTTAAAAAAAACTCTAAACATTGTTGGCATAATTTTTTTTTACTTACTTTTGCTTTTCGCCGTGTTATCGCGTGGCCGTCGCGTGCAGTACAGAAACTTCGTTGTGCAGCAGCCGTTATCAGCTGCAGGCAGCGTCATTTCTGCAGCCTGCGTTAGCGTCGCGGTAGTGCACATTTGTAATAAAGTTGTTGACTCAAAAATTGGTTGATAGCAAGTTTTGTCACTGTTGGTGACAAATAATGCAGCTACAAGCTAAAAAGCCTATTTTTTGCATTTTTGTTTATTTTGGTGTGGAGTAAAGTAAGAATACGAAGAGCGTTTTATTTTACACTGTAAAGTGGCGTCAGTATTTGGGTGAAGTAGACTATCAGTATACTCATAATGTCAGTTGCATGTTGCTATTTTAATGTTGCGTACAAAAATTATGAACATATATTTAATTTTGTTAAAGTTATTAACCAAAGCAGTGTTAGCATTTTCACCTCGGATACAATAAAAACGGCTTTTTTGATGTCGTCATAATTACGTCAGCTCTACGTAGTGACGTGGCAATGTAAAGAAAAATATTTTAACAGTTTAATAAAGTGAATGCTCAGAACCATTTTTGACAAAAATTATGAAAATAGGTTAAGGAGTGTGAAAGATATGTTGAAAAAGCCGTAGGCTTTTTTCCAGACACTGTGTACAATAACAACAAAATCACTTAGCATATCAGCAGGAAAACCCATTACTTCATAAATAAATCACAGTAACAAAAGTTTATTATAGCCGCTTGGACGAATTTGTAAAACGTTTTTGTTTTTTTCTTAAAATTATGCAGAATGCACTTACGAGGTTTCGGAATTACAGCGACGATAGAACCAGATGCTGGTTTTGCAGTTTTGAAGTTTTTGCAGTTTTTTGAAAAACTCAAAATACCGCAAATATTAGTAGTAAAGCACCTGCTAAAATAAATTTAAGGAAAAGTCACACTTATTAACATTTAGATGGACAACTCATTAATGCCCATTGGGCCAATGATTCAACTGGCAGGTCAACAACAGGATACATATTCACGTTTAAAAGTGTTCCAATCAGTTGGATGTCATCATGCGAAGCAGAATATATCGTCGCCGTCGGAACAAAACCTCGTGACATTTTTGGCCAAAGTCACTTTTTGCAAAAATGGATTCTTAACACGTCGACACATGTTCCATAAAAAATGGAGCTATTTTGCTCAATTTTAGTGGATTAATTTGACCGTTCGAAAACCTCGTATATCAGTGGACCAGTAAAGTTGCCGGGCAAGAACCTAGTATCTGCAGCGCCATGTCTAATCGTTAGGTCGTAAAGTCGTCCATGGCATAATTGTTAACAGTAGTTTAATATGTAATTACACTGATTTTTTAATTGCTAATAATCTTTTCTATACACGTGAGTCAGGCATTTATGTAGAAACAAACGAAACAGACGTGGCGCAAGTTTGAGCCATTCATATTGTAAATCATCGGGATACGATACGTAGCGACATACGAAGATTTGCGTTGAAAACTGACAGGAAAGTTGCCAGTTTTTAGACACAAAACCAAAACAATTAAAATTGTTTTAAATAAAACTAAAATGAGACAAAGTGGAATAAATACTGTCATGTGAAACGGAAAATATACAGAAACAGGTAAAAAAAGCTTAATAAAAAATAGCCGTTGCAAGAAAAAAAACTCAAACGAGAATAACCACAAATATGTCTATATATCTGCAAAATTAATTTAAATAGGTACCAAAAGTTTATAAAGAATATGATTTGATAACATGAAAAGTGCTTGATAAACGATAAATGATGGTAGTCAAAAGTGGGAATGATGACATTGGTGAGGTAAGATAATCAAGAAAAACCGCCGAATTAGAAAAAGGCAGATTAAGACAAAACAAGGCTAACGAAGTCAGAAAAAAGTTGATTTCTAAAACAAAGTAATGTGTAGCGAAAAAAAACTTTTGGTAATTTTTATGTAGGAAAAAAAGTGTGGGCGAGCTAGAGTGACGACAGATAAAGATCGAAAATTACGTGGAGTTTGGGGGCAGATCAAGTCGTACAGAAAAGAAAGGCAAAATAATATAAAGAATTTTAAACTTAAAAAGTAAAACATGATTATTTATTTTCAGCCTATATACTAATTTAAGAACAACAGTGGTGTGAGTGACAGTAAAAGAAATTTAGGATTCAGCGCCTCTGTATCTTCGGACTTCACGGCGTTATGTAAAACTTGCACTATTTTATTTTATTTACTTACTAACCCCAGCAGCACTTTCTGAAGCCGTGCGACCACTTGATCTGACCGCAACCATTAACCAGTTGAAGTCACAGACACTGGTCAGATCCTGCCAAAATCAGTTCTACATCAGCAGTGTGCTAAGAAAGCAATAAAAGGACAAGCGAAAAATGCAAGTGGGTACGTATGCAAAAACAGAAGAAAATGTCTGGAGCAGCCACAATGAATAATAAAAGCGACTACATTGTTAAAAAGCTTTGTGTGACGACAGAGTTTTATCTCGTGTTATTTTAGACTAAACAGTAAACGTTTGATAATTTGCCAAGAAATGTTTCAGAGCGCTCTGTACCACAAAGAATAATCACTGCGCAACTGGGTAATGAGCAGTGTAGACGTGATGCAACTGATAACTGAGTGCAAAAGACTGGTTTCGACAACAAGTTAATACAATAAAGCTCTGCATATGTGGGAGTTAGCACAAATTTGTTTCTGACTTATCGAAGTTGCCGTCTTATTAGGCCCTACTGCCGAGCCAACACTTGTAAAAAATTATGGAGCCTCAATTTCAGTCAACTGCTAAGGTTTGCAGAATGTTCAAATAACATGTTCCATCACGTCAAATATTCACGAAGGCGTTTTACAAGATAAATTTTGGTGGTAAGTTTAACCCATGCCAAAAATGCAGTGTGACAAACGTTTTGCACATCTTAACCTTTACAGAAATGGCCCCAAACTCCCAAAAGTTAACTAAGACTCCAACTACGTGCAAGTGTAAAAAATCAATGTCAATCCACTCTGCCAATGTTTTTTTTTGTTCTAAACTTTTATTTAAGATGTACGAAGTTTTGGTCGGACAAATTGCACGATTGAGGGCATTTTGTTGTCAGGCTAAAAATGCAACGCGCTGCTGCGTTCAAATACGAGATTTTGTCCGACAAACTGGTGCGCCCTAATACTCGTAAGTCGCAAAACAGACATATAGTGCAAATAAATTTGCAAAGTGACTATAATGCATTAATTTTCGTTGGCATTAAAACATTTTGTGCAAAAAAGATCACGAAATTTTTAAGATATTGTGAGCTAGAATGTTTTTTGCTTTTCCTGTAAAATTTGGCTGATGCTACTTACGAGGTTCTGTCCCGACAGCGACGATATGGTGCTCTCCAAAGCCACAAAGAAAGCTCTGTATCGACGGAAGCTAACTGGTTCACTGAATCTGATGCAGACTACACAAACGACTGTTTACTGCGACTATCAAGGAACACTCGCGTTGACAAAAAGTAACGCAAAACAGCACCAACGTACGAAGCACATCAACGTGCGCTATCACTTTGTGCGTGAACAGTCTAAACTTGGTAACATTCGAATATGTTTTATTTTGTGACAACGTTGCTAACTTTCTGACTAAGTCGTTGGGAACATTACATCACAGACTTGCGCTTGAGCCGACAGCGTCGACTCCATTTTTAGGAGCGTGTTATACAATCATCCTAGGCCTGTTTGCGTTTAAACACTTAATTTAGTTACTATCTGCTACGTCGAGAGCAAGACAACTTTTATTTATGGCTATTTATTGGTGTGTAAAAACATGTGACAAACTTATTAACATTATAGGTCATTTAGTGATTTTACTACGTCTGTCTGACAATATGTGTAATAAAAGTTGTTCGGAGATGCAAGCAATGGCTACTGCAAGAGACATATTGTTTTTCTCTCCACAAAATTATGAAAAGAGTCACTGTTCGGTATACATCAGATTACTTATACGAGCACAAGCTCATTAGCCGATAGCAGCATGGTTTTTATAGAACGTAAGTCAACGTCAGCCAACTTACAGAAAAACCTTGAACGACTAAAAATTGGGCATTGATAATGGAGATAGTATCACTGCACTTTACACTGGTTTTTGCTAAAGCATTTTATAGCGCAATTTATTAAGAACTATAGGGTTACTGTATATCTTGTAATCTAATAAAGTGAATTAAAGATTTTCATTAGTTTTCTTTTTTGAAAGTTTATTGTAGCTGATCTAGACCAATGACAATTTTTTAGAGTTTTAGGTACCTTTTATAACTACGTATAACTAGATATAATTGGTATTATATTCCTAAAATACTACGTTTGTTTAAATTTCGTTAGCGCTTGGTGCGGTAAAAATCGGTGTGGTACAAACAAAGATATTAGACTTTTTCCGAAACCATCGTTGCGAGGCGTAAGCTCCCACCAAACGTAAACATTGCCGGCGCAATAGTGTTTGCGCTAAAATTTACATGGTCTCCAGTTTTGTCGCTTACGAGCAAAGGTTATTAAAACTAAAATCTTGACACGATTTGTTTTTCCAAAAATATCTAATTTTTTAAAGATATTTGGTTTAATCTGTGTCCAAATTTGACAAACGGTTGTAGAGATATGCGCTTACAAAAAACTCGTGGTCCAATAGCTGAGATCATTCATTTCAAAAGCGTTTCTGGCACTTTTTGCTTTTAAGCCCTGTATACACTGTGTTTCAAAAAACGGGCACCCTTTTTATTTCTTTCACAATTTACTCAAATGATGATCAATTTACACGAAATTTTTATCAGATGTAGCTGAAGAAATGCTAATTCAAAATATATGGACAAAATATGGCTGTTAGTTAAATATTCTTTGCTAGTTGTGATGTAATGCT
>Ga0209367_1009227_pt1 | contig 13411 bp, 5 predicted proteins | sample WorMetLIZISLAND2_FD_187412 | JGI IMG/M metagenome (GOLD analysis project Ga0209367, IMG submission 187412) | Marine gutless worms symbiont microbial communities from Max Planck institute for Marine Microbiology, Germany - Olavius geniculatus... ... | reverse complement strand
ACAGTACAACGTTGTCGTCATTGGTTACGTCACGCACGACGTGGGCACGCCGACCTGACGTCACTACTCGTGACGTCACTGTGACGTCATTCACAAGTGGTGCTTACGCCAGACCGATGGCGTCTTCTGAAGGGAACCCCTAGCAGACAACATTGGTCGCCAATAACGTTACTGCATCCCCGGCCACAAAATCCGCTGTCCGTGAAATCGCGACTGTATCATCGACAACAGACGCCAGGTAATAATTACAAAAAAACTCAGTTGTCGCTAGGGAAGACGCGCAACAGTTATCGTTGCAATACTGATTTTCAATGTAATCGGAGGTGGATGATTTTTATCTTATCTGAAAAAGCGAATGTGATTTCCTTTTAGTAATGACTATCAACCTTGGCCATATTTTGTACCGTTTTGCCGCACTACATTCGTGACGAACGGACACAGGACAACTCGTACTATAAACGCCTATAAAAAGGTAAAGGTAAAGTCCACGTACTTGCTATAGCGCTTCTTACATCCCTCTTAAAGACCAGAAGCGCTTTACAATCTTGGAAGTGGCAACTGATTGGCATGAGCTAATGATACCGCAGCGCACTATGCGGCCATCCATTGCCCGCGCGAACGAACAATTGGACCCGCGGTTTGCAGCAAGCACACATACCACCGCCCCAATCAGCCACACTACGCCTTCACCCCGTAGCCCGTAAGCTACTACTCATTTCCCGTCCCACGAAGGGTAGGAGGCGGAGTTGCCTGAGCACATAGTAGGTTAGCAACTTGCTCAAGGTAGCTTGCAAATGACGGCAGTGAGAATCGAACCGCAACCTGAAAGTTACGAGTCGACACCAACCACTAGACACTAGACATAGCTCTAGCGCGTCAAAACACCTGTTTTTCAATTAAAGTTTGTACTACGCCTACTAGTATAGTTTAATGGTTGTTGTTGTTGTTGTTGTTGTAAGCTGAAAACTAAAACGAAAGCTGGTCTAAAACTAAAACTCGCACTCCATTTCTTTTTGGGTGGTTCTTGCGCCGCTCTGCTTTCAATTAGCATGTTTAGTCATACGCACACGTATTAGCTATATATTTTGTTGGATACTATCGCATATTCGCATTTTTATTTTTGCTTATTATGCGGCTGGGTAGCCTACTGTTTAATTGTCTGTTCCATTGCCATAGCATAGCATGGGACAGATTATAAAATAACTTACGTCATTCTGTCAGTCTGACTGTAAACACTCCTACGGCCGCAATTTTGATTCGATATTGATGAAATTTTGCACAGTGATTCGGGCCCGAAAAGTAAGATCGAGTTAGTTTGGGATAAAAAAAAATTTGATGACTTTTTTTCCTATTTTACCCCAGTTTTTTTAAATATGCATTACGGCCTCTGGGAAATTCAAACGATATAACACGGTCTCCGTGAAAGATAATTGCGCGCTGTGTTCATCTATCCCCTATTTTCGGGATCGGGCAATCTTACGGTGTTATTGGAATTTATCCCTTATCAACCCCTGTTGTCATAGCAACCATTCAAAAGTTGCAAAATTTTTCATTACAGCCAATGGAGATTTCACAGCGGTATAACCAGGTCCGTCGAAAGCCACAGCGGGGCCCGGGAAAACATTCTCGCGGGGCCCTCAAACATTTTCATGAGGCCCACTTGAAAAGAAAATTTTTGATTTTTTTCTTTTCAAAATGGTACGTTCTGGCGTACTTTATATTTCTGTCTGACGGCGGGGCCCCCAAACGTCGCGGGGCCCAAGGTAGCTAACTCCGCTACCCCACCCTCTCGACAGGCTTGGGTATAACTCGGTCCCCGTAAAAGATAATTGCGCGCTGTTTGCACCTGCCCCTCCCTATTTTTGTGCCCGGGCTCTCCGATGGTGTCATTTAAATTTCTCCCCTGATGACCTCTGTTGCCACGGCAACAAATTTTGGGACAAAATTGACTATAAATCGGCAGCCGTGAAAGATAATTGCTAGCTGTTTTTATCTACCTCTTATTTTCGGGCCCGTGCTATCCGATAGTGTCATTTGAATTTCTCCCCTGACGATCCTTGCTGCCATGGCAACGAATTTTGGAAAAAAAATTGACTATAACTCGGTCCCCGTGAAAAATAACTGAGCGTTGTTTTCACCTACACCCCTATTTTCCTCCCCAGACTATCCGATGGCGTCAGCTAAATTTCTCGCCTGCCGACCCCTGTTGCCATGGTAATGAATTTTGGGACAAAATTCTGGTGGCTGGTGGCGTGGCGTAGTTGGTAACGCGTTTCGGCTGAAGCGAAGTTACTCTACGCCGGCCCCGGTTAGTACTGCGATGGATGACTGCCTGCGAGCAGGTTAACCAACTAGGTGCGAAGCCTGCCAGCTAAGTTGACTCAGCCTTCTACCCTCCGTGGGACGGAAAAATGAGCAGTAATTTATTTATATGGGTTATGGAAAGTGGTGACCTTAGTACAGCTGACTGGGGCTGCCTAGCCGGCCGCTGTGTTAGTCTGTGTTTGCAGGCTGCACGTGGTGACCGTGCGGCTGGCGGCTCGGGTTAGTGACGAAAAACGCATCAGAGCCGTTGTACGCGAGATGCGCTATACAAATTGACACCTTTACCCTTTTTTAAAAAAATTACTACTACTCGGCCCCTGTGAAAGATAATTGTGCCCTGTTTGCACCTACCCCCTTTATATGCAGCTGCTAAACTATAATTATAGCGTGGCAATGGGATAGATACCTCCTTCCACAGAACGTATTTTTAGTTTCTAAAGTAAAGTTTTAGGTACAGTTTTGCGATGGTTATTTTTATTTGTACTGTCTCTCAAGTTCAAGCTGTTTTTATGCTTATAGATTATCATATTGTTTTATCGTCTTATATAATATCATATATCGTCATATTGAACATTTTCTAATGTGTGCATTACTTACTAAAAACCTTGGGTACATTACAAAGTTCAGCGTTAGTACAAAATACAGAGCGAGATCTGATAAAAACACTCATAATTTACTTTTTATTCTAATGAATTCATATTACCGCTTTTGTCAGTACTCGTGAGAGCCGTTGTAGCTGCAAATTTAATGCCTTGCCGGCCTGTTCATATTTATTTTTATATTGCCAATTTCAGGTTGTTAGTTTAAACGAAACAAATTGAGAAATAGAAGTATGGAAAGTTAGCAGTGGCGTAACTATAATTTCTGGGCCCCCGGCAAATATTCGCTACGGGCCCTGTCCAAATTTGATTCTCAGATATGGTGATACCGGCTTAAACGTCTACGTGACAGTCGAAGTGCCGGTGTACATGTTGGCCTACTGTGAGATTGTTGTTATTTTACGATGACGTACTCTCCAGATTTCAGTCAAAATTACAAAAATACCCGTTGATATTATATCTAGCTAATTAATTTTTTCAATAATTCGGGTCACTTTGGGCCCGTGATGGGCCCCTGGGCCCTCCCGGCATTGCCGGGGCTGCCGATGGCTAGTTACGCCACTGAAAGTTAGTAATAAATTAACATGATGATGATGAATTAATGATACAGGTTTACTGCATCAGCGGTGCGGGTTTTAACTGACAAAGCAGCCAGTACTCTAGCGGCTGATCAACAGCTAGATACAAAGTCTACAATTCATCCAGATGGCGGCGTCTCTACCACTCTGAATTTTGAAAAGAAGCTCCTGCAGACAACGAAGGAGGCTTCCCAGACTCGGACCAGTAAGCCACCAGCGCCGGCAGACAGTACAACGTTGTCGTCATTGGTTACGTCACGCACGACGTGGGCACGCCGACCTGACGTCACTACTCGTGACGTCACTGTGACGTCATTCACAAGTGGTGCTTACGCCAAACCGATGGCGTCTTCTGAAGGGAACCCCTCGCAGACAACATTGGTCGCCGATAACGTTACTGCATCCCCGGCCACAAAATCCGTTGTCTGTAAAATCGCGACTGTATCATCGACAACAGACGCTAGGTAATAATTTGAGAGAAAATTTGTTGATTATTTTTTCAAAATGGTACATTCTGGCGTACTTTATACTTTTCTGGCCGACGGCAGGGCCCCCAAATGTCGCTAAGCTCGGGGTAGCTAACTCCCCTACCCCACCCTCTCGACGGGCCTGGGTATAACTTGGTCCCCGTAAAAGATAATTGCGCGCTGTTTGCACCTGCCCTCTATTTTTGCGCCCGGACTTTCCGATGGTGTCATTTAAATTTCTTCCCTGCCGACCCCTGTTGCCACGGCAACAAATTTTGGGACAAAACTGACTATAAATCGGCAGCCGTGAAAGATAATTGCTAGCTGTTATCACCTACGTCCCTATTTTTGGGCCCGCGCTATCTGATGGTATTATTTAAATTTTTTCTCTGACGATCCTTGCTGCCATGGCAACAAATTTTGGAACAAAATATTGACTATAACTTGGCTCCGCTGTTTGCACCTACTTCCTATATTCAGGCCCTGGCTATCCGATGGTGTCATTTAAATTTTTCTCCTGACGACCCGTGTTGTTTTGGCAACAAATTTTGGGACAAAATTGACTATAACTCGGTCCCCGTGAAAAATAATTGCCCGTTGTTTTCACCTACACCCCTATTTTCGGGCCCGGAGTATCCGATGACGTCATTTAAATTTTTCGCCTGCCGACCCCTGTTGCCATGGCAACGAATTTTAGGACAACATTGACTACAACTCGGCCCCCGTGCAAGATAGTTGCGCCCTGTTTGCACCTACCCCCTTTATATGCAGCCGCTAGGCTATAATTATAGCGTGGCAATGTGACAGATACCTCCTTCCACAGAACGTATTTATGTTTTTATGCTTTTAGATTATCATATTTTTTATCTTTTTATGTAATATCATATATTGTCATATTGAACATTTTCTAATGTATCCATTATTTGCTAAAAACCTTGGGTACATTACAGAGTTCAACGTTAGTACAAAATACAGAGCGAGATCTGATAAAAACACTCATAATGTACTTTTTATTATAATGAATTCATATTACCGCTTTTGTCAGTAGGCCTACTCTTGAGGGCCGTTGTAGCTGCAAATTTAATGCTTTGCCGGCCTGTTCATATTTATTTTTATATTGTCAATTTCATGTTGTTTGTTTGAACGAAACAAATTGAGAAATAGAAGTATGGAAAGTTAGTATTACTACTAACTTTCCATGATGATGAATTGATGATACAGGTTTACTGCATCAGCGGTGCGAGTTTTAACTGACAAAGCAGCCAGTACTCTATCGGCTGATCAACAGCTAGATACAAAGTCTACAATTTATCTAGATGGCGGCGTCCTTACCACTCTGAACTCTGAAAAGAAGCTCCTGCAGACAACGAAGGAGGCTTCCCAGACTCGGACCAGTAAGTCACCAGCGCCGGTGTCGTGGGAAATTTGTCGCACTTGGAAAATTCTTTTCACATCCATATTGTCATAATGTAATTAACGCTAACCTTAACCCTAACCCTAAATTTAACCCTGTTCTCAATCTTAACCCTAACCCGTACTGCTGCGTGTGGGAACAATTTTCCAGTGCGACGATTTTTTCACTACACCGGCAGACGGTACAACGTTGTCGTCGTTGGTTACGTCACGCACGACGTCAGCACGCCGACCTGACGTCACTACTCGTGACGTCACTGTGACGTCATTCGTCGCCGTAGGAACAACGGCGTCACATGACGTTGTCATCGCGTCCCCTCACGACGCTATGTTATGTACGTTTACTTTCTTTACTTATTACAGCATAATATTTTCGCAGAAATTTCTCTAGGACTGCGAGACTACAGATGCGGGCTAGTGGATGCGCGGTGCGCTTGTTAAAAAAGTGCGTTATGGGAAGCAACCTATAGCAGAGCTACGGAGCGTCACCTGCCCTATAAAATCAAACAGTGTTATTCACGCAGATTATCTGCCACTCGACTCAGGTGAGAGTGTCCCGTCTTAACCTCAGCCAGACAGGTCGATTTACCTACCCCGGATGGATAGAAGACTGAGTTGACCTTGGTGGTTGGTTATGTTCCGAAGTGGTTTACCTGTCCGTGAAAAGTCACCCATCCGTGTAATAACCACTTGATAGCGACCCGACCGGAAGTCGAACTCACGACCTTTTGATCGTAAGTCTAACGTCCTAACCGGTACGCTACCAATCGTCCCAGCTTTCGCTGATACTCGTTACTCATGCAGATTACCTGTATTGCTTCATTACCTGTGTGTTTTGGGGCTGTTGGCCGATGTAAATGCACAAAACATCAATTTATACACTTGTTAACGGCAATATTAAAGAACTCGCACACCAAAAACAGCAAAAATCGCAAAAGGTCACATTGCCAGCATCACACTGACTGTGTGTCAATGTGCTGCTGAATAATATCACCTTTTGTGATTTTTGCGGTTTTTGATCTGCGAGTTCTTTAATATTGCCGTTAACAAGTGTATAAACTGATGTTTTGTGCATTTATCACTAATAATAAGTTGCACACTCGTTTTCAATAAGCGCCGAATCATCACCTTGGATGACCTTGAACGCCAAAATAGGGGCTTTTATGGATTTTTGGCGCATTTCAAGAGCGAATTGCGCAGAAATCAATTGAGATAGACATGGAAAAACTGCGTATAAAATTTTCAGCACTGAACGTAGATTTCGACGGTCCAAGTCTGGATTTTTTAGGTTTAACACTAGAACGCCGGCTTTTCTTTATACCTAGAACGCCCGAATGGGTCATTTTTGACCCATGCAATTTTGTTGGTTGCAGGTAAAGTTCTGTAACAAACAATTAAGTGTTTTCACATACTATCACGCAGATATGTTAGGTCCTGCAGGCCAAAGTAATTTCGAGGCCAAAATTTTGGCCTCGGCTTCGAAACAATTATGGCCTCGGCTTAGGCCTTGACCCTAGCATTTAGCCCCCGTCTGGACTCACAGTCCTACCATAAATATTACGATGTCACTTTCACGTTAATAGTTCTACTTTTGGCCTCGGTATTGGCGACAGCCTTGAACAATTCGTTTCGGTCAAGATTTTGGCCTCGTCCTTTTGGCATCAGCCTCAACCCCGTAGTTCTGGCTTCATATACTATCACGGAGAGATGTCAGTTCCTCGAGGCCAAGGTGGTATCAATATAATAATTTGGCTTTGGTTTCGGCTTCGGCCTCTAAGCCGTAATTTTGGCCTCGGCCCTGTCTTTGTGCATGTGGCTTTGGCCTGGCCGCGGTTGTAGTGCATAATTGGCCTTGTTATCACCGTACATCTTACACTGCTATTATCACTTTTATAGTTTTACCTTTGATATTAGTCCTGACCTTGACCTTAAACAATTGGCCTTGGCTGGGCCTCGTTCTTCTGGCCACGGCCTTCATCTTGTTGAGGTTTTGAAATTGGTTTTGGCATATACACGTATACACATATAATGCAGAGATGTTAAGTTCAGAGGGCCAAAGTGGTCTCGAGGCCAAAATGTTAGCTTTGGTTTCGGTCTTGGCTTCAAAACTGGCCTTGGCCTCGGCCTTATATATTTGACCTCGGTCGTAGTACTTTGGCCTTGTTGACTTTATGGAGCTTACGATGTCACTGTGACTTTTATAGTTCTACCTTTTACCCCTGTCTTGGCCTCGGCCTTGAAAAAAGTGACCTTTGCCTCGATTTTGGCCTAATGCATCTTGCATCAGTGGATGACTAACTTTTAGTTATATTGTAGTTGCTAGTATTTATTTCATGTGTGAGTTTTATTTTTCTAACAGAGGTTCGGTAATCTACAGTGATGAGATACAGCTAGGTTTTCTTGCATTTTTTCTGGTCAGTGGCAAACTAAAATTTGATTTCAAACTTTTTGCGCTTGCGTGAATTGTGCTGTAAAACCGACACTGCAACGTTCTATCCGCTTTGTAGCACGGAGTGTGTTGTTGACAACTTGCTACAGACATGTAATGCAATTCTTCAGGCCAAAGCTAGTAAGCCGCTGGCACGGTCATGATGACGTCATAAGTAAGTAACATTAGTAAGTAAATAATCAAGTCAATGACTGTTATCTTAACATTTACATATTTATGCACAAAATGTGCACCACTGCGGAAAAACTGCATTGCATGCTGTTTATTTACATTTTATTATAGTATGGGTCAAAAGTGACCCATTCGGGCGTTCTAGGTATTTGATAATATAACTCTGCTAAAACTTCAGAAAAAATTGTGAAACTTTTGCTACGCATTCTACCTCAAAACGCCATGAAACTCATAAAATATTTACCTTTCATGGTTACCATGTGCTTGGCGACACACAGCCAAACATCGCCATGGGTCAAAAATTACCCTTTCGGGCGTTCTAATGTTAAGGAAACCTGCGCACGAGAGCATCAAAGAGCGGTAGCCCCGTAAAAGTCGTTATTTTACCGTTGTTGGCCAGTCTTTCATGAAAACGGTTGCAGATCACCATGGGCATGTTGCCTATCACAACAAGCACTAGTGACGAGCTTTTAGTCGTATCAAGATCGCTGACTTTGAAAAACCATGAACTTTCACAATAAGGGGTTTTATTGATTTTTGCGATCTTCGGCTGCAGCACACATTCCAATAGTTAACTGCGTCGAAATGGCTGGAGATAGACTGGCAGTTTGCGAACATTAACTGCTAAAGGCTTTAGCGCGTCTCGTGAGCATTAGCTCATTTTTCGTTTTTTAATTATAGCAAAACCAACTAATGATGCGGACTCATAACTAAAAAAATATGACTAACAATATGAAAAAATAGTTTTCTTTAAAAATCTAACAACCTAGATTTTTCTAACCAATTTTTCAGCTCAGATAATGGCTGCTAGACCGTATCTATCTAACTAGACTACATGAGTAAAACTAGAAAGCAATCATAGCTCGCAGGTACCTCCGCCAAGGCAAAGCTATTTGCCAGGTGGCGTCACCATATTCGTTTTGCTAGCGGTTTCGCTTATGCCCCCTTTAACTCAATGGTAACGAAAATTTTAAAGTGATCCAGAATCCAGGATTCCTGCAGCATTACCCCCCAAAATTGAAACACTTGTAGCTTATACCATGCCCGACATACCCTCAAAATTTCAGAAAGATACGTCTATAACTTTTTGAGTTATCTTGCTAACACACAGACAAACAAACGAACAGACAAACAAACAAACAAACAAAAACCGGCAAAAACATAACCTCCTTGGCGGAAGTAATAACAAATAGCCTAGCTGTCGCTAGAATTGCCGACCTTACTGGTGGTCAGTGACCTTCAAGATCATCCAAGGTCGACATTTTTTATTTCATCTAAAAGGGCGCATGCCACTGCTTCCTGTTAGTAATTAATAGCACGGTAACCTTGGCCGTATCTCTCATCGTTTCCGGGATACGGCCAGTTTTCTGTTGAAAAACGCACATTTCACCTGCCCCACGCCACTCAACCCCCAATTTGAAAATGTTTTCCTTGCACTATATGGCTAAAAGTTTGCTAGTCCGAGTTTCATACACATGGCTAATTATTCTTGCGAAAAGTTTTCCCCTACCACTCAAAACTTAGCCACAAAACGTCCGTAACAGACGGACAGACGGACGCAGACGACAAACTCGTACCAATAGCTCTACCGTTACTCAAGTATAATGCGCTAAAAACAGACAACAAGTCAAGTGGATTGAGCAATTCAATGTGTTCTAACTTCTAACCACGTAAACTAGACTGTAACAGTACTGGACTTTGTAACATGGATTATTCGTATCATCGCTGTCATTCCTAGCTTACCATTTTTACGCGCGATTAGCCATTGAAGATCGGTGTGGCTTGGTAGTGTAGTGGTTGGCGTGTCGGACCCAATGACCGCGAGGTCTTGGGTTCGGTCCCTGACCACTGCACTCTCAAGTAACAACCTTGGGCAAGTTGTTCACACACCACAGCCCGTCGGTGCGATGCCCCAGTTTGGGGGCCCTGCCGACTAAATATCCAAATCCAAATCGGTGATCGATTAATATTAATATATTAATATATGCTTAGCCTATGCAAACTTATCAGTACATCAGAAATCAGCAATGGAATCGCGAGTCGTACATGTGTACGTCACGAATCCAGACCAACAGAGTGCCAACCTGAGTACATAATGACAAACCGAACATCAAAAAAATTTTTTTTTTAAACTAGAAATATGGGGCGGAGCCCAACGTGAGACCGCCCGGCGCCGTAAGTCCGACTGGGGGACAGTTAAGGGGTTAAAATTTCGTTCGCAGCAATGTCACGTGGCCCGAACAGAATGGCATTATCCTATATAGCAAGCGCAATGTTGAACTTGGATGGTTCGAAATAAGACAACAGAACTTTGTTGTTAGTGAGTCCAAGTTTTTTTTGCGTTCGACGTGGAATAGATCGTAGTTGAAAAAGCCGTTTTTTTCTTTATCAATATTTTTATTTCGTCCAAAGATATATGCGATCAATAATTCTAAAGTTGTCCGGAAACGCACGCACTGTCGATTTTGGGTAGGTCGAAATGAGCAAACATAGCTTCGTGGTTGGTTAGTGGACCAAAGTTTGCCAAATTTTTTTGTTTAATGTCGAAGAGACTGTAGTTGTTAACGCCGCTTGTTTACCGCTTGTTGATAGCTTCATCTTTTAGAAAGATGTTCGCCGTCGTACTCGAAAGTTGTCCAAAATCGTGGTGAATTTTGGACGTTTTTTGCTCTTCCAAATTTCAAGGGGGCGGTGCCCCCAAAAGTTGTACACGCATTATTACCCCCATCTAGGGGCACATCATGAGGTGAAGTTTTGTGACGTTGGCGCCCCGCTGCCGACAATGCTTCAACTCCGTTGCATTCACGTCTCGATACTGAGGAGATGCTGGAGGTGTTTCAATCTGGTAAGCACTGCCGACGTCGGGACCAGCGGGTTGTGTCACGGTGCTCCGGTTAGTCATCGATCTCAGGGTTATCTCTGGGTCCGGCGGACTAATAGTCTGACGCCTACATTCCTCCTACAGTCATCGCGACTTGACTGTTCTCCACCACCAGACAGCTACCCCCCGCCCTAAAAAGTGGTTATTTTACCGCAATTATCACGTGTAGCGTTAACACGGTTGCAGATAGGCACAGTCTTGCTGCTTATCATAACAAGCACTGGTGACAAGCTTTTTAAATTTATCAACATCGATGACCTTGAATGACCTTGAACCTTTCCAAAAGGGGTTTTTAGTAAATTTTTCGCAATATTTAAGTTGTAAATATGTACAGACATGCTGTTTATTATTAATTTTTGCGATTTTCTGCTGCAGCACAAAATCCAACTGCGACGAAAAGGCTGCAGACAGACTGACAGTTTGCGAAGATGAACTGTTATAGGCTTTCGCGCGTCTCGTGAGCATTATCTCAAATTTCTTGTCCGTAATTTCGAAGAGGGTCACCCCGAACAAGAGCGCTAAATGAGACGGGGGTAGGAAAAATTTACAATTTTCAGCCAATAAGTCGCTGTATCTCAGAAACGGTGCGAAATAGGGCCTAAGTTACTATTAGTCACTAATAAAAAGTCGTACACTGGCTTTCGATTGCCGCTGAATTTAATGACCTTGGACGACCTTGAACGCCAAAATAACGGTTTTATAGATTTTTTGGGGATTTCGGGCTGCAAGGCACATTTCAAGATCGAATTGCGGCGAAATCAATAATTGATATAGACATGGAAAAGCTACATGTAAAATTTTCAGCAAGTTTCGATTTTCTAGGTTCAAGGAAACCTGCGCACGAGGGCATCAAAGAGCGGTACCCCCTTAAAAGTCGCTATTTTATTGGTGTTGGCCAGTTTTTCGTAAAGACGGTTGCAGATAGGCATGGGCATGCTGGCTATCACAACAAACACTCACAAGTAATTTGAGCAAAGCTCACGTGTCGCGCGATAGCAGCAGTTTTGCCACTTTGGCAATCAGTGTAGGCCTACAGCAATAAGATATTAATGCATCTTGAAAGAATACTTAAATTTGAGGTTATCGTGCGGAAGAGTTTTTGAGTTTAAGAGATCAAAACTTAAATTCTTAAACATGTACGTTCTATGCTAAAATGTCATACGCAGGTTGTCCAGGTCCATCTCCAGCCATTTCGGCGCAATTCAGTCTTAAAATGTGTGTCGCAGTTGAAAATTACAAAAAAAGCACTTAAACGACTATTTTGGGGGTTTAAGATCATTTAAGGTCATCGCCGTTGACACCAATAAAAAGCTTGTCACTATTGGTTGTTATAATAGGCAGCATGTCATTGTCTGTGTTTATCTCCAACCGTTTTCACGCTACACGAGTTAATTGTGATAAAATGACCACTTTTTAAGGGATGGGGTAGTTGTCTTTGACGCCCGTTGAAATGTGCGCTGCATCCAAAATTGCGAAAACGTCACTAAAACCCCTTTATGGGGGTTTAAGGTAGTTCAAAGTCATCGATGTTAATAAATCTAAAAAAGCCGGTCACCAGTGCTTGTTATGATAAGCAGCATGTCTGCATCTATTCGCAACTGTTTTTACGCTACACGAGATAATTGCGCTAAAATAACCACTTTTTTGGTAGTTGTATTTGACGCCTGTCTGCGCCGGCCTCCTTGAACTTAGAGGGTCAAGACTTGGACTGTTAAAATTTACGTTTAATGCTGAAAATTTCAGACGCAGGTTGTCTTGGTCTATCTCCAACCATTTTGTCGTAATTCAGTGTTGAAATGTGCCCTGCATCCAAAAATTTCGAAAAATTTAAGGGTTCAAAGTCGTTCAAGGTCGTCGATGTGATAAATCTGAAAAGCCTGTCACCAGTGCTTGTTATGATAAGCAGCATGTATGTACCTATCTGTAACCGTTTTCACACTATACTAGCCAATAACGGCAAAATAACGTCATTTAGGGGGTACCCCTCTTTGACGCTTTCGTTCGAGGGGAACCCCGCACTCAGGGGCACGAAATTTTGTCACGATAAACTAGAGACCTTGGGGTAGCACACAGTGGAGATTTCGTGATCCTAGCTTGCACCGTTTTGATACAGATCACGAGTGTGACAGACAGACAGACAGACGGACAGACGCCCAGGCCATGGCTAAGACGCGCAAAGCATTCTGCTATCGCGCGTAAAAAGTATGGTTCGAAAAGTCTATAATTCGACTAGATGCTTAACCGTTTAACGGCCAGCGTTCGCCTACGAGAACATGTCAATATGTTGCACTCACGACACAGGAAAGCAGAAAATTTCCATGAAGCTCGTCTTGTGTCGTGTAGTTGTGACGTCTGGTAAATGATATGTGCAATGAACCTAATTTTACAACTGTTGTCGCGCGATTGGATCCAGGGCGAAGAACCCTAAATTTCCGATTTTTTGAATCATTTGAGTGAAAATTTCATATAAAATCAGCGGGTGTAAGTTTCTCTCAGACATATTGTGACACACATGCAAGGTTTATGGG
>Ga0209367_1009226_pt1 | contig 13412 bp, 14 predicted proteins | sample WorMetLIZISLAND2_FD_187412 | JGI IMG/M metagenome (GOLD analysis project Ga0209367, IMG submission 187412) | Marine gutless worms symbiont microbial communities from Max Planck institute for Marine Microbiology, Germany - Olavius geniculatus... ... | reverse complement strand
GCAGAATACAACGTCGATCACAGTCATGAAATATGCACGTTTCAACATGGACTAAAGTTTATTATGCTTATGCTAGATCATTGCGATACATATACATATACAAATTATATAATACAAGATATATGCATGAATAAAACAACATTCTCTATACACACACATAAACGACATATGTTACATAATACAACATAATTCATTTAAAAGACGCAAAGACTAGGCTTATGTTTAGTTGGTGCATTCTCCAGAGTCACTCCAGGTTGAGACAGTTCTCAAAAACAAAATTTCCGCAATTGTTGTAACAACATTTTTATAGAACAGATGCCCTTAATATGACCCAATCAGCTGCATAAAAATCCCGAAAAAACAAAATGTTCAACATCAAAATTCAGAATACTTACAAATAACTACAGTCATACAAAGAAAAATTTACTATGCAAGTATGAAAGCTCTAAAAGTGCCCGCAGTCATCATTAGTACTTACTAACTCATCAAATTTTCAAAATATTCCAGGATGGACCAGATGCTGTAGAAAAAATTTCTGATAAGGCTTAACTAATTCTTGTAAAGCTTTAGAAATTGCTGAAGCAGGACGCTCACAGGCCGCATGCATTCCTACTGCCCAACTAGCAGTTTACTTATATTTTAGACACCACACTCGAAACTCCATCACAGCAGGCCTGTCGAGAGCCACAGCAGGGCCCGGGGAAACATTCTCGCAGGGCCACAAAACATTCTCACGGAACACCTCTGGGGAGAACATTTTTGAATTTTTCTTTTCAAAATGGTACATTCTGGTGTACTTTATATTTCTGGCCGACAGCGGGGCCTCCCAAACGTCGCAGGGCCCGGGGTAGCTTACACCCCTACCCCACCCTCTCGATGGGCCTGCATCTCAGAATAATGTGTTTTATGCTTAGCTGGACAGTACCTGTAAGCAGAAGCCAACTGAAGATTGTAAAGCCTCTGAACTGTAGCAATGTGCCAGAAATCATCAACGGGATAACAAGCATCGAGAAACGAACTCCTGACGAGGCTCTCCATCTTACGCCTCATAACTGGATTCACTGTAAACGAAATAACCAAATACAATAATGAAACAGATTAATAAGCACATCACCGACTGCACATTAATATGCAGCCATCCTAATAGGCTGCATTACAGGTCTTGCCTGCCTGTCTGTCTGTGGGTCTGGCTCTTAAAAACCACAAACCAAAATTGGAATGCCAATTTTCAATTCAAAAACTCAATGGTCAGAAACAAGGTTGTGCAGCTCTAAGCAAATGGCCGCATAATACGTCTGCAGTGGGCTTTCACTTTTCTATTTACAACAGTAATTAATACAAGACATACAATATGTGAGCGATGCATACGATACTGTAATGATATTGACTAAATTTTTTAAAAAACAACAGTGTGACAATTCACATAACATGGAGCCAGCGTACACAATACACAATAAAGCACACAGGATTTTGTCAACATCAGAAATCAATGAGAAAATACAACATGTTCACACCAAAGAATGCCCATCACTTCCACATAATCCAGAATTCACTAAACATTTAATATATAATTAGTGATATAATAGCTAATATAGTGAACAAAATAATACCTTCATCCATGGCTTTAGACTGGTATGATATCGCCAACTGTAGCACCGGTAGCCTTTATTCTGAAACAAAATTACACTTCATCACTAACAAACAAAACTGATGCAACACATTCTAAATGAATATGATAGTTAGAAACAGAGAGCCCAAACATCCTCTGAAACTAGTGACTACTTAGTGAATAAAAACTGACTAGGATTACAAGTTGCTACTAAATGTATCCTTCAAAAAATTCCCAGATCCAAATCACAATCAAGATCACCAACAAACTCTAACCACTCTGACCTCGAACAGTAATGTCCACCCTACCCCACCCTCCACAAATATCATAATTTGCTTACAACTTTCTCGAGTAGCGAAGCAGACAGACAAGCCAACAAACAGAGAGAGGTTAAAAAAAACAACCTTTTTTCAACAAAGATAAAAGTGGTTGGTTCATGATAAAAAAGCATGCAAAATTAACAGTTAAAGTAAAAAAAAAAATTAAGATTCACTATCATCCAAGCAGACAGATACTAATTAATAACTACCAGTATTACTACTACTGCACAAAAATCATATTATATTTATATATATTATATTTTTGGCCAGCCAAAATTCGATTTTACACTTTTCGCGGCATCGCACGTTAATAGCTGGCATCCATGCTAGATCAACCTGTTATGGGGTGGAGAAAAGGACTAGGGTTGCTGCAACTCTCGGTTCTACATTTCAAGGTCATTTTCAAGGTCAAATAGATGAAAAATTGGGTAAAATCCAAAATTACGCAAAAACTCATGATTCTTGATAACCTCCAAAAAACTTTTGAATTTCAAGGTCGTAGTTAAAGGTGAAGGTCGCAGCACCAGATTTTCGAATCTTTCACCTTTGCGAGTATTGCAAAAGTTGTTAACATGATAACTCAAAAACAGCACTGAGCTTAAATCAATTTTACATAAACATGTAATTCCACAACCTCTAAGAAGTTACTGAATTTTAAGGTCATATGGCCTACTCAAAGGTAAAGGTCATATGGGTTTTTGTGCGCATGATACTGCGGCTACCTGTGGATAGAACTTGGCATTAAGCAAGACTTGACAGTCATGTACATCAAATGTCACTGAATGTAACGACAGTCATTTTTGCGCTGATCTGAACTGGAAGTTTGATATGCATAATATTTTTCAGCCAACGTCGTAACGGTCGAGCTATTGGCATGGTTGTCGTCTGTCCATCCACCTATATGCTTGTCTGTCTGCCTGTCTCAGATTTATTGTGGCTAAGCTTTAGATTATAGGAGAAAACTTTTTACACGAATAATTAGCCATGTGTGTTAAACTCGGGATCGCAAAATTTTAGCCATCTAGTGCAAGATAAACATTTTCAAATTAAGGGTTGAATGAAGGGGGTAGTAAAAATGTGCATTTTTCAATGGAAAACTGGTCATATCTCGAAAATGGTGAGAGACATGGCCAAGGTTATTATTTATCACTAATAGGAAGTCGCATATTGGCTTCCAAATAACCTGAAAATTATCGACCTTGGATGACCTTGAAGATCACTGACAGCCAGTACGGTCGGCTATCCTAGCAACAGCTGGGCTGCTTGTTTTACATATCAGCAATGCCACTGCAAATGGATTAATGACTACGTTTTGTCTACGTCTAATGCACAACAGCATTCTGCTGCATCACAAGCGTGTCAGCAGTTTCAATCCTTGTGGAAGATCTTCGTCTTTTCTGTACAATTGTCTTTGCCAGAGAACTTGCAGATTTGAAGAGTGGGACATTTGGACCATCAATAATTTTGCGAATCAGTTTTTGCCCATTCACCTTGATTGCCTGGCAGTCTTCAATAAGTCGTCTGCAATGTAACAATTGTATGTTCACTGAAGTATTGTGACACAGCACTCATAAAAACGTCAGCATAGGTTCCACAACCCAATTTTTAAACCCCATAAGACAATAAGTGACCTCTATACATGTCTGGATCAGTGCATGATTATCGATCAACACGCAAATCTTAATTACAGCTTCTAGTACTTTTGAAAATATATACACCATAAATAAAAATACACACTGAATTTTTTAAATAATTGTCCAATGTCCATATCTTCGAGCGATATTGACTGATTTTCAAAATTCTTTCATCGCAGACTCAGCATGTCAGCAGACAGTTTTGTTCGTGCGCAATAAAGACATCTTTGATCAAACGCTTTATTTTATGTTGTTCTCAACATTTTTCATGCACTTAATGTGACGAAATTCTGTCACTAAGTGAAATAAAAATTACATCAATTGATTCAGCCAGTTTTTTTAGCCGATGTCAACGACAGAAAACAAGAAGCCCAGCTATCACTAGTATAGCCAACCATACTGGCTGTCAGTAATTTTCAAGGTCGCCTGAGGTCAATGATTTTCATGTAATTTGAAAAAGCGTAGCTTGAAACTTCCCATTTAAAATTGCAGCTAAACCGCTGCAGATGGAGACATGGTTACTATCAACAGCCTATAAAAAGTCGTTAGCGCCCTATCTGATGGTACCAATGCCAACCTTTTATGACTTACCATTTAGCCACAATACATCCGTAACGACAGACAAACAGACGGACGGACGACAACCGTGCCAATAGCTCGCTGTTACTAAAGTACACTAGGCTAAAAATGACCGCATGACACCAGCTTGTGCTACTTTCTGTACTGAAAATAAATTTGTAGCTGGTGTTACTAACTTTATACCAGTTCACCTACTTTGATCACAATTTCTTTATATCATGTGCCATTTCCTTGCCGTTGCTGTGCTTTAATTAGATGTACCATGATGCAGTTTGTGAAAGTTAACATTTCACAAGGTAGTGTAGCGAAACCTGATAGGAGTGGTGGGAACTTTGTGGATAATTTTGTTGCAAATTGTCTGCCAAGTCTGCCAGTGAAAGAATTTTGCAAATTAGTCAAGATCTGGCAAAGATATCGACAAGAGTTACATGCCATGTTTTTGACAAATGGCGTAGATTTTTAATCAAAATATCTCCATTTTTCTTTAATTTCTGCATTTCACGTTTAATTTCAAAGTTAAACTTTTTATACTTTTATTTTAAACTTACTAATTATAGCAAACTTTTATCTTATAAAAAATTCAATCGCAAGTGGACCATCTTTATCTTATAAACCAATACTCTACTATCAGCCCAGAAGGACTTTCGTGACCTTCAAAATGAACTTGAAACTCAATTCCGAAAGTGGCAGCCGTTCTGGTCGTTTTTGCCTTTCCATAGTGGATTGAACCAACATGGATGCCTGCTATTGACACGCGATGCCACAGAAAAATTCTCTAGAGGCTTTTTCCAAATTTGGCTGGCCCACTATTAACAGAATTCACAAATGGACCAGTCATATACATTCTGATGGCAAACTGTCATCATAAGTTTTTCAGTCCACCACTGCAACAATGGACATATGCAGTGAAATTAATTACTGGACATTCTTCTGTACACAAAGCCACTCACAACAACTGCAAAATAGCCAGCAGTTTGTAAGGGTACACTTATGTTTCTTCAGCTCAACTTCCTGAACCATTACTAGCCCACGGGTGACATGGAAAACCAAGCGGACTTGAGTTAAGGCCCGGTCACACCAGGTGAATGCATGAAGAATGCACGAGGAGCGTGCTGAAAAATGGTTTGTGCATCATTGTTCGTCGTCATTCATTACTCGTTCGTCGAGCGCGCTGCACCAACATTTTTGATTCGTGACCAATCGCTTGGTGCATCGAATTCCGTGCACAATTTTCAGCATGTTCAAAACTGTGCGCAAAACTCGGCGTATAAATGTACATCCCAGAAGGATGCGGGACATGCGCAGGGAGCGATAGAACAACGCCCGATACACGCAGAGCACTCGCTCGGTATACACTGTGTGTTCGTCAGCTGAGATGTAGCCAACACCCATAGAGACGTAGAACTTCCCCGATATTTGTGGTGCAATTGCTGAGAAGCACGTCAACTTCCCGTGTCCTTCAAACAACGGTTCCATATACTAGGCCCTACAACAGTCACAACTACAAAGAGTTCTACTCTGCTGTCTTCATGGCACTCATAGATGCTGACTGCAAGTTTATCTGCGCAAACATCGGTGGCATAGGATCAGTGTTAAATGCTCAGATCTATAGTGCTTCTGGGCTAAGGGATGCATTAAAGGTGGTAATCTAGGCTTCCCTGATGCTGATCTTCTTCTCAAACTTCCCAAAGACAACCAGGATGTGCCCTAATTCTTCCGACATTTAGCATGCACGCAATGCACACGCTGAGTATGCTCCCTGTATATGCCCAGTGCGCTAGCAGTATGCTGTACATTCGCTGCGAACTCGCTACAGCTTCTCCGAAATATAGACAAAAGTTGGGCGCACAATGACGCATAACTAATTTTATTGTGTGTATCGCGCATCCTGCATGCGTGCACCAGGTGTGACCGGATCATTAACGACAGACAGTTCAACTAACAAATGGTTTCAGTTTTCTGCAGACCGCTAGCTGTTACAACAGAAACTGGTTCGCTAGTTTCTTCTGTATTTTTACATTTCGTATTTTGTAAGTGTGTCTTCCATTGCAAACTGAAGTCTTAGCTCAGCACAGTGTGAACTAAATTTCAACCTATGGCGTAATTGTTCAGTATTCTCATATTCTGTAACAAATAGGCCCCAACTTGCAGCTTCTGTACATTCATTGCAACTGTAAGACTTCCATTTCAACAGGCACAAAATCGTGCTGATTTTTCCATGCACAAAATACGGTACCATTCACCAGCAACTGCTTGTTAACTCCAACTTCAACTCTTTGTCATTAAGGAGTAGTCAGCAGATGACCTAGCGTCACCCTGCCCCCATTCCCCCACATCCCAAGTGTCTACATGATGTGCCACAGAGATCAGCAAGCAAAGTGTTGTCCCCACCAAGCTGATCAAGCCATCTGTTTCTGGGGGACGACATCTCCAGCTAGGTGGGGTCAGGGAGAGGGAAAAAAAGGGAGAGTGGAAATGGGGAAGGGGTTGACAGAGGGCCACTATGATGCTGTGGCTGGCATAGAAACTAATGGGCTGCAGTATTCTTGGCAAGCCTTGTTACAGGCAAGCCTTGTTATGTGCCTGAAGAGCAACTTACAGCATTGGATGATATGATGGAGTCTAACACAGAACTAAGGCCAGACTTCAACTGGAATTGTCCAATGTTAACTGTAAAATTCAGTCTTCATGTGTCCTCAGTGCTCCACAAACCTAGCAAGCTCTCTTAGTACAGGGTGGTCCAAAAAAACGGCACAAAGTTAATGACACCATAATTTTGCAACCGTATGTCATAGACTCATGTGGTTTTCAGCAAAATGTTCCGAAAGAAATTCTTTACATGACTAAGGTCAGTATTTGAATACAGCAGTTAAATATTCTTTGTTATTGCTGCTTGAAATTGAACTATGCAAAAACAGTATTACCCTTGACACTGCGGTCCATAAAAAATGTGCCACTTTTAGTTTTTCAGTAGCTCCACGAAACATTGGTCAATTTTAATAATTTTTGGCATGGTACATTAAAAAGAAACTTGACGCGAATGTCTGTAGTTTTGGCCACCTCACCTTAAGGTTGTCGCTACATTACCTTGTGAAATGCAGAAGTTGTAGTTTGACCATTGTCAACAATGAATTCATACTGGGTAGTGCACGTGTCAGCTCGAAAAATTACTGAGATCACGAAATCATTGAAAATTTGTTGCTTCGTCTTTGTTTTAAAATTCTAAGTCAACAAACTGAAATGATACATCAACAGCGAGTGGGCTGCTTGAGTCACGCAGTTACTGAACGTGCTGTTAGCAAATGGTGTCAAAGTTTACCACTTGCGTTTGTGCTGCAGGAGGATATGTTGAGCAAATGCTAAAATGAAGATGATGTGATGTGACACGTGTGATTTTTTGAGTAATAATAATTGCTAATTGCATTTGTTGCTATTCAGTTAATAATTTCTGAGCCAATGCATATGCTACCCAGTAGGAATTCATTGTTGTCAATGGCCAAACTGCGACTTCTGCATTTCACACGGTAGTGTAGCGACAACATTCAAGTCAGGTGGCCAAAACTACAAACCTTTGCATCAAGTTTCTTTCTAATGTTGCATGCCAAAAATTATGAAAATCAGCCAATGTTTCACAGAGCTATTCATAAAATAATAGCGGCATGTTTTTATGGACCATAATACGTTGAAGGTGATACTGTTTTTCAATAGTTCACTTGCCAGCGGCAAAACAAAGAATATTTAATTGCTGTATTTTTAAGCACTGACTTCAGTCATGTAAAGAATTTCTTTCAGAACATTTTGCTGAAAACCGCATGACTCTGTGATGTACGGTTGCAAAATTATGGTGCCATAAACTTTGTGCCGTTTTTTGGACTACCCTGTACATGTAAGCACAAAGATCATTTTCATGTGCATTCTCCATAACCACATGATCAATGAATACAGTATTTGCTTTGTTAGTTTTCCTTACAAGGTGCACTGATGTTCAAGCTGTTTGTGCTACTCTTTAGCTTGTTTAATGACTTGAATTCACTTCATTAAAACTTTGGTCTGTAGCTCAGTTGGTCAAAAACTGAATTCATTTGGTTCAAATTCTACATACGACCTGGCAAGGCCTTTCATGAACACCGTTCACTTACTGTGGCTTCTTCATCTGTTCACTCTACCCATACCACATGCAATCCTCGTGTGATATTTTACTCAACCAAAGTATTCATGAAGTCAAATATCAGTAAATTGCAAGTGCTTGTTTTTTTCCACTTGAGATGGCTGCAACAACATCAAGGTTTAGTGACTGTGACTGACGAAGTCAATAAACAGCTAGTGGTGTCGCTGGACATCAGCAGACTAGACTACTGCAACTGATCAAGGTTCCTGCATCAATTCTAGCACCTTAGAAATGTGTACAGAATGTGGCAACTTGGCTTTCTTTTCAGACCTAATCACCAGGTGCACACCAAGCCTGTGTCTTCACTGATTGTCCTTAAGGCACAGACTGAGTTCAAAATTGCATACCATTATTGATCAATGCGTATCTATCAGCAAGCAACACAGTGCAATTCAACTCCAACAGTTCAGTTCCTTCACAAGTAATGCGGCTTTCACTGTGACAACATAGACCCAGTTCAGGAAGAGCTCCCTTTCAGTCTGCAGTCCAAGTAGTTGGAACCAACCAGATTTCCCCAACATCGAAAATATTATATTATTCTCTGGCTTTTCGCAAAGCTCTTAAGGCTCATCTGTTTTCGCAACTCTTACATTGAAAGGCACTGTCAATCTTCATCACTGTAGACAGGGCACTAACACATTTATGATTACAATTACGATTACAATCATGACTGCACCTGTTCACAGGATGTTAATTTTCCAGCCCTGCAACAACTGAAAAGTGTTCAAGTCAAAAAATTCTCATTATTCTCTGTTTCTTTCATCATCAGTCTGCAAGACCTTCTCAAAAAATTTGAGCATGTTGGAATTCATGGTCAAGCTTTATTTCCTCCAAATATTTGACTGAAACTTGCCAGCCTTGCTCATAGGCAGGTCTTAGAATTCCCATCATCTGTAGCAGATATGGTAGCAGATCATTCATCAACAAATCACTAAATACCAGGTGTGGTCACATCTGATTCTATAGATCGGAAAAGAGGAGCCTGAGATGGCTTGACACGTTGTCACCTTTTAAAAAGCGAATTGATGCTTCTCTTGTTCTTCTGAGACCAGACATAAACATGCTGATGTTGGGAGAAACAACGGACACACTGTTCAAGACTGCTCAATCGGTCAATAGCTTGAACATCACACAGCTTTTGGCAAGCTTAGAAGTATGACTTTCAGTTCTACTATTGTCAATCCGAATTAAGAAGCAGTCAGAACTCATGGTTGACCATCCCGTAAACACAAGAGAAAACTTCAAAGACATCTGCTCTATTCTGTCTTTCCTCAAGTGACCAAGATCAATGCATTGGTGTCTTTTCTCATTAGACAGCTGTTACACACCTATGCCAGACACATTCTAACAGATCAATGTCTATCTTTCTGACAGTATGAAGACCATGAACAGACATAGCATTCCATATTACTGGTATTCCAGATATGACCAAAGCAGAATGTGATTCATGACTCTTGTGATGCAGTTAACACTTCAAGGACTTTACTGGCCACTGAGCATGCAAGTTGACACTGTCTTGATGGTTTTAGATCACTAGTTAGCTGCAAACTTAGATTACTCTCCTGTTTACAGCTTCAAGTGGATGGTCATTCACGAAATACTGATATCTTTTGTTGATCAGAAAATTATCATTCAAAAATGCAAATTTTCTGCTTCATCATGACCTTGCACGTCATAGTTACTGAACTGTATCTGACAGAATTTGGCTTAGTCATACATTTGCTAGAGATCTTGTGGAAGAAGGTATCAATGCACATCAATGCTGATAATTTTACGAAGTATCTCTGGAAACTTGAATGCAGTCTTGTTATGGACATGTGGTAGTGCTTTCAGAACGTTTTTTGTGCACTGGGTATCACGGTTTACTTTTGTTCCTTTCTCAGAACAACTGTTCTGCAGCTGACACATAACTAGTATCTTCAACAGTACATGCAGAGACAAAAAAGGATTAAACACCTCTGCATTGTTCACATCACTGATGACGATCAAAAACAAGACTGGGCCCAATGCTTATCCTTGGTGTAAGCCATGCTCCAATTCAGGTCCAAACCTGACCAAAAATACAAATAACGTTTAATGGGCTTAGTCAAATGTTTTCACAATCATCAATGCAGCGCACTTACTTCATAAATCTAAAACAGCAGGCAGTAACTAAGACATAAACTAGCTTTTCTGAACCTGCCATGTCGGGTCTCTTCAACTGAATTACACTGTTGTAAGTGATCCACTATTGCATTTCTGGAACAGCTTCCAATATTCTTCATAGAAGGCTAGTCAAACTTAAAGAATTATGGCAGTCAGAGACAATGGACACAGCATCTTTCAGTTTCTGGCACACGGTAAGTAGCCAGACATCTGGAACAATACCAGAATCAAGTAAACACTTTGCTCTGCATGTAACCAAGAATTAATTTAATTCTTCATTCCAACAAGAACCCTACGTGAAACTTGATGTGCACCGTTGTCAGAACAAAGTTTTTTTGTGCACTGACATCACAGTTTGGCTTTATTCCATCCTCCCAACAACTGTTCCGCAGCTAACATGTAACTATGTAACTAGTGCCTTCAAATCTTCATTTGACTCACCACACTGTGTCTCACAAGCAGCTTTCACATAAGCCATGTGACGTGCTTTTGGTGTCGGCCTCCATTCTGAAGGGCTGCCACAGTCAGGAATAGGGTCAGAAATAAGGTTAGGTATGGTTAGGGTCAGCATTAGAGTTAGTTCAGCATTTAATAAGTACAGTTCTGTCATCTTAAAAACAGGTTTTGGCAGCCTCTCAAAATAGCAGACCTGAACCGTGTTTTTATACTTCCTGTAAATCTTCTTTTTCTTTGTTACAAGCTTCACTACTTCGTAAAACACCCACTGTGCCTCCTTCATACACTAGGAAGGTTGCTTCAGTGACACTGTCGTAAGTTCAAAAATTTCTTCAATGTTTCAGTGATTTTGAGTTTGGGCCCAGCAGCTCTGTCGATAGCCAGTTGTTTCTTCATAATGGGCGTACATTCGATAAGTCTTCATTATCGTTAGTTACTGCATCAGTGATTTAAATATGTGTAAGTTTCTCTTATCTGAACAGTGAAGTAAAGTAGTCGACATTAACCGCCAGACTCCAACTGCATATGACGGCGACGTACTGGTAGTTACTTTAATATGTACAGTCGGAACTTCGAAAGTCAGAACGGAACATCGCGGTATCCGCTTACACAATTGTCTCACATTCGCACTAACATCGCACACGCACTGACTCCACTGGCAATCTCGAAACATTAGCAAACGTTGGTTAGTTATCAATGAGTTCTCTTCATTCCACTTCCAGATTTACGCAAACATGGCCGCAACGCGCCATCTTCTATGTCAACCCCATATAGAATCCTCGACCTCATCCATCGTCGCGGCTCGGCGGATGTTTATATATACCAAATGCTGATCACGTGACTACGTGGTACCAGAGATGTGAGGTTACTGCAATTTTTTAGTCCGCGTCAGTCCGCAGATTTTGACCAATGATCCGCTTCAGTCTGCGTCCACAAAGAATCCCAGGCCCGTCGAGAGGGTGGGGTAGGGGGTTAGCAACCCGGGCCCCGCGACGTTTTGGGGGCCCACCGTCGGCCAGAAATATAAAGTATGCCAGAATGTACCATTTTGAAAAAAAAATTCAAAAATTTTCTTCCCAGAGGGCCCCCGTGAAAATGTTTGGGGCCCCGGGAGAATGTTTTCCCAGGCCCCGCTGTGGCTCTCGACGGGCCTGAAAAATCCTGCTGACCTCAGTCCGCGAACTAACGCATCCGCAGTCCGCACATTTCTAGTGGTCACGTGCCAGTCCCGTGCGCAATGCGCATGCATGAGAAACGACTCCGAACACGCTAAGTATGGTATAATGGTAACCATACACGTGCCAATGTGTGACTTCGTCATTTTTGCAAGACAAGAAATATTCGTGATTTTTTACGTCTTCAACTAAAGTCGACATATGGCCCACGCCCAAAAATTGTACTGCTCTCTTGTACCCTGGCCCTTGCCTTCCGCTGCCCCCATGCTTCAGACATAGCCCCGCCTATGGGGCGGGGTAAGAAAATGTGCCTACCGAAAACTGGCTGTATCTTGGAAACGCTGAAAGATATAGGTCTATAGCCAAGGTTGCTGCAGATGACTAATAGGAAATTGCATACCGGGTAAGCCTTTTAACATGACACGACAATAAGAGCAAAGCTCGTGAGACGCGCGACAGCCTTAGCAGTTCCTATTCGCAGGTTGTCTTGATTTAACTCTATTCATTTTTGACGCAATTCACTCTTGAAATCTATGCCGCAGCCACAAATTGCAAAAAAACACTAAAACCTCTATTTTAGAAATTCAAGGTCATCGATGTTTACGCCAATAAAAAAGCTTGTCACTATATTGCTTGTTATGATAAGCAGCATGTCTCTGCCGATCTGCAACCGTTTTCAAGCTACACGAGCCAATAGCGGTAAAATATAACTACTTGTAGATTCTTAAAAATGTACGTTCTATGCTGAAAAAAATGTCATGCGCAAAATGTCCAGGTCTATCTCCAGCCATTTCGTCGCAATTCAGTGTTGAAATGTGCGCAGCATGATCATCCAAATATTGCGAAAAATTCACTAAAAAGTTAAAACCCCTTTTGGGAAGGTTCAAGGTCATTCAAGGTCATCGATGTTGATAATTTTAAAAAGCCTGTCACCAGTGCTTGTTATGATAAGCAGCATGTCTGTGCCTATCTGCAACCGTGTTCATGCTACGCGTGATAATTGCGGTAAAATAACCACTTTTTAGGGGGGGAGGGTAGCTGTCTTTGACGCCCGCCTGCGCCGGTCTCCTTGAACCTAGGGGGTCGGGACTTGCACTGCTAAAATCTACGTTAAATGCTGAAAATTCCATACGCAGGTTGTCTTGGTCTATCTCCAGCCATTTAGTCACAATTCAGTGTTGAAATGTGCGCTGCATCCGAAAATTGCAAAAAATTCACTAAAAACCTCTCTTTGAAGGGTTCAAGGTCGTTCAAGGTCATCGATGTTCATGAATCCAAAAAGCCTGTCACCAGTGCTTGTTATGATAAGCAGCATGTATGTACCTA
>Ga0209367_1009225_pt1 | contig 13414 bp, 9 predicted proteins | sample WorMetLIZISLAND2_FD_187412 | JGI IMG/M metagenome (GOLD analysis project Ga0209367, IMG submission 187412) | Marine gutless worms symbiont microbial communities from Max Planck institute for Marine Microbiology, Germany - Olavius geniculatus... ... | reverse complement strand
CTGTCGGTGGACACTTCGAACATTCACAGTGACAATGGAATTTTGGCATCTGATCATTAGTTAACTGTGTTGTTTGACTTGTTTCAACGATGTTATTGAACTGGTGTTGTAGCTTGAACATTTTTTACGCTGAAAAATCGGTAAGCGGTAATGTTAAAAAATCTATAACTTCGTCATTTTTCAATGGAATCAAATTTTATGTGGCATTTAGCCGTAGAACAATTCAGTAAATACATTTGTAAATTTACAGATTAAAATGCTAAACGATTGCTGAGAAAACAGCAAAAAAAACTTTAGGGGGCTACTTTTTTCTGCCGCACTCTGTAGGCAAGGTCCGTCATAGCCAAAATGCAATGTGTCCATATTCCTAACCTTAACCCTATCCCTAACCCTCTCCCTGTTCGGACTAAATCCCCTTTGGACTATTGAAATGTCCTCAATTGTCGATTGCTCGGATGTTCATGAAGCACGTATGTGGCACTTTTTACGCGCCACTCTGTATATACTGCTTGCTTACCTGCTATAGGCCTACGTACATTGTAAGTGATCACAACGGACGGACGGAGATAAATGTGTGGGTGGGTGGTGGGTGCGATTGTATTTCTGGCCGTTCAGTGTTGAGGTCGCCGCATTCTTGACATTATGTCGCTGCTGTGCTGAGTCCTCGTGTTCCACTTTGAAGTTTGCGGTCAACAATGCAATAATGCACTGCTTGCGTGTATACCACACGGTTACCATATCTTAGGTCGCTGTAAGACAGGCCGTTAAGTAATGATTTCGGTTTTGTGCTGTGGACCATATTTTACATCGTACTGCATTTCCATGAAACTTTCAAGTTTAGTGCTTTAGTACCGTACGTTTAGTTATTAATTTTATGTGTATTTATGTTAATTGACTTTAACTCTGTGCTAATTTTGACATATTTTGTGTGATATAATAATGCATTATATTATTTGAGGTTGATGGCTGTACTGCAGTAAACATTTTATTTCCGCATTATCGTTGTTTGGGCGTAGAATCTAAACATTTAGTCTTGACAACGATTTCAAACTTTGCTTTCCTGCCGAGAGTCTGAGACGATAGCGTTCCGTCTAACTGCCGGCGAGCAGGAAAGATTAGCCGTCCACCGATTTAAAAGGAAACTCAGAGGCAGCAAGTATTTGACTGATGACGTATTTGTGGCGCCGTTGTGTAGCGGCAAGGGACCAATCGCAGCCAATACATTTTCCACTGTCCCTTGACGCCTGTGTGTTCCGTTTGTCATGCGTGGGCTGGTTGTGGCAGTGTCAGTTTTGAGAAGGAAGACACAGAAAAATAGCTTTTCGTGCGAGTGTATGACAGCTAGAACTGGAACTAAAATGACTTCATGAACCACAACTGAATGGGAAACGAAAAGAATGCTCTTGAATCGGATAAAGTCTAGAACGAAATTCCGAAAAAGGAAAAGAAAGAAGATTTCGCATAGACACCATACAGCTATCCTGATAACCATGCTTAAACTGTTATGCATAACTCGCCTTTTCTTCTCTAGCAGTGGTCGTAATCATCGCCAGTATCGGGTACTCTTTTTGCCCACCCGTGAAGGGATGGCCAGGCTGAGTTGACTTGAGAAGGTAGGTAAGTAGAATAAAAATAATTTTAACCCAGAGTACATTGGCCAATGTTCTGAGACGACTGACGGCGCTGATCTGGGGTTAGGTCAGCACAGCATCTTTCACATAGCTCTTAAGTTCGGAACTGGTCACAGCGAGCCAGAAATATTTGCGCATTGTAATCAGTTGGCATATACAGCAGTGCAGGCCGCCGACTGTGCTCCAATAGGCCTTGGCCTTCAAGTGGATCAGTCGTCCTGTATTGCTACTGTATTCAATTGTGTTCACTGCCGCTGGGTGACTGCCAGTTAATAACCTATAGATAGATCATAGCTCTGCGTGCATAACTGTTGCGCCTGGGTGTAAAAAGCACCCATACGCTTTGATGGAAAACAACACTTCTGTTATTTTCTATATTTCAACTACCAGAGCGAATCGATTATGGCGATCTCAAAAGCTGTAATTTTGAAGACGACCGACAGCCAGATAATATATACTGTACAGGCCAGAGTTTAGCGTTAGAGTTATAGGAATAGATCGTGGGCAGGATTAGGTGGAATTTGCCGGGAGCAGAAATTATTGTCATCAGTTAATAGATCACAATGGCCATTAATACGCGGTGTATATAGGGTTAGTTTATCGTGAATTGCTGATGTGTTTGTACTAAGGGCAGCGGGCATTTAACAGGTGCCGTCTGTGTGTGACGCTAGACAGCAGCGTGTGTTATAGCCATCTGTGCTGTGTTGAGTTGCCTAACATTAACCTTTCTGGGTGCATAGTGAACGCCTGCTGTACTATGTCTTGAGATTTTTTGACCGTTGCTTTTAGGTCTGGTACGGCAAAGTGGACCATAGATCAGAAATAATGGCTGCGAGATCGGTATTCCGCGTGGGCATAGTTCACAATTCAGTGCTTTGTCACCAACTGAACCAAATTCTTGCAAGGGGGCGCCTGTTCCCCTTCAAATTGAGTACGGCATATTTTATTCAGGGAAACGCAGCCTGAAGCCTAAATCTATTACGTTTGAGAAGTGCCATCATTACCGGTAACTTCAGCTTTGATGCGATGGTAATACAGATTGTAAAATGTCGAGGCTGTGTATACCGTGTTGTTAGATATGCAGTCAAACAATAAATATAGCAGGAAGAAATGCAGTGTTATTTCAGACGTATACAAACAGTTTGCAGACGTGTATTCATGTATTTTTCATATTTTTGATAGCACGTATATGGGAGTGATTATTTGTGGTTGCTGTAGAGATGCGTCCGTTGCACTACGGATCCTGGCAAGGCAATGACTGTCTGGTGGAGCTGCTGCTATTGCATGGATCCGACGTCAATCAGCCGGCATTGGACGGCAACACGCCCCTTCACTTAGCCTCCGAACATGGACATTTCTGCGTCGTAAGTACAACTTGTTACTCCCCTTGTCAAACCAGTGCTGACATATTATGCGACCGTCCGCCTAGCTATACACTGCACTGTGCATCTCAAACCTTAACCCTAACCCTAGCCTGTAACATTTCGAGCTGAAAATTGGCACACTGGTTACTCCAGCTCTGCGGAACGTCTGCACCCATTCTTTGGCGCCTTTTCTGTTTTTGAGTCAGGAGCGCATATGGAACAGACGGACGGACGGACTGACGAGCAAGACACGAAATGCGGCCTTATAGTACGGCCGCATAATAACCGTTCTTCGCTGTCTTTCTGGGAGCATTTCTGCATGCCGTACTACAGCATGTTGTATGATACTTTTTGGAGACACCCTGTTAGCTTTTTTACTGATGTGCTTCTAAAGGCGCACGTACAGAGCGACGTAACTGAACTGAACTAGCACGGTTTAGTTATTGACGAACTGACCAATGGGCAAGCAGTAATGTATAGTCACGTACGGGCAGCCAATGACTATAGTCATGTATCACCGACGCCGTTATTAGACGGTGCCTACTGTAATGCATTACTGCTTGCCCATTGGTCATTTCCTCAAAAACTATACCATGTCAGTTCGGTTTAGTTCAGTTCAGTTCAGTTAGGTCTCTTTGTGCGCGCCTTAAGAAACTACTCAGTCTCGTCGGGCCCCCACCGCCCCACGTGTAGCTGAACGAAAGATGTGGCCTATCCACCGCTGTAACAGGAGAATGAACTTTCACGAAAATCGCCTCATCTGAAGTTTGATATAAGAGACGATGTGACCTACGGGATATGGCTAAAACTAACTGCCCAGTTTCAAGCACGGCTTCGTATCACTGATACAGCATCATTCTAGATAGCAAGCTCTCAATTGACAGTATCAATCAATCAAGTTCATTTTGAAATATGGCAGCCACATCAGCGACTCTCGATCGAAACATGGTTAGTATATTATTTGTTTACAGTTAAACCACTGACTGACTAGGATAATGCTAAATGCATAACAGTTAAAACACACTTGATATCAAAATTCACATCAAAATTACAATTCTGTATAGGTTAGACTACGGAATAGGTTAACTGCTGATAATTGGTTATTGAGACAGGATGAATGAATTGTAAAATGTTTAGTGTCAAAGTTTTGGGGATTTCTGACATCAACGCCATGTTTCTTAACATCGTGAATGTTCATATGCTAATGTCACGTGCGATGTCGTACAGACAGTTAATTAAGGTCAGCTATTAATCAGCTAGGTTGTCTGTGAAAAGCACGCTCACTCATATAGTCATCTGTTATAACTCCTATCTTCTTACCTGCGGCGCAGTAGCTTGCTTTATACTGGTGGCGACTGGCTATACGATCGTGCGGGTTAAACGGGTATACATTGAGAGGCCGGTGTCAGAGGTCGGACGGCCTTTGTACTGTATATCGTTGAAGCGGCAAGCGTTGACTAAACCCGTGGCGTCGGCTACTCGAGTGGACACTCAAGGTCAACGATGAATCCAGCCTGCCTTGTCATCAGCCGCCTGAGACTGGGTCAATGGGGTGAATGGCTGACATCTGCTATACTGGTTGACCACTGCCCATCAGTGCACATTACCTCCCATATACACTGCACTCAGGGCAGGTGCACTGCTCCATGTGAAGTGTCTCGCTGCATGGCCATTGTACCTGTGAGATAATCAACAATTAGAATGTTTATTAACGTACTTCCACAAGCTGAATAGCGGATGGAGAGTTTAGTTTACAAAGCTGTAACGTATCCACACACGAAAATTGTAATTGCCCGTGTGTCCTCCACGTTTACTCTAGAAGGTCGTCCATAGTGCTATAGAATAATATATGTGAAAAATTTGTGGATGTATTTTTCAGAACTTTGTTTACAGTCAGCCAGGAGGAGTGGATTAACTGCTTGAGACTGAATAGGTGAAGAGTGAAGATTATTGCCAGAGAAAATAGCCGTGGGATAGCAAATGGGTTGGCAAGTGTACATTCTGAGCCCTCTCGTCTGGTACCCGGTAGCACTGCAGTAGGCCTAATTCTATCTGCGTTGATGCCTGTATACGGACCCTCTAGGTCATACCTGGATGCCTATGGCAGTGGCATATGGGTTAAACATATTTGTTTGTTTGCTGTCAGCTGTCTAATGCCAATTAATTAGGTATATCGTGATTGTATGGCGACTGTGCAAGCTTGCGGCGTGGACGGTTAATTTTGACAATGTCACGTGGTACATGAGTGTTATGCACCGATTCTGACATGTGGGACTATGCATATAATTATCATGGTGACTGGCGAACTTCCAGCTGGCGTTGTAACGTCGTGACAGTATCAGTGGTGGTACATCTATATTCACAGGTTAGGCGGCAGAACTTATAGGCTGCAGTTAACTAAAGCTCAGCTGGTGGGCTTATTGGGTGGGCTTGCTCTCATTATGATGACTAAGGAGCAGAAACTTTCAGCTTTTAGCGTCGTTTCCTGGCGAAAAAAATCAGTAGGTAGGCCAGAGCCTACATAAAAATTGATGTTTAGCTCGTAATAATTATGTAAGCAGATCAAGATCAAGTTCAGCAGATTTACGTCAGATGACCAACATGATACAAATAGGAGTACGTTTCCTGTATTTAGTTGCCCATACGAAACTAAAACTGAGTCGTCAGAACAGAAGTCACAGTCCTGAGCATTGGGAGCTATACCGGTTAGATCAATGATAAACAATAGTAGAATATAGCCTATAACTCATTGGGTTAGATCGCAGTGCATTACATCAGCAGCGAAGAAAGCAGTACACAACTGTAAGCATACGGTATAGGGTACAGTAGTTGTACATGTCTATACACGATCATTAAACCGTCAGCTGTTACGCTGCAGTAGGTGCGTCAATATAGAGTCGTACGTTTATTGCCTGTCTATAAACTGCACCCGGTGTCTTTATCTCTACCTGGCGGTGTTCTGCACTGGCACACTCTGTAGTTCTGCCCGCTCCCGCTGCTGCTGCTGCTGCTGCTGGTGTTGCCATGGAGCTTTCTTGGATGCCTGTATAACTGTATCTAGCATCTTCCGGTAATCCAGTGTATATGATCCATTTATGCTTTGACCTGTGTAATCCACGGTGGCTATCTCTAGCACTCTGTCTGCAGTGGTATAACAAGTTGATAACTCCACAAGGCGTGACCAAAGTGGAAAGACAGTGTAGGCCTCAGGACCGACCATCAAGAAGGAACGTGGAACTATACTACTGGCTTAAGTGTGTGAGTTGGTTTAACACAGACTTATCCCACTCCGGACCATAAACAGCGCTGAGGTCGCTGTGAATGGCTGTAGCCCTGCTGCTTTCATGCATACTAACTCAGTATCAGATGTGGAGCTGGCCTCTCATTGAGAAATTTACAGAAATTGCTATAGGCTGGGCTGAACGCTGAACACTGGGTTCATGGCCAGCCATGTAGGCCTGTCTGGTTGGACTGAAGAACATTCAGCGTGGGCCAGAAAAAGAAGCTCCAAACTTTATATCTTTACCAACTATTTACTGATTTGCATATTTTACTGGCACATTTTGTGGAAAATTTTTAATAGCGTGATGATTAAATGTCCCACCATGCCTTGGCTGTGTGGCTACACCACCTTGTAAAATATAATTTTTAAAAGCATACGCAGAAACTTATCTTTTGAAATATTTTTCTTCTAAATTTCTACTATCAATCAAATTATGTTTAGTTTTAGATACACTTTTGGTGTTCGTAAAGCTCTGTTGCTTGTCCCACCCTGTAGATTCATAGGTGGAATTGAAGAAGGCCAGTCATGGAACGTGCGATGACAAGCGAGCAGTCTAATGATATCTATGACTCTTATGTCAAACCTGACAGTGTGAGAGCTCTGTGAGTGATACACTGACTGAATGACGCCGAGGTGAGAAATTTGAGACTCCCGCTGTAGATGTTTTAAACTACAAACAGACCTGTCTGTTACTGTGCAAGTGAGATGTTTGTCTGTCTGTCTGTATGTGCCCAAAGTCGGACCTAGCTTTTGGGGTTATAGCTGGCACTTATTGTGCATACCCACAGAGGGATGGCCTGAGGTACAATGAAAAGTGTGCAGCAGTGGGTCTCCCTGTGTAGAAAATTGCAGTTCCGTGTGTAAAATGGTAAAAACTGAGCCATTTGATCGTGGTCAGTTTTCTTCAGTTTTGAGAAACTCTGTTTCCTCCAGCAGTCTGGGTCAGTTCAAGTTGACGCCTAGTATGTCTCATGTGCGTCTGTCTGGCATTGCTGAGACTGTGCAGTGTGCACTGCAAACTGTTCTCAGTGTTCTGTCACGTGACATGATGACGTCACGTCCAGACAGTTGTTAGCTCCAATATGATGATGATCTTCGTTCTCCGCGTGACTGATTACTTTTTGGCCAGCCTGCAGAACTGTCTGTCTTTATTGTTCCCCCAGTCCCCCACACCTGGGGGAAGCGTCCGATCTCAGTAAAGACGCTGACCGACCACATGTGGTTGCGCGTTTTTTGTCTAACTTTGACAGTCCGAAATTATTGCTGCACTGATGATTTCTGTGTTTCTGTGTTTGTTGGATGATATGATATTTATAGTTGTGTAATATTTATATTGTTTACAATGGCGATTATGGCGGTTCTGATCAGGCATATTATCATAAAGATTTTCTAGTGACTACAAGCTTTCATATAGCCCAAGGGTTTCTGTGAAGCATGAACAGGTTGGCTGGTGTGATGGTAGATGGCTGGCGCGCGCTATTTGGAGAAAGGCTGAAAGGAAATGTTCTAGGAAAGTCATGTTATCGCCAAGCAGACAGTAAACTAAGGAGTTTATCAGGCTGTCAGCGTTTGCGTGGGCTTGCGACTTTGTGAGTAGGCAGTAGTGTAGTCTGTATAGTAAGTGCATTATACATACTGCAGTTAAACAGTGCATGATCGTATTGCCGCTATCGTTCACATCTTCGCAGTCAGTCTGCGCACTTTGCAGATTAATCAGCAAGCTTGCCGTAGACGTAGGCTTATACACAGGTGGTCCAAAACTAAGCCACGTTTTGTCTCATCTTAGTGCTGAACTTTTCGCGAGCTGTCAAGGCAGGATTTTTGCATGTCAGCTGCCATTGCTGACGGCGTCAGATCACTGAAGGTCACAATAGCGTTATGATCTAAAAGGTCTCGTATCTATAGTATGTTATTGGCAAACTGTAGCGCTGCTTGCTCAGAATAAAACTTGACTGTCTAGTCTGACAGATCGGTTTTCAGTTCACAGGAATCTGCAGTAAGGTTGCCACGATCCCAATGTGAGTGTAGCCTATGGCGCTTCCATGCATGCAAAGATGGATTGCGTGAACTGAACTGACAGAGCGTGTAACAGTAGCTTGATGGACGCGCCACTGGACTGTGGACTGTTTGACGCTTTTGACCAAGGAGAATACTTATACTTTGCGCTCATCCTATCACCTGCTCAGTTCACTCTATTGTCTTTAGCTTACCTTTTTTATTTTTTGTCTTAATAACTTGCTAGCATTGAGAAAATTGAGAAATGAATATATACGAGTACAGCGAGAATTTTCGAGGCTTGGACTTCTAAAGACTTGAGTTTTGAATTGTTTGCAAGACTTTGTTTTCATCGTCTTGCTCTTTGTATTGATGTTGTAGCTCAAAGTCTGAGGCTTTATACACGTATCTCAGAGCTCCCCAGAATACTGTCCAAGCGGAGCCACAGTCATGTTGTTGACTGGCGACTGTTGTAAGCGACCCTTATTGTCAGACTGCGTGATCCGTGTCCGCGTGTCTGTCCGCAGCTCGTAGCAGTCGCGAGCCACGTTATCTACCGTCTTGTCTGTTCTACTTACTAGTCAGTTGGAAAATTTGGGAACTGTGGTTCTGTGGTTACACTCAGTTGCACACGCATAGACTAGCATGCTAAGTTGTTTCCCTCGAGTTTTGCTTGCTGCTTTCATTAGGTCCTCTGTGTGACAGCAGCGAGGCGACTAATTGGCTTGTTATTTTTGTGCGGCGTCTGTGTGGAGTGTTTGGCAGCGCTTCATGTTACGGGAGACGGCGTGACTTGATATGGTAGTTGTTATAATCAGCCTTCCAGCTGGATTTGCTCAAGCGTTCTCCGTTCGAAGTGAATAACTGTCACAGTGAGTCGGGTCATTATTTGTAGTTTTTATAAGATATTTCCTGCTGGCCAGGGCCTCTAGCTGTGGTGAGTAAACGACAACACCACCTGCTGTAATATCTAAAATATATTTGCAAGAGCAAAACAAACGATAACGGAACAAACAAATGAACGCAAAGGATTGCGCACAACGAAAACCGTCACAGCTGGTTAGCAGATGCATTTACACAGTTACACTGCAGGCTTTTCAACAGTCGAAGGCAAACGAATTTTTGCTGCAACAATTAGTTTTGGACCCGGCCTACTCTGAAGCAACTCTAGTTAAATAGAAATTGAAAGTAGTAATAGCGATAGCACGGAATATATGAGCAGTTGAGACGTTTATTAGGTTGCAGACTCGTACTGTACTTGCAGCATTTTGTGTTCTGCAGTTTCTGCGTACCTCGTGAATGACTAGTGGTGCAGTATTTTGTTCGGCAGGCACTGCAGGCGTCCACGGTCACGGCGTGGTTGATAAATTTGCCCGGAATTGTGTGACCTTTGTGTCTGTTGTGCATGCTGGGAGATGATGACGTCCTATCACCATAACAACAACAACATTGCCAGCAAGCAGCAGCAGGGTGCAATCATCATTAGTGGTATACCGGCGTCACATTAAAATGTCTCCCCCGTGAAAAATGCGCCCGGGGAGAGATAATCACGGATTTGATATGTCTCTCCCTAATTAAAATATCGCCGACCCCATAAAGTTTCCCTGTTATAGGATCGCCTCCCCCAGAAAAGTATCCCCGGCCGACAATTTACCAGTAAAAATCCGTCCCGCCCTGGCGGCCGCCGAGCGGGGCGGATTTTTGCCGGTAAATTATCGGCCGGGGGATACTTTTCTGGGAGGAGGGGCAGGCGATCTTATAGTGGGACACCGGCATTGATGAGTGGCTTGAGCTGGACTGGGTGGTTGTTCAGTTGATTGGTTACAGCATTCAGTGCTGTGAGTTACTGTCAGAGAATACCTGCTGCATGTGGTTGACTGCAGCTGTTAGTTGAAGATGCTAATGACGATCGCACAACTGCATTGCAAGAATTACTCTTTCTCTTGTGCTGCAATCGTGTGCAGCCCTGCATTTTGATATAAGTTTCCTGCAAGTTTGTACATTACTGCAGAAAACTTGTAGGCCTATTGCGGAGTTACTTTGAGAGACTTTTGGGAGTGGCCGCGTAGCTCGTCAAAAACAGTGAACGGTAAAGATAAAAGCTACTGCTCACATGAGTCGTGAGCCGTGGCCAAAAGAGCTTTACAATCTTGGCAGTGGCAGCTGATTAGCATCAGCTAATGTTATGCCATCCATTGCCCGCGTCAGCGAACAATCGGACCCGCGTTGCAGCCAGCAGAAATACCACCATCTCAATCAGCCACACTAGGTTTTCACTTCGTAAATCGTAAGCTACTACTTGTTTCCATCCTGCTGAGGGTAGGAGGCTGAGTATACTACTATACTTGCACGCTCAGTAGGCTAGCAACCCAACCTTTTGCTTGTAACCGCAACCTCAAACTTAGGAGTTCGATACTCAAACCACTAGGCCACTTGCACGTTCTAGTAAAGTATTGTTGACGGTGTGTGTATGTCTTTATTATGTGACAGTGATGTGATGCGTTAGGTGAGAAAGCTGCTTGAAGCGGGCGCTGATGCGACGCTAACGAATCATCATCACCGCACGCCGCTCGACGTCGCCTGCGAATTCGGCCGCATCAGGGTAATAATCATACACATTCTGCTTTGTCTGTATTGTTTCACTAGTCTTTGCTGTAAGAATGCCCAACAAGCACCAGAGTAATTTTATAAAACGTGAAATCGCCGCTTATCGTTTCTTTTCGCCAGGTGGCATGCAATTGCATGTTTTGGTTTTGGCTGGGAATTCGACCTCATGCAGATCACGGCGAGTGAGGCCGCTTGATAACACACTGTGTCATTGCACCTCAGAAGTGTACCTGTCAAATGATATTTAAATCCGTCGGAACGGTTTAAGCGCTACTAGTTCAAGGTTGATAGTAACATTGTGACGTTATGCACTCAACGGCCGACATTTCGTTTCATACTCTGTCTCTGTCACATTTTAAAATATTTTATTTACCACGATCACGATAAGAATTTCTGTTTTTATTTTAAGAAGTGATAGGGACTGCGTGGTGTGGTAGAAGAATGTCGTCGTGTTATCGCCTTTCGGTTGTATAGCATCTGCATTGTGTCTGTCAGGTGCTGTGCCGCATACATATCTTTCTCTCTCTCTCTCTCTCTCCTTCTGCGTAGGACTTAAGACACGTGCAAAAACTATGTTTAGCCATTACGCGCGCACTAGAGTCGATATTGAGGGGGTCATATGCTGGCCAGCTTGCAATATATAAATTTCTAGTCGCTGTGGGGCGATTCGGCGCTTTGTTATGTTCCCTAAAGTAAGACGAAATGGAACAGATGCTTGCGGTTGCAGAGACTACTGCAGATGAATGTTTAGTTGATGCTCGGGCAGCGTTTAGATATCTTTAATTGACGGATTCTATTTCGTGCAAGTAAGTAGATAAAAGTAATAAGTTGTCAAGGCACACTATCATACCTTTGATTCACTCGCCAAGTCTGCCGTCTCTTAAGCTGTGTCATTCATGGCTACCGTATCCTTTGCGATGTGCGTACTGTGTAGTTGTGCAGGGGATGTATGATGTTAATGTTACGCAACGTTTGCCGTAGGTTCTGTGCGAGCAAACTGTACTGGGAATAAATAAAATAAATAAATCAGTCACGTGCTCTGGCCGGAGTAGGATACAGACAGTTGGTATGGAACGGCTGCGTGCGGAGATTTAGTGTCTTTGTAAAAATGTTTCTCTCGACGCTGTGGTATGGAATGCGAACGTGATGCAAGTAATTTTTTTACAGAGCGTACAATGACGGCAAGAGCTCCGCTGAATTTCTACGCTAGGAATTGCCGCATTGCGTCCCACTGCGACGCAGTTTGGTCGAACTGGTTTTCAACTGTATTACAGTTCTGCTGGGATATTATCAAACTTCCGATCACCTTAATATAAGTCGGGCCACGTCTTCAATAAGTTGGCGGATCAAGTGAATAAACTGCAACAGTGCAGATTGCATTGTCATATTTCGTCATGTCAGTTGCGGCTTTGCATTCTGTGGACGTGACGTCGTCCGTGGCATTGCATTTTGCGCGGGAGTTCCGTCGATTGCTTGTAGCAGTTATTGCAGCGTTAATCGGCGCTGGAAGCTGTAATTTTGACGTCGTGTCATAGTGGCATAAAGCATTGCAAATTGCCGGCAATCTCCACTGTATGCATGACCTCCAGTGAATGGATGTTAACCGCTCTACTCTCGCTCTATCACTAAATCTCTCAACTTCCGCTCTGCAGCTCGTAAAGCTGGTAGCGCAGTTTCACGAAACACTTCTCCAGTTTTGCGTTTTCCCTGCAAAGGAAACCGTAGCGGATGTGGGCGTTTAGGAATTACTGGATGCACCAGGCTGGTCTTTCTTCACTTTCATTTCAGTGGCGTAGCCAAAAGGAGCGTGGGTGCATGTCCTCCCGTCGTAGTCATATACCTTTTGGAGGATTTGTCTCTAGATCGCCACCGGATCTATGCCTCTAAACTTTACTGGGGGACTGCTGTCTTCCATGCGAATTCTGTTTTATCTCATTGCAGCAAATTTATGGCTGTTTTTCTGCTAACTTCATTTATCATTTGCCTGCTTGTCTGTTTAATTTCCCCTCACTCGGTCACTCTCATGTTTTATGGATTGCTATTACGCATTTTAGGTTCGAATAAAGCGTATCACTTTGGTCCGTTTTTCGGCTTTTTTTCTTTGGAGGGGCACTCAACCCTTTTTGCCGATGTCTGCCGGTGCTGCAAGGGACATTGCACTCAGAACATTCGTCCATTTTGAAGCTTAAGTTTTCTTGGTTGCATTTATGGTAATTTAAGCGGCGTTGGTAGATTACACTAGCTGATGTTTTGTAGTACTCAAAGCGAGGATTTACGATGTAAGGCGAACGTATATAGTTGTAGAGAGAACTCTGTTGTTCTGCGATCTGCTGGAGCGAGTGAGTGTGCTGCTGCTGCTGCGGTTTCGTGGAGCACTTCACTTGTACCGGGACCGACCAGACCATGGACGATGCCTGTCTGACAGCCGTGTCACTCGGTGCTATTAGGTACCATTAAGTGCCGCCGCAGCCCGCCGCTAGGCCGCAGAGGCTGGTTGGGCGCGCCGGGAATTAGTGATCTACATAATGCCGGGG
>Ga0209367_1009224_pt1 | contig 13415 bp, 8 predicted proteins | sample WorMetLIZISLAND2_FD_187412 | JGI IMG/M metagenome (GOLD analysis project Ga0209367, IMG submission 187412) | Marine gutless worms symbiont microbial communities from Max Planck institute for Marine Microbiology, Germany - Olavius geniculatus... ... | reverse complement strand
CCCCAAATTTTGGACCGGCATTATAAAATTCGGCCTATTACTGACCATCGTGCAAATTTTCACGCATCTCGGAGATATCGCAAGTGGAAAAAAAATAAAACATCAGGGGTAAAACTTAAGTCCGCTCCGCAAGCTATCGCTTTCGGGCAGACTAAAAAATTACAGACAGTACTTAAATAACAAGTATCTCAGCTATTATAGAGAAATTGCACAACACTCCAGTCTAAATATTCTGCATTAAAAAACAACAAAAACTAGAAATTTGGGGCAAAGCCCAACGTGAGTCCGCACGGCGCCCTAAGTCCGATTGGGGAAAGGTAGGGGGAGGGGTAAAATTTCCCCGGCATCAAAATCACGTGGCCTAAACTCAGATGCATTGGCATACGCCGAACGCGCATTGTCGACTTAGGGTTGGTCAACATGAGCGCTTATAACTTTGTTCATAGTCGACCGAATTTCACCAAATTTTTTTTGTTCAACGCGTAAAAGATCGACCTTGTTAGCGCCGTTTAGATTTTGTCACATCTTTATCGGTTCCAGAGATAATTGCGCTCAAACTCGAAAGTTGTCGTAAATCGCGCCAATTTTTGCACGTTTTTTGCCCTCCCAGATTTTAAGGGGGGCGGTGCCCCCAAAATTTGTACTTGCGTTAACACCACGACCTAGAGGCGCGTCAAGTGCCAAAGTTTCGTCAGGCTACAACCCCTAACTCCGAAGTTATAAGCGCTCCTTTATTGCATTTTAAGCCAATTCGTGACTCCCCTTTGAAAAAAGTTGTAAGGGGGGCCCCCGCCCCCGGTGGGGGTGCGCTAGTTAGACTTGGTCATTCTCTAGGGCGTGTAAAAATTTGGAAGCGCAGCACTCCCTAGGGACCGAAATATGGTCTTCCGAAAGATGCGACTTAGGGTAGGTCAAAATGAGCGCTTATAACTTTGTTCGTGGTGGACGGAATTTCATAAATTTTTTTTGTTCAACGCCCAAAAGAACGTACTCGTCAACGCCGTTTAGATTTTGTCGCTACCTACATCGGTTTCAGAGATATTCGCGGTCAAACTCGAAAGTTGTCGTAAAACGTACTAAATTTTGGACGTTTTTTGCCCTCCCAAATTTTAAGGGGGGCGCTGCCCCCCAAATTTCGTACTTGCGTTAACACCCCAACCTAGAGGCGCGTCAAGTGCCAAAGTTTCGTCGGGCTACACCCCTTAACTCCGAAGTTATAAGCGCTCCTTTATTGCATTTTAAGCCAATTTTTGACCCCCCTTTGAAAAAAGTTGTAAGGAAGGCCCCCGTCCACGGTGGTGGGTGCGCTAGTAAGACTTGGTAATTCCTTAGCGCGTGTAAAAATTTGGGGGCGCAGCACCCCCTAGGGGCCGAAATATGGTCTTCCGAAATATGCGCTTTAGGGGGGTACGATTTCACATCTTAATCTCCAAGGTCACTGGACCCAACTTCACCGGACTTGTTTCGCCTAACGCAGGAGGAATCGCCATAGACGGAATGACTATTTGATTTTGAATATCTTCATCCGTTTCGGAGATATTCGTCGCCGAACTTCGAAGTCGTCCGAAATCGGGCCAAATTTTGCATGTTTTTCGCCCCCGAAATTTTTTTGGGGTGCGCCCCCCAAAATTTTGGACCGGCATTATAAAATTCGGCCAAGTACTGACTATCGTGCAAAGTTTCGCGCCAATCGGCCCGCGCATCTCGGAGATCTCGTGTTGCAAGAAAAAAAACCACATGCGTAAAACATAAGTCCTTCCGAAAACTATCGTTTTCGGGCGGACTAACTAGTCAAATGTCATGTTACAAACGTAGATACTGTCTCAATGCACGTTGTACTGACTCCTTGTGTATTTTGAACTTGATTAACCTTATGTGACCTTTAATAAATGAAAGTTTGCCTTTTCCCATAGACTACCGTGTGAGGTGTGATTCAGACAGACTGATAAATAAATAAACAGCCATAACTGTCACAGCACGCAATGTGGTTTCATAGCAATTTGTGAAAAAAATGCAACTTGCTATAGCAATAAAACGCATTTCTAAAAAAACTGAAATTACTCATGTTTATTAATCAAAAGGTACCGTTCATTTAAGCTAAGTGGTTAAGCTGAAAACTAGCCATAAACATTCACTTGTTGTATGTACAATAGTACGTCTTATTCATAAAACAGAACTTGCAGTAATAACAGCTCAAGTTAACCTGAACGATATACAGCACTTTCTCAGCAGCGTCAAAAAATGACTCATGAAAAGCAACAATATGCGGGTGCCTCAATGATGCCAATATCCTGAAATAATATGAACATGAATGTTACAGAGTGTCAATCATGAGTGCTGTAACATTTAAGTCAACAAAATGAATCTGCTAGCTTACTATGTCACATGGTTTTGTACAGATATATGATAACAGCAATCAATCAAAAAATAATTAATACACAGTGCAACTGCGTAAGAAGCTGTACGTAGATTCATAGCAACTATTAAACAAAAACTAGTCAATAAGTGCAAAGCAAAAAGTACAGGTAAGCAGAAATAGAATGAGTATGCTCTAATGGATATGCAGTTACAATTCAATAGAGAGAGAAACACAAAGCTTAGAAAATTACTGGGACTATTTTACTACACCATCTTGTCGATTACGAGGGCCAGATTTCAATTGTTTGGACATCAACTGTTAAAATGCCCACCACCTGGGCTGCCTGAAGAAAAAGTGATGAAACTCTGTCAAAGTAGCACGAAGAGAGCCCTGGTGTATGTGGCAAACGGCTGTCAAAATAAAGTGATGGTATGTAGATGTGTATAAACAGACTGATGAATTCAACATAAGCTGCTGACCTTGCCTCACGCAGCACAGCATCTTTGCTCCTTGACTTGCGCGACTCGTCAAGTATAATTCTTTTAAGTGCATAAGTGCTTAAAAATAACAACAGTACACATGCCACGATCTAATGCAAACTGTAAACTATATATTTAAATAATAGAAAATAAAGGAAAACACTCAAATCATAAGGAGTGTTGATAAAATTCACTATCCCTCAGCCAAATGTCACTGCAGCCAAAACTGCAAAAGTGTACACATTTTCACCACCTGATAGTACCACCGTTTGTTTAACTTATGTGGCAATATATTAGTGTAATTAATATTATTACGTCCGCCAAGGAGGTTATGTTTTTGCCAGACTCTGTTTGTCTGTCTGTCTGTGTGTCCGCAAGATAACTCAAAAAGTTATGGACGGATCTTTCTGAAATTTTGAGTGCATGTCGGGAATGGCATAAACTACCAGTCATTCAATTTTGGGGGTGATCTGGAAGGAATCCTGGATTCTGGATCACTTTGAAATTTTCGTTACCATTGCTTTCAATGGAGCATAAGGGAAACCGCTGCAAAACCGAAGATGGTGCTGCCACCTAGTGAACAACATTGCCTTGGCAGAGGTGTGCGGGCTCTGACTGCTTTCTAGTTAATATAGCGACGTAGTATCTGATATAGAGAGAAAACATAAAAATCCACAGTTTTTAAAACTACTGTAATACAATATTTGACTCTATCACTCATGACGTGAAACATATTTAAAATGTATTGGTTAACAGACATCACCTCCACCACATACCACAATGTGTTTAAATATTAAGATTGTATTAAAATACTACTAAATACTCCAAAAGTATTTAATTCAAGTGCAGTGACAAATGTAAGTCTGTGACTAATATACATATTCATCATGCGTGTATTCTTTTACAGAGCCGGCGGAAGGCCCCCCCACACCCCAGAGCCAGGGGGATTTCACGTATGCTCAGGGGTTTCATGCCACGTATGAAAAAAATTTCTAGTTTTTTTTAAAACAGGTTTTCCACTCAAATGACAGAATTAAAATTCAGGACTTTTTCAGCACTATAAAAACAAGAAAACGCATTGATGAAGTATTACATGAAGTATTACCTGACAGATTAATGACGTATGTCAATCGAGCACATAATATTTATATAAAAACGTCTCTAAAATCAGAAATTGGTGCTATTTACTCATGTTACATTGGTGCTTCACTTTAACAGTCCTTCAGTCGAAGGCTAGCTGTCTCCAACTGATCACTAACAGATTTCAGTTCATCATCTTTGTCCTTGGTTTTTCAGAATAACACTAGCAAAAATCAGGACTTTTTCATGTTTTTTCAGCACCCATGTCTAATTTCAGAACTTTTCAAGTCCTGAAAAATGAAAAGTCAAATTTCAGGACTTTTTCAGGACTTTTCAGGACCAGTGGGAACCCTGTCAAAATATGTTCAAAATATAAAATAAGTAAACATGTACAAAGTTTACCCAAAATGGACAAGTCTATTACTTTTCATTATGTAAAGTAATCGGTGACGTATTGCAGCCTATTAAACTTTATTTTTTGCAAAGACAACACAAATTGTATCTGATTTTTTTTGCATTTTAAATTTTTTGAAAACTGGTCAAATTTATGGCTTTCAATAAACGTCCAAAAGCCAGAAATGTTTCAGCTTCAGGGGATCTCTACCCCTGCACCCCACTGGGGCTCTGCCCATAGACCCCTGTCATGGGAGCCTCAGAGTTATATTTGAAAGGCCTCCAACACCCTGGCGCTGGCAATGTTCTCTTAAAATGTTCCATCAGTATTATTTTGTAAGAAAGTAGCAAAACTGAAATACAGCACACATTAACGTTAATTTCATATTTTAAACTTTCATATTTATTTATTAAACTGGACACGCACACAGATATAAAACAGTATAAAAACATGAGTCAGTCAAAAAGCACACAGGGCCAAGAAGCCTCGTGTGCCCCAATATACAGCGTGCGACAACAAAGTAGCCCCCTAAAGTTTGTCACTAATTTCTCAGCAACCGTTTGACATACACAAGCCTTCAGACTCCAGTCACTTAATTTGAGAAATCTTTCACAGCCTTATCGATCGGTCCATGTTGCAAGTTGCCCCAGATAACCTGAAACGTTTCTTTGAGTTAGGCGACTGTTTTCGGCTTTGTTTTAAGCCTTTAACATTGCTCCTATATGTGATAGTCCACTGGGTTTGAATTTGGAGGCCATTAATCTTTTGAAATGAAATCTGGAGTCTGGACAGTTGGCCCACAGCCAGTTCTGTGCACTGCGTGCTATGTGTGCTGATGCGTCGTCCTGCTGGAAGATGAATCCAGTAGGCAGCCGGCGATTACTTTAAAAGAACGATATGTTAATGGTAATTTTTAAACACAATATATTACTGTTTATCAAAACGTCACTGCTACTCCATCGGTAGTAAGATGGTAACAGGTTTAAAAAAATAAATAGCATTTTCAGCTCACACATTTTTAATGCTGAAAAATTGGTAGGCGATCATGTTAAAAAGTCTATAACTTCGTAGTTTTTTTTAACTAAATTACATTTTCTTTTGCAGTTAGATGTAAAACGTTTCAATAAATAAACTGTTTAAATTTCAGATTAAAATCTCAAACGGTTGCTGAGAAAAACAGCAAAAAAACTTTAGAGGCCACTTTTTGCCGAACCCTGTATAACAGTCATAGACAAGCAATGTTAGGAAAGCAGAATCAAGTAAGCTACACTGTAGACAAACGATACCGCTGAGTTTCTGTGTGTATAACTTGATATACATCTCCACAAGCTCCTTGGCCGAGCGAGCCGACGGTACTGTACTTCTCCATTTCGTGTAGAGTGCATTTGCGATTGCGTTATCGCTCATCTGCGATTGCATTTATTAACGTGCGCTGAAATTATGCTACTTGTACAAGATGTCACCACAAAAGTAACTGCATTAATATAAAAAGTTGCTTTGCATAGTGTCGACCATATTCATACAGTTTGAAACAAAATTCAAATGCGTTGCCAAACATACTAGATGGCGTTGTCAATGTAAACAACTATTATGGGGCACCTGTTGCGAAGCACGGTGTTAAATAAGCAACAGAAAGTGATATTCCCAATGCCAACTTTGCAGTCGCCGCATTCGCCTGTATCAGCATATCTCATACTTGAACTTTCAGATTTATATTGAGACATGTGAAAGTACCGAGTATCGTAAATTCGTATCACATAATAATTTATTAATTTGCGCATCCCTAGTTAACAACATTGTGTTTCTATAGCAACAGCGTCACACACGTCATATGACGTAACCACTATCACGCATCAGCTACTTCGCTTATGTTTCTTTTCCTGTGTTGTTTCAGATTACGGTTTTCTGCGATTAGCGTCTCCTAATTTGTCGACGTTTGACTGCTTATTTTGTGCCGAAGTTGTGTGCAGTTGAAAGGGAAAATGGGTAACGCACTACAAACGGCGGCCGAATGGACTGAAGGAGATCGGCCAGCAGATCGTCGGTTGGAATTCACTCCAGTGAACGAGCTGATTCTGACGAAGATCATGGACTTTATTAATACATTTAGCTATGAATATCCAGACGAATGCCAATTGACTTTCGATCAGCCACTAGTTTGGAATACTTTAATGATATCTTGCGATTTCACTGACGGATTCATTGGCAGGTAAATAGGTTTGCGTGCATGTACAGTATGCTGTATAGGGCTTGCAGTTGCACGTACACGACTGCACAAGCGTAAGTAGGCTCACTGTAGTTCTTAACAATCTAGCAGACGGTTTATTTTGTTCAGCATTTCTTATGCTCTCTTATGTGTTGTCGTGCTTTGTCTTCTTGTGTGGGCTTTTGATATAAATTTTGGCAGTGTTTGAATTGTGAAAAATTAGCCGGGGGTTGAACTTTTGGACGGTCGGAGCCAGACCAAAATTGTGATGTAAATCGTATGTGCATAGTATATAGCTGACCCCCCAGAACATAATTTGACAGTGTGTTGGGGGGGGTTGAGAAAACAGTTAGGGGTTTAACCCTTTAACCCCCTGGCAATTCAAACACTGAATTTTGGTGGTTTGAAACTAATAAACGAATGACTGATAGCCTAGTGATAGATCGAATGAGAAGGATAGCAATAGGCGGCTAGCCTAGTAGCGCAAAGTGAATATCGTAGTGCAAATGATTGCTGGTAGATGCGGTGGCGATGTTGTGTCACAAGAAATGAATGACCATCACGAACCGTTCCTGGTTTTCAGACGTCATCATACTCGCCCAAATCAACTTTTCGTTTCCAGCTTTAAGTACCTCGGCATCGTTCTTTCTCTGGCTGGTGATCGGGCACTGGCTGAAGCTCGAGCATGCGTTGAAGGTATAAACTACACAGATTCTCTTCAACTTTTTACGATCAACAACAATTGTCGCGTAGCGTGTAAGTGACATTGTCATGCAATAAATTTATGACAAGGTACCATAATCATTATAGTTAACTGCAGCAAAAAATCATAGTATGGTCAAATGTAGGCCCTACTGTAAGCCTATGTCTATACGATGTTTCATTAAAAAGAGACCCTTTTTTCTTTCTTTCATAGTTCACTCAAATGATGATCAAATGTGTTAACAGCCATATTTTGCTAACATATTTTGAATTAGTATTTCTTCACTTCCAATTGGTAAAAATCTCGTGTAAATAGATCATCATTTGAGTAAATTATGAAAAAAAGAAAAAGGGGTCCCTTTTTGTGAAACACTGTGTAGTATATTTGGTATGGTTGATTGACTGCTGATTTAAGTTCTGCGGGTTAACTTCAGACAGTGGCGTTAAAACGCGATAGACCACTATGTCACAACATGGACCGTGGGTCAAAACTACTGTGGGTTCTAAGTATTAGGCTAGACCTACTTTTGGTCGTTCCGTCCATCCGTCTCCTCACTGGAAAACAGAAAAGTTCAGGAAAACCAAAATTGGTATGAACGTTCGCCAGGGCAGTGGTGCTAACTATTTTTTAGTTCAACAGATCATTGTCAGGCGAACAGCTGCACGATGTGTGGGCAAGTGGGCTGACGTACTTTTCTGCTTTCATCATGTAACTTAGCACAGGACACAGTAGCCTGTATGTAAATGAAACATTGTGTGTAAAGCGTTCTTGTAACTTGTGAGGTGTAAAATGTCGGCTTAAAGTCATTTTTTGGTTTATTGACAGGAAATCAGACGCCGCTGGTGAATATACTTGGTGAACGATATGCCTCGCGTTCACATCTCACCACATCAAGAATTGTGGAAGAACTTCTTGCTCACATTGAATTCAATAAGAACTGCTGTAATATGTCTTCTTCTGCTCAATTGTTTCATCATTCATGCATTGCCTTTTGCAGTTATAGCAATGCAAATCATCATAATTTTTACCTCTTCCATTATGTACTGTTCAAGCAGAAAGTTTCAGTTTAGAAACTTGTTTATGCAGTATGCATCTTTCTGTCTTTCTACTGATCATGGTCAACGAAGGCTAAATGCATTTTACGCGCGAGAGTTAGCTATAGCGCGTAATAGCTGCGGTAATTCAGTCTGTCTGTCTGTCTGTCTGTCCGTCTGTCTGTCACAACCCGGTACTTTTGGAGATCAGGTGAGATAGAAACTTCCAGTTTTCACCGTATGATAGCATAGTGTATCTAGTATTTTGTGACAAAATTTCGCGTTACTGGGTAAAGAGGGTCCCTACGAACGAGGGGGTGAAAGATGGGCACCGCACTTAAATGGCGTTGTTTTACCGCTATTGGCTCGTCTAGCGTGAAAATGGTTGCAGATAGGCACAGACATGCTGCTTATCATAACAAGCACTGGTGACGAGCTTCTTAAAATGCCAGCATCGATGACCTTGAATGACCTAAAACTTCAAAAATAGGGGTTGGCTGCGAAAGAATGAATTGCGACAAAATGGATGGAGATAGACCAAGATTACCTGCGAACAAGAACTGCTAAAGGTTCTCGCGCATATCATGAGCATTAGCTCAGATTTCTTGTTAAAGAACGATAGAGAACTTTTACCAATGTAGATAGATGTTAATTTTCTCTTTTGATCACCAAGCTTGCACAGATAGACTTTAGTGAGCAAGATATTGCAGGTTAACTATAGTCATACAGACTGTCTGTCATTTCAGATCTTAACATTTGTATCTAGTGGATAAATAAACAACGATGTCTTACATAGGAGTTGTGATATTTTTGCGTTTTTGTTAATAGTATGTGGTCACTGTTTTTTGACATTTTGATTTATTTGAGTTAAGTTTGCATTTTCTACCAAAGCAGCTTTTAAATAGTTGACTAGAAGCTAACTTTTTCTAATTAATTAATAAATTAACTGTCTCCATTAAGCTTAGTTAACAAAAAGTTTTTTAATTATTGATACAGATAAATAGTCACCACTCATCACGGTTGTATTTGTTGTTACTAGTAAACGATACAGTGACGCTTGTACAAATGTAATAGTGATAACTTTGACAATCTGTAGGCGACGATGAAGAAGCCACGAAAAGTGAGCAGGTTCTGAAGATGTACCTGTTATTGGTTCAGCTGGACGAATTGATCTTATTGGAAACTGTCAAGCAGATGACTGTGTGAGTGACTCCGTAAATTGTTTCTGATTTGGATTTATAAAATTGTGATAAATCACAATTTGATGAACGCATTAGTGGCGATTCTAAGATATAGCATGTATTTTTTTTCTTTTTGCATGTCTCAATGTGTTAGCTCTAAAATATATGCACAGAAAAGCGTTATGTCATTTAAGATAAAATTATTTGTGCTTTTTCTGTAAGTCATTTCCTTGATTGAAAAACGCTGACGGCTAGTCGTGAGTCGTGGCTTACGTTAAGTACCAACACTGTAGGAGCAAAATGTCCAGACTTTTCATAGACATCTCATATCGACTGTTTAATCACTGTTTTTGTTAATTCATGTTCATGTAAATGTCATATCATCTTCGATCGGTTGCAGCTGTTTTATATTACTTTTATATAAACGCCATAGTACTTTTCGTTCTAGCACGCCGACCGAGCACGTTCGAAGTTGTAGGCCTATAAATTGCTATAATAATTAACTAATTGAATACTTGCTTACAAGCTTACCAGAGCCGCATTTAGTCCGGATTATGCCCTGCTCAGTAAAAATGTGGGGCCCACATAAAAAAATTAATGTACAAAAACTAATGTGAATTCAGTGTTACAACTCTACGCCGTTTTGCTGCTATAACCCATGACGTGAGATATGACTTTCTGAATTCTGAAGGCTAGAAAATATAGTGCTGCACAAAATGAACTTTTTAGATGTCACTGTACGTCGCAAAGAGGCTCTCATGGCCAGAAAATGTCTGGCCTATGAGGGCCCATGTTCGTGAACATGCTGAATATGCCTAAAACCGCCTCTGCTGCTTGCTGCGGTTCTGTTTCAGTGAGTCGAAGCTGCTGCCTAACGACGTCGAGCAGGCGTACAGTCTGCTGCAGCAACTGGTTGATGCGGATGAGAATAAGACCGCCATTGAGTACGTCGTTTGGATGCCACGTCAGTATTGCACTCGTTCTACTGTCAGCATTGCTGTCTTATAAAGCTGATACTCTGCTTGCCTTGATTTGTTGTGGATTTTCTGTACAACAAGTTGTAGGCCCTACAGTAAATTTGCAACAAGTTGTAGAACATAGCAAGTATTGGAAAAGTAAGTAAGTTGCCATATGTGCAAGTGTCGATCGCACGGACATCACGTTGTATGAATAATAGTCATACCCAAACTTACAAACACATTATGTCCGTAGTAGACAGAAAGACAAACAAATAGTACAACAAAAACCCTAAAAGCTACTTATAATAAACAAGAATCCTAACTGTTGCTAAGATAGCCGACCGTACTGGTTGTCAGTGATCTTCAAGGTCATCCAAAGTCGATGATTTTTATTTTATCTAAAAGGACATATGCCACTTTCTGTTAGTGATTAATAATAATAGTTATCTTGGTCGTATCTCTCACCGTTTCCAAGATATGGCCATTTATAGCTTGAAACTTTCCATTGAAAATTGCGGCCAAACCACTACAGATGGAGACATGGTTACTATTGACAGCCTGTAGGAAGTTGCTAGCGTCTTATCCTATGGTACCATCGCCGACCTCCTACGACTTACCGTTTAGCCACAATACCACATATTGATTGGCATACTATAGTGCATTATGATCCTTCAAGGTCATCCTAGGTCAGTGAGATAAGCTCGACCGTTACTTAAGTACGGTTGTCTAAAAACGGTTTTAATAATAAGACTTGCCGATGTAGTTTGATTGGATATTGATTTGATTTTATTCTACACTGTGTCTCAAAAAAACATCCCCGACATTTTCAACTGTAACTTGAAAACCAATTAATACATTTTGACAATTTTTGGTATGAATATTCCTGATACAACTTGCCATCAAATGACCGTTCAGTTTTCTACCTCACCCAGTGTATGTTTTTGCACTACCTGGGGAAAACACAACTAGCGAAATATCACTTTTTTATCCAATGCGATATGGTTGCTTAATTAACATAACGTGTAAAAACACATATTGTTCACATTTCTGACACTATGGCTGACATTTTATCCAGCTGTTCATTTTTCAACTGCCTGTAGTAAAATATGCTTGAAGTGTTTGCCCACTATGTGAACACAGGCAAGGAGACGCTTTCTCCATTCACTGACAGCAGTATCGATAATGTTCTGCTCCAAACCAATCCAGTCTCTACCAGTCGCTTCTTGACTTCGCAAACATTTTAAAATTTTATCTGGTAGACACACTGCTGCATGACAGTTAAACCTTGTAATAGACCGGCTGTTTGGACCCACAGATTAGGATAGATAAAATTTATTGACGTTTTTCATTTATTTTAACACGTATTATGCTCGGTCTGCTTTTCCCAGGTATTGCAAATGCAGACGTTGGGTGAGGTAGGAACTAAAACACTTATTTAATCGCCAGTTGTGTCAAAAATATTTCTGCCAAAAATTAGTAAAATCTGCTAATCTTTCTTCAGGTTATGATCGATAATGTCTGGGATGTTTTTTGCAGGTTTTCTGTTTATCTCAACACATGCTTCGCTTGATCTGCTTTCCATAGGTAGTGCAGAAGCATACATTGGGTGAGGTGGAAAACTAAACGGTCATTTGATGGCGAGTTGTATCGGGAATATCTGTGCCAAAAGTTATTAAAATCGGGTTTCAAGTTACAGTCAAAAATGTTGGAGATGTTTTTCTGAGACACAGTGTATGTCATCGTGCTGCAGCGTTCACGGCGGTGGCATCAAACGGTTGTCGCGCACCGACGGCGCGTCAGCTGCTTGGTGACATCGCATACCTCGAGATACAACTGACAGGCTTCGATTTGCTCTACGTCACTGCATCCGAGTACGGCTACTACGTCATCCACGTGAGCAACCTCTTCCAACCTCATTCTCTCGCTCTTCTACTTTTTAGCCGAACCTTACTAACGATCGCGAGTACAATGTATCCGTCTGTCTGTCGTCTGTCTGTAGCGTGTGTATTGTGGCTGAACGGTAGGTATTATCGAAAAACTGCATAAAAAGCAAATAGGGTTTTCTCGACTGCTACTTTGCGGTAGCAGTTTGGATTCCCTATGACCATTCTCTTCTCTAGTGCAGAAACGTTCTCGGTGTTGTATAAATAATGATAGTAATAAAGTCCATTTCTTCGCGGCGCCTTAAAGCAAAAAGTGACTAGGCGCCACAGCCTCAGTGAAGCAAATGTGTTTTAGCAGCCTTTTAGACTGTGAAGATGCGGGGGGTGATAGTGTGATGTGATCACTGCGGTGTGGCGGTGTAGGGTCAGGCGTACGGCGCGCCTGAGGTTGACTTCGCACGCCGTGGTCCAGTGCGTCGAGACGTCATCACTCTACTACGAAGCATCAGTCCGAATTTCTGCCGGCTGGCTGACCATCGTGGCGTGCGTACATATACTACTTCCTCCGGCTTTTATTTCAGACTGCTGTCGTTTTAATCACTCAGTCAAAACGCATCAATGTAGTTCTTAGTCGAAAATTTGCAGCTGTTCGTTGCAAGTTCTCAGCTGTCACGTTGTCGCTGTGCATAATGGCGTGTATGTAGTTCCGGATTAAGGTGGGCGCTATCGATGCTGCAGCATCGGGCCCGTTTATGAAGTAGGCCTAAAATACGAGAGAAAAAAACAAATTGTATCATATATTACTATTATGTGATAATATGTGGTTAAATGCTGCGCTGCTGTGCTAAGGTAATTTAAATCTGCATGAAACGGACGTAAGTGAGCGAATCTGTCGTCTGTGCCTCGTGTCCGTACATGTTTTGGCTCTAGAAGTTTTTCTGTAGCTGCCCCTACTATTTGGAATTCTCTTCCTTTTGACATCCGCAATAGCTGTTCATTAGCTTCCTTCCGTTGTAAACTCAAAACATTCTATTTTTCAACGTCTAGCCATGTCTAGTGGCCCGCCTCACTCCTTACCTCAGCGCCTCAGATTCAGTGAGTTTCTCGCTGACATTGTGCGCTTTATAAATTAAATTT
>Ga0209367_1009223_pt1 | contig 13418 bp, 5 predicted proteins | sample WorMetLIZISLAND2_FD_187412 | JGI IMG/M metagenome (GOLD analysis project Ga0209367, IMG submission 187412) | Marine gutless worms symbiont microbial communities from Max Planck institute for Marine Microbiology, Germany - Olavius geniculatus... ... | reverse complement strand
TTCTCATTAATAAGTGTGCCAAAAATTATTATAATCGGACATTCATTGTTCAAGTTATTGCAAAAAATGTAGTCACATGCTTTTTTTTGAGACACAGTGTAGATATAAAATACAGACGGGCAGATGCTGTTTTGAAGGAAGATGACATAACTGCAGCCTGTCAAAGTTCGCAAACCAATCTTTAAATGACATCCTAACAACGCACCACAAACAGAAAACATACAATTAAAATATTAATCCACATCAAGACTCTTTGTTTGTCTATCTGTTTGCAAGCTCGCAAGCCAATCTTCAAATAACATCATAAATAAGACACAAAACTATTATTAGTTGACATGTAATTAAACTAGATTCAAGAAATAGTCTTTAAACATCCTCTTACAATAGTGCTACCAACTAACTATCAGAAATGACTTAATACATCCAGATCAGTGCTCCAGAATCAAAACTGTCACCAAAGTCAGACGGGTTGGCCTCATATCTTGTTGAGCCGGCCGGCAAAACGTCATTTTTTGTTCTGTTTGCTAATGGATAATTAAAAATGATAAATGGACAAAGTGATAAAAAAAGTCAACCGACCAAAACTCTCCGTCCTCTTCACAGGTAATTCCCTTCTCCTGAGCTGTGCCATCAATCTTCAGCCACTCGGTCGACCTGTAGTAGTAACAACCACCACAATTACAAATACTACCACAACTGTTGTAGTAATACTAACAACAACTACTACTGCACGAGAAAAATAACATTCCGGCATTTTGCTTAATCAACCAATGGAGATATCGAAACAATGACTGCGGACAATTAAGAACGGTTACTGGAGCTCTTCGCAAGCAAAAAATTTCAGCGATTCAGTTAAGGGAAACATTTTCAAATTTAAGGTAGAATAAAAAAAGAAAAAATGTGCATTTTTCAACCGATAAGTCGCCGTACCTCAGAAACGGTGAAAGATAGGGCCAAGGTTGCTAATGATCATTAGTAGAAAGTCGCATAAGCCCTTCCAAATTACACGAAAATCATCAGTATGGGATGACTTTAAAGGGTCATTACGCACTCCGCTATGCTAATCGTGCAGTATTGTGGTTAAACGGTACGCCGTATGGCGTTGGCGATGGTACGGTTATATACGGCGATGACGAGTTCCCATAGGCCGTCAACAGTAACCACGTCCCTATCTGCAGCGGTTTGGCCACAATTTTGAATGCAACGTTTCCGCCTGCAGCCATCACTCGTGTGACCGTAGCGTTTGATAGACCTATAGCAGCGTCATCATAGCGTGCATATAGAACTGCTGTCACTTTGAGAAATAACTTTCTTTCCACAACAGGGGAGTCTGACGCTGGCATTCGGATATAAGCGGTACGGTCGGCCCACTCTAGCGACAGCTGGGCTTTTTGTTAATTTATAATACTGTACACCCAATGCAGCAGCGTTTGATGTGAAAAATTAGCTGGGGGTTGAACTTTTCGATGGTCGCAGGCCAACCAAAATTGTGACTTAAATCATATGTATATACAAGGTGGTCAAAAAACGGCACAAAGTTTATGGCATCATAATTTTGCAACTGTACATCACAGAGTCATGCGGTTTTTAGCAAAATGTTCCAAAAAAATCCTTTACATGACTAAAGTCAGTGTTTGAATACAGGAGTCAAATATTCTTTGTTATTGCCGATGGCAATTAAACTATGCAAAAACAGTATTACCCTCGTCACTGCGGTCCATAAAAAAGTGCTACTTTTATTTTTTTAATAGCTCCGTGAAACATTGGGGAATATCAATAATTTTTGGCATGCGACATTAAGAAGAAACTTGAAACAAATTTTTGTAGTTTTGACCATCTCACCTTAATGTTGTCGCTACACTACATTGTGAAATGCAGAAGTCACAGTTTGGCCATTGACAACAATGAATTCCTACTGGGCAGCGCATACGTCGGCTCAAAAATTATTAACTAAATAGCGACAAACACGATTGGCAATTATTATTTCTCAAAAATCACACGTGTCACATCACATCATCTTCATTAGAGCATATGCTCAAAATGTCCTCCTGCAGCACAAACGCAAGCAGCAGACGTTGACACCATTTGTCAATTGGATGATTCAAACGGCCCATTCGATGTAGATGTATAATTTCAGTTTGTTGACTTACAATTTTAAAATAAAGACGAAGTAACAAATTTTCAATGATTTTGTGGTCTCAGTAATTTTCTGAGTTGACGCATGCACTACCCAGTATGAATTCATTGTTGTCAATGGTCAAGCTACAACTTCTGCATTTCACAAGGTAGTGTAGCGACAGCATTAAGGTGAGGTGGCCAAAACTACAGACATTTGCGTCACGTTTCTTCCTAATATCGCATGCCAAAAATTATTGAAATCGGCCAATGTTTCACGGAGCTATTGAAAAAAATAAAAGTAGCACACTTTTATGGACCGCAGTGTCGAGGGTAATACTGTTTTCGCATAGTTTAATTGCCAGCGGCAATAACAAAGAATGTTTAACTCCTGCATTCAAACACTGACTTTAGTCATGTAAAGAATTTCTTTCAAAACATTTTGCTAAAAACCGCATGACCCTATGACGTACGGTTGCAAAATTATGGTGTCATAAACTTTGTGCCATTTTTGGACCACCCAGTAGTATAGGCCTATAGCTGCCCCCAGTACATAATTTGACAGTGTGTTAAAGGGGTTGAAAAAAACAGTTGGGGGGTTGAACCCCCCAACCCCACCGGCAATTCAAACACTGCAATGCAGCGAATTTGACTAGAAAATAATGAAAAGTGTGTATGTACTGTATATACGCACTGCTGCTTCTGTTGCTGCTACTCTTACTACTACTGCTACTACTTACTTGTCACCCCACGAGCCTTTCCACTCTTTCCGGCCCCACGGGTTCCTCAGTCGAATCAGCTGAAACTGTTCACCATGCACTGAGAACTGTAACCATGCACAACAAGCCTAGAGACATTGGCAATTGGCAAATGAATACAGCAGTCAAACTACAGAGTGAGCCAATATACAGTGAGCTGTAAAATTTCAACAAAATCTATCGACTGTGTGCTAAATACACTGTTGCTTTACGTATGCCCCATTTTCCTATGGTAAAAATCTTGGATCGTTTTTTTGACTGGTTTTTCCGTGTACCATGTCCAACCAGTGCACACAATTTCATCAAAATTTGTTTCTAGTTTCTTAAGTTATCCAGCATCATCGTTGTCGTGACGCGCGACGTTCAGTCGTAGCATTCCGTCGTTGCGATTTGTCGCCGAAAACATTTTGTCTTCCCCCAGTTCCAAAGCGTTCGTCACCGGCATTCCCGCTTGGCAGGTCACCTTTTCACACCGTTCGCGACTGGTTTAGGGGTGAGGCAGGGGTGTGTTTTGGCTTTTGCCCTCTTATTCAGCTGACAAACAGAAAAAAGACAGACGCTTTATTCGGTTAGGATCGCACTAGGCCTACAGCTGCTGATGCAATGATGCAATAACAATGCAGCATACCTCCAGCAGGCGGGTGATGCTGTAAGCATGTCCAATCACGAGTCCGTTGGGCTGAAGTGACTCCCTCGTGTTACCCATCGACTGCATTCATACATTCACACTCAGACTCTCAACAATGACCGGAATGCATGTACCATAACATGGACACCAACAAGGAAAAAACACCAACCTTTAAAGCCAAGACCAAGACAACAAGTCTCAAGACAAAGAAGCTAAAAAACCTGTTTCAAGACAAGACGCTTTCTTGAGACATAACATCCCAGAAATAAACAGGAAAGCATAGCAGTCTAGCTGTCTGAGTAAAACTCAGTTTCCGCGCCACATAAATTACTTCACTTTACTTTTCACATTTACTTTTGCATTTACTTTTACTACTACTGCTACAATTACAAGTTCTACAACTACAACTACAACAACGACAACTACTACAACATACGTAGATAGAGCAGCTCATAAGGGTGTTCATCTTGTTTTGATTCTGCATCCACGCAAACAGGTCTTGTTCGTCTTGGTCGGTAAGGTCAACACGGTAACCGATGCCTCCAGTGAAGTCAACCAAAGCATCGTTAGTCATTCCGCCTTCCAGAGCCTCGTAAGAACCAAATAACCTAACACAACCACCACCAGACACAAAGTCGCATCTGTGCGGTGTGCCAGAATAACAAAGCAGAGAAAAAATATGCGAGTAACCAGTCAGAGGTTACTTTACCATTTCTTTTATATTTACTTTTGTTGCTTTTATTTCTTTAACACCAAAAGCAAAATCCCCGGTGACAGAAAGATTGGCAATGACACACTGCAGTTTCAGTAACAACAAAATGAGAAAAAAAACAGATGAGGGGACGATAACAACAAGTAAGCAACGTGGATTATAAAACATCAAAGAATACTGATGACAAAACAAGTGACAATGCACAAATTTGGCAGCGACTTTGTTTAGTTCAACAGTAGGCTTACCTAAAGGCGCTAAAACAGTAGCTACGGCGTTAAAACAACGGCAAAGAAACAAGACACCTCCTATACTTGCAACAGAAACCATCTGGTTTACCGTTATACTATGACAGTTACAATCACAACAACAAGTGCAACTATTAACTTGTCGTAAGCTTTCTCGAGCAATGCAGATCAGAACTCATCCGGCGTAACATTGGACTGCCGAATCGTGTACCTTTATGCCTACTACTACAACTACAACTACAACTAACTTCGCATAGGCCTTTTCCAGTAAAGCAGACCAGAACTCGTTCGGTTTCTCTTGGTTGCTGCAGAACCTGAGATGCAGAACATTCTGCCGAGTCTTCGTCGGCAGCCGGTCATCAACAATAACTTCCTCCCACTTGCCAAAACTCCAGAAACGAAAACGAAACACTCCTGAACACAGTCATGCATGTGCCCGCAATAATGACTGCATAGTATACAAAGTTTTTCCCAACCCATAAGGCTCACGAGTCAGTGTTGATCTTTGTGTCCTTAGCCAGACACCAGTTACACTGCCAGACCATGGATACGGGGCTAGTGCACTGCGCGGTATGCCTGTTTACGCCCCCCATCGAGGTTTTGCCGGTACTTATTGCACCTACCAACGGAGGGATGGCCAGGCTGAGTTAACCTGGAAGGCTGGTTACATGCCAAGATGGTTTACCCACTTGCTGACGGTCAGTACTAAACGTAACACCACAGCGTCAACTATAACTTCACTGAAGATACACAACAACTGCAAGTTTTGCAGCAATCACTAGTCACTACTACAATTATTACTACTTATAGCCACTGCACTAAGCCGCCACACAAGACAGTGTCAGTACTACAAGTTTAGACTGCGAATCAAAAACGTGAAAATTCAATCAATGCAAAAGTGTTTGTTATACCTGCATAGCCTTTGTCTTTGTCGAAGTATTGATCAGCGGGAACAACAACACGAAACAGTTGAGGATGACATGCTAGCAATGCAGCGCCAGCCACGAACCAACAGTCACCTAGACAACAACAACAACAACATGGACAACAACAACTACGATTACAACAGCTACTACTACAATAGCTTCAACAACTACAACAACTACTACTATAATTTCTACTACTACTAAAACGACATAAAACAGCTGAGAATTATACACAACCAATGCAGCATCAGCTACGAACCGACAGTCACCTTAACAACAACAACAACAACATGGACAACAACAACAACTACAACAACTACAACTACAACAACATCTACTAGTAGTAGTACTACTAGTACTACTAAGTACTACTACGAAGTTATTGCTACAATGACATGAAACAACTGATGACGGCACGCCAGCAATGCAACAGCAGCCACGAACCAGCAGTCACTTAGACATTATGCATGTAACAACACTCCATTGCTTAGCAACTAATTACCAGTTGCCAGAAAGTACACTACAGGCGATATTCCGTTGCTTAGCAACCAGTTCACTTGAATCAATTCAGTTTAGTGTGAAAATTTCTGTTCACCTATTCGTATAGCAAAGCAAGGCTTAATGTTTCAATTTTATCATGCATATACTGTTGCACAAAAATTATTGAATGTATGCTTTTCATAACGTTGCACTCTTTTTATTATCTCCGCCAAAAGTGAACATGGTAAACGGTAAATGCGTTTTTTTTACTTTTGTCTGTCTGTGTGAGTGTCGTGTGTCTATGTGTGCATATCACAATGCAGCGGCGCTGGCGTGACGTCATAATAGAAATGACGTCATTACGTCACCAGAGAACTGTGCATTGTCTGTGACGTCACCAGCAGCAACGCGCACTGTAAGAGCGCTATATTTGTAGCATTAACGTTAGGGGGGAAATAACTTCAGTTAATTATTCCAACTAACAAATTTTCAAAAATGTGTTTAAATTACTATTTTGTAAAACTTCACTGGGCGAAGGATATTTGTACTCATACGAGCATCTTCTAGTATCAGCAACTGCTGTCATTCAATTGTTCTAATAAAATATTTCACTGTCAAAAAATGTAACAAGATTCATGTAGCAGCTGTTCCTAAGAAATTCTAACTGCTGCTGTTGTTGCTGCTGCTGCTACTAATACTACTATCCTAGGTAATAGCAGCAGTAGGCCTAGTAGATGATCCAATACAGCCAAGCATCTCACCCACGGTCGAAGCCAGCGTATAGGCTTAGATCTGGTCTTGCTGCTGTAGTAGACCGACTCGTCAGTGGCAGGGAACTTCATACAGCGTGCCAGATGACAAACACGCTGCTCGAATTTCCTCAAAGGAACTCTTCTCCACGTGCGCCATTAACTACACCGCAACGGTCACACCAGCACACATTAGTAAGTAATTAAGTAAGTATGTAGCCTAAGTAAAAAAACTTGAAATGTGGTAGTATGTAACAGTCAGCCACAATATGCAACAACTAAACTGAAATGTCTTTAGCAGCCATTTGAACTGTTCAAAGTTAATGTCAGTTTGTCTTAGACGATACGAGCTTAAAAGCTGTTCGACAGTTGCTGCAACATATTTAAATCTGATTATTTTAGACTTAAAATACGGCATCTAATGGCAACAGTGTTGATTATTTTGCTCAAAATTAACTGAACAAATTTAGTGCACGTTAAATAATAAAGACAAGTCGGGACCAAAATGGGCTCGTTGGCTCTGCCCCGCGGGAGCGATGTCGCGTTGCGAAAAAATTTTGAACTAAAAAAAATTGCGGCAAAGGCCGCAAAGCCCATCGTGAGTCCGCCCGGCGCCGCAAACTGTAAGCTATGATTGAAAAAAATAGGAGATGGAAATTCCCCTCGTAGCAAACTCACGTGGCCCGAACTCAAATGCGTTAACATACTTCACGGTGTACGGACACTTCATCACGCGACAGCTAATCACTGCATAATCAGACATTTAATCACGCAACAATTAATCACCGACTCATAATCACTTAACAATCATCACACGACATAATCACAGTTACACATACAAAATCCTATAAAAACATGAATGTCCACAGACACGTTAACAACTTGACACAATAAATCGCTTTGGGACAGAAGGTCTGGGCATTTGTCTTTATTTATTTACTGCGTCACATCCATGTAAGTGACAGAAGGTTGTGCACTAGCAATTTTCTGTAGAAACGATGAATGTTGCATTTGAAAATCTTTTTTGGTACCTTGCACGAAAGTCCACAATGTTGGATGGTGAAATGAAGTTTACCATTTTTGTTCAAAGTTGGATGAATCGTAACTTAGTTGATGACGCTGTTTTCCGTTTGTCGATATCTCTATCCGTTCTATAAATATTTGCGGTTAAAGTCTAAAGTAGTCCGAAATCTCGCAGAATTTTGAACATTTCTCGCCATCCCAAATTTTAAGAAAACGGTGTCCAACCCAAAAGTTGTACGAACATTAGGCCTATTATCCCTACCTCGCGCCACGTTATGTGGAAAACTTTCGTATGGCTATACTTCTCTTGACTCCAAACTTATTGCGGCTAATACGCTGGATTTTCAGCCAATTTTTGCCCCCCTCGCTTATTGGAGGCCTACAAATCCGTCCCCGATGATGTGCGCGCTAGGCCTATAGCAAGCATTGGTCATTTATTCTTTAGCGCGTTTCAAAACTTTAGGGTGGAAGGGGTAAAGTCAACAAATTTTAGTACCTATAAAAAAGGAATCGAACACACTTCCCGTCATGTGGCAAAACCTTGCGGCGATCGGCTGACGGAGCTCGGAGGTCTTGTGGCGAAAAAAGAAAAGAAATAAACCGCAGTAAAACTACCGTTCCGGGCGGACTAACGCACTCAGTCACGGTGGTGAGAACAGTAGGACCTACTGTCGCGGGACCGCGCACACAGTAACAGTAAAAGTAATGGCTATATACAGTCAACTCAGTAAATTAACGCAGTCAGTTTACAACAATCTTCAAGACGAAATAATGCTGGGTCTACCTCACTCTTCTGAGCAGTTGAACGAGATAGATAGACAGACGAAATCTTCGGTCTTCAGTCTCTGGTCATGTAATATAGGCCTACGTAAGCGTCGTGGCGTGATCGCGAAACGAATATTTCTCACTGTTTGGTAAGCGCTGTAAATTCCGGCAGCGTTTTGCTCTGAATGGCAACGTAAAATGATGTCACGACTCACGACGCCCACATAATGAAAGAGACGCAGTGAATAGGCAGTGAACAGTAAGTGTTATTTTATGCCTGTGTTTACTTAGGCACCAGTAATTCTGGTGGCTTCGGTGAATTCGGTGAACTCGGCATAACTTTTTTCTGCTCAACTGCGCCACATAGGCCTAGGCTACATGCATATACAGGGTACGGCAAAAAAGTCGACCCCTAAAGTTTTTCGTTGTTTTCTCAGCAACCGTTTAAAATTTTAATTTGAAATTTTACACTTTGTTAAATAAAGCCTTCTACATCTAACTGCAGAGTAAAATGTGATTCTGTTAAAAAACGACGAAGTTATAAACTTTTGAACATAACCACCTGCCGATTTTTTATCATTAAAAATGTTAAAGCTACAACAACAATTCAATAACATCGTTGAAACAACACAGTTAACAAATGATCAGATGCCAGAATTTCAGTGTCACTGTGAATGTTCGAAGTGTCTACAGCCAGCTCCAAGCTCCAACACAAGCATACAGTCGCTTAATTTGATAAGTCTTTCACAGCCTTGTCAATCGGTCCTTATGGCAGGTTGCCCCAGATAACCTGAAACGCTTCCTTGACTTCGGCGATTGTTTTCGGCTTTGTTTTAAGCTTGCAGTAAGCCTCCAACATTGCACCCCACACGCTTTATATACTGGGTTTATATTCGGCAAATTTGGAGGCCACTGGTCTTTCGTGATGAAATCTGGACAGCTGGCCCGCAGCCAGTTCCGTGCACTGCGCGCTGTGTATGCTGGCGCGCCGTCCTGCTGGGAGATGAACACGGTGGACAGCCGGCGATTGCTTTAAAGGAACGATAATATAGTGATAATTTTCTAAACAATAAAAATTGATGTTTATCAAAACGCCACTGTGACGTCATCGGCAGTAACGTGTAACCAGTTTTTGAAAAATTAAATAGCATTCTTGGCATGAACATTTTTAAGTGCTGAAAAATCGGTAGGCGGTCATGTTAAAAAGTCTATAACTTCGCCGTTTTTCAACAGAATCACATTTTACTTGGCAGTTGGATGTAGAAGGTTTCAGCAAATACATCTGTAAAAGTTCAAATTAAAATTCCGAACGGTTGCTGAGAAAACGGTGAAAAACTTTAGGGGTCCACTTTTTTGCCGCACCTTGTAGGCTTAGTGAAAGCTATTATTATTTTGCAGCGTGAAGCCTTTTATCGACATTTCGGCAGCAGCGTAACTTTCGTCCAAAATGGCGTTACGAGTTTTGTTCCGAGCCCGATAGCTATAAACCACACGAATCATAAAGCCACTGCGCCTCTGAAATTATGACCTTATACGGCGCTATAGGGTTTACTACGGGAAAGCCCCGAGTGGACATGCATGGGTAATTTTTATCTATGTGTAAAGTTTGGCGGCCTCGATCTCGCCACGGCGGCTGGTTCCGCCGCTTCCGGTGTAAAGCTCTGCGCCCAAAGCCTCCTAGTGGCGTCTACCGCGCCCGTGGCGGGTGCGGCGGCCGCTTCCGCTTCCGGTTGCCCGGTCGCGACAGCGACGGCCGATTCCATATGTTAGGTATACTTACTAACTAGTGCTGGAGGTGGTAGCCTAACCTACCCATTACCCGCAAATAGAAGCAAATGGGAAATTGAAATTCAAAACTGCGCAAAACTCCATCAACTAAACACCTAACAGGCCTAAACTTAAACACAGTGTGTAAGAGCTTTTTACTGACTAATGCTGTCCCACACCCCAAAACGTCCCTAGTGGCATCTCTTCTCTTAAAATTACGAGAAATAAAAATTTTAATTCAGTAGTGCCGAAAGCCATAGGATACACCTTCTCCGTAGGCCTACGGAGAACGCAAAGTTTGCGTAAGCTTTTACCTCTTCAAAACGCACTATTAGTTTATACTGCACGTTGTACACTGATTCCGCAGGTGACATGGCACGTACCGTTGCTGTTGCGCGTTGCTCGGATTACTTCTTAGTAATTTCGGTCGCCATTTTTTTAAATCTTTAAAAGTTGAACCCATTATTATTTTGCAGCGTGAAGCCTTTTATCGACATTTCGACAGCAGCGTAACTTTCGTCCAAAATGGCGTTACGAGTTTTGTTCCGAGCCCGATAGCTATTTGTTGAGAAACTACGATGTTCCCCCGGCGCGACGTCATCGCTTCCTTTAATTTAGTATCAGTTTCAACAATAATAAAGTGTTATCAAAACTACTAGACCTATGAATTATACAAGCTGAATCTGGAGACAAAAAATTAAGTTTCTGGAAAACAAACAGAGTTACATGAGTCACCAAACTAATAATGGTATGAAAAATAATCCTTGCCGCCACGGGGACTACTGGTGCGCGGAGCCCCACGCCATCGCATAGGAGGGCTAGGCTAATGGTTTACTCACGATTACGCGCAGCACGTTTCCGCGCAGCGCCAAAAATTGACGTAAAGCAAGTTTCAGCGCAGTCGAGCGGCGCGAGCTGCGCTGAAACGTGCTTTATGTCAATTTTTGCTGAGTAGCTGCCAAGGCCCCTACTGGGATTATTGTGTGAACTTTGAAGCGTATGTCGACTCGACTGAAGTCCTTTGCAGCGTGCTGCTTAAGGCGTCAAAGAGGGTTATTTTACCGCTATTGGCTCGTATAGCATGAAAACGGTTGGAGATAGGTACAGATATGCAGCTTATCATAACAAGCAATAGTAACAAGCTTTTTACTGGTGTCAACGTCGATGACCTTGAATGACCTTGAACCTCCAAATTAGAGGTTTTAGTAAATTCTTTTGGCGATTTTCGGCTGCGTCAGACATTTTAAGAGTGAATTGTAATGAAATAGCTAGAGATGGACCTGGACAATTTGCGTGTGACATTTTTAGCGTAGAACGTACATTTTTCAGAATCTAAGTTTCGATCTTTTAAATTCTAGAAGTTTTCCATACAGAGGCCTTAAATTTAAGTATGAATACGTTTAGGCCTATTTAACATACAATGATAAACTGACAGACAAAAACACAGCCGGATGTAATACAGGATAGTACATGCAGCATAGCCAATCTATTAAAATCAGCTAGTTCAAGATCAGCTCAGCAGTCTCAGCTTAGCATATTCATGAAACCCTTCGTCCAAAACTATAGACAATTGTACAATTGGCGACTGTTTGATGATCAGATAAAAGTAGGCTGATCGTAATGCGCAGCACGTTTCCGCGCAGCACGTTTCCGCGCAGCGCGGCGCTCGGCCGCGCTGAAACGTGAAAAAGTAATTTTTGGCGCTGCGCGGAAGCGTGCTGCGCGTAATCGTGAGCACCCCAGGCTAATATCTGGCCCTGCGTGAGATAGGCCTAACCTATAAAGTTACGTAAATAAGTAAAGCAACTAAGTTCACATTTGACGGATTCAGAGACTCGCGTACGGTCAGTCCAACCTAGCAACAGCTGGGCTTCTTGTTTAGTTAAAATTTCTACTTCTACTTAAGTAGATATTTGGGCCACACTGTGTCTCAGGAAAACACAGTCACAATTGTTTTTGTCATAACTATGTCAAATTTTCACTAAATTTGATAATTTTGGCACGAAGATGGCGAAGACGATGAAATTATGCAAGGTGCACTCACTTTCCACCTCTCCTAATTTATGTCAACGCACTAAAATGTGAAACATATATGTTCCAAATTGTTGCATAACGCTGAGTTATTTTCTAAGAAAACGCTGTAACGACTTAATTAAGCACAAAATAATACTCAGTGTAAATTATTTAACAGAATTATAAGTTTGTGTAACAACTTGCTTGCAAATCATGAGAATTTATGTCCAAAGTGGGTCGCGCATAGGGCCTACAAAGACAATGGTTTAGATGCAACGCTATTGACTGATAGTGGAATCATCGACTGACTGATCAAACGGCATTCCGTTACTGATTAGACGTTTTAAGTAGAGCTGTCAAATTAACGCATACATCTGTACCAAAAATTATCAAAGTTGGTTGAAATTTGACAAAGTTATGATGAAAACAATTTTGACTGTTTTTGAGACACGGTGTACTTCTACTCAAGTAGAATTTTTGATCAATACTTCATCTACCACTGTCTAACTCAGAAAAAAAATTCAGCCAAATGTGCCTGTAACTTTTTGCATAATATTCTGGCGGAGTCAGTCTCAGGTATATATGGGTTCAACTTGGGTTCTTGTAGTTCGGCTGAGCTTGTCGTAGCAGCTACGGCCGCTGATTAGACTGAGTAGTTCACACGTAATTGCGTTAATTTCTGCTCGTCTTCGGCGGATTATCAAATTTATAGGCCTAACATTAGGACGTGCCGTTAACACGTACATGCTGTAGGCCCTTGGGCCTAGACTAAGACCTAGGCCTATAAGCCTAGCTTAGTGTAAACTCGACGGTCCGTCCGTGATGTACGTTTAATGGCATCATTAGCACTGCATTCAGACTACCGTACGGTAGGCCTACACGTCCGATAATGGTATTCATTATAGGCGCCCAGGGAGTAGGGTCCTGACTGTAGCATACACAGTAGATCTGTAAGGTATGTTTCAAGTTTCGTTGTTTCAAGTTTCAGGTTTTGCGCGTATATGTGTATTTTTTTAACTTTCGGTTTCAGTTTTATCGCAGTTCCAGGTGCCACATTCTAATTTTTAAAGAGCGAACAACGGCATTATGAATTATAATAGCTACCGTAGCCCACGCAATCATTTTCGGCATTCAGTGATCTAAGTATATGAAATCACTGAATGCCGAAAACGATTGCATCTTCGCAGTCGTTTCAGTCCCACACACACACACACACACACACACACACACATATATA
>Ga0209367_1009222_pt1 | contig 13418 bp, 10 predicted proteins | sample WorMetLIZISLAND2_FD_187412 | JGI IMG/M metagenome (GOLD analysis project Ga0209367, IMG submission 187412) | Marine gutless worms symbiont microbial communities from Max Planck institute for Marine Microbiology, Germany - Olavius geniculatus... ... | reverse complement strand
CATAGGCCCAGCATTTCCGCCCATAGCCTAGCGGTTCAGCTGTGGTCAGCGTTGAGAAATCGTGAATGGACTGAGCCTGGGAAGTCTGGCTGACAGTGGACTGCATCGACCGGAAGTGACGTAGGTCTAGGCCTAGGTAAGGCGACAGCAGATGCGGTAAGGGGTGGGAGAGAGATACAGCTGCAAGCTGCAACTGACTGTGGTCTTTCTTAGCAGACTATTTACGATTCTACTCCCACGAAATTTCACCACGGGCGATGGCGTCAGTCATGTCTTACTGCCAACTAGGAAACTATGCAGCAAGGTCGCATAGTGCAGAGCAAGCTCCATCTCACATAAATGCGGTACTTATTATACAATCGGCGCCAATGAATGGCTGAACAGATGGAAAATCTTACAGTAATATCTGCTGGCTGCGTTTGCTCTCGCAAGACTCACATTGTGTATCAGAATTAAGAAGATTTTGCAGAGAGTTTAATCGTAATCGTGTGATTTATGCGTGACAAGTTCAACAGTTATTAAGTTACCTCTTTACTTTTCAGCATTGCATATTTCAGAATGCTGCCGCTGTATTCGTCCGCCAGACGCAGCTGGTTATCCACCCATCTATAGACGAGATTCGTCTCCGTGATGTACGTCTCGTAAAGTTCATCTTCATCGTTTCTACCGGGCGCTGAAACACCAAAACATGTCATTTTATTATAATGGATGTAAAGTAAACTATAACTCACTATAGCGGCCCTCATCCGTCGCACAGGGGCGCAATTTGTTGCCAATTACTATTAACGGCGACAATTATTCCTTTTTGGGCAGCGAAAATGTGTGGCATTTGCAGTTTGCAGTCGCCGCCGAATACATAAATGCAAGACGCCGAAAGCGAAAAGTAACGTGAAATAGCGGTTGTCGTTCCCCTGCAGTCGACTGACTATAGGGGCTATGTGGTCTGTCATTAGCAGTGTCTGAGGTGAAGTATACAAAACAATTTTAAACAATTACATTCATCTAAATGTTGAACGATCTAGAAAATTTAACTTGAAATGCCATTTTTAATTTTTATCTCAAAGTTAGGGCATCATTTATTTATTGCTGCCCAACATTCGGTCACTGAATAAGTCACTGTGTCGCTGCATGTATTTGTTACTATTTGCTATTACACTCTGAAAACATTTACGGAATCAGTCATTGAATACGCAGAGGCCGATAACTTACTGATCTGCTCGATTTCGATTTCACTTTACCCAGCGGCAGTCGTGCGAAAATAAGGGGTTTGACGGCATTGATCTCTTTGGGCTTAGCTACTCAGCTAGACTAAAGTCATCTCAGTAAGGAAGCTAATGCAAACGAAATTTGTTTGCTGCAGTTATTGCAGTCGACTAGTGCAAAGAGTCATTATATTTTAAAGATTTTAATCAACTTCTGGCAAAATATACATAAACAGAAAACGCTGTATTTTGCATACTAATGCATTTAATAATTAATGTAGGCCTACCGTGTAAGTATAACGCAGTAGTAATTAGCTATATAGTACCGGCTGACACATATCTCGGCTCTTGGCCTCGTGATAGGAAAAAACAAAACGCCACAGTTGATACCAAACGAAGACTGTACATGTATACTGTACAGTATGTTAACCTCGAACAGTACATCATCGTGATAAGCTCTAATGCGCTTGCAGATAAATACAATCGTCAAGGGATACTCGCATGTCGTGTACAGTAAACACATCATGTTTTCATTTATGTTACCAGTAGCTACATATAAGTTACTACAGTATATAAACATATGATGATAGACTGACGTTGGCTGGGTGCAATTTCGTCGGATCCGAGCGTCTTCCAGAACTCATAAACTCCGCGACATCCAGACTGAACTGCCTCTGTGATGGTGTAGAGCTCACACGATGACGTACAGCACAAGTCGCGCTTCTGATAGATCTGATTCGCCAGGTCCGTCGCCTGGCAACAGCAAAATCCAGTCCCGTCGTCAACAAGAACTCAATCTAATGGACGTGCAACAAAATCATCATCGTCATCATTTTATTCGCCATAAAGTACGGACAACGCAGCACGTACGCTGCACAGTGAGCAGTAATAGCCAGACGACCAGCCAGTACACTGCACAAATAGTTGTCTTATAAAAGGCTAAAACACAGTAAAAAAAATCTGCAACATAATCGTTACATATAAACAACAAAAAACGTGCAACTATTTGCAGGGCGGTGGCCAAAAGTTCAGCCACAATAAGAACGTTTCAAGCTATAGAAACAGGAGCGTACCTTTGCCTTCTCGATGACATTGCAGTATTCGCCCGTCCACAGGTAGACAGCGGTTGACGTAACCAGCAAGAAGCAGTCTCCGCTGTTGATTGATCGCGACGTCGGCTCCACGAGCCTTGTTTGACAGCAACGCCGACCTGTGTACAGAGTGCATAGACACAGCACAGACATCAGAGGCCTGCAGCACCTGACACTGGCCGTCAACCACAAGACACTTCGTACCAGGACGCGAAATGGGAGCGGGTAGTTGGCCAGGAGTGATACGTCGTGAACGAGTACAGCAAGTTTTCTACGCGTGTACTCGAAAAAAAATCACTCAAATTATAGCAAAATGAAAAAGATAGACACAGTAAATGTCGAAAAAGCAAAACTTTTGCAACCAATACATGCGAAAATGTGTTCCTAAGCCCGGCTACATCTAGCTATATAACTTTACTGACAACTAAGTAACTTACCTGCTAAGTGGCATCATGGCAACGAGGACAAGGCAACAATTCCCCTAAATTTTGGGTCATCAGAAAAATGTTGGAAAATTTTTATCACGTCAGAAAATTTTTGTCCAACAATGCAAAATTCAGAGCTAAAACCGCCAGCCCCTAATTCAGAAAAAAATTAAGAAAAAATTGAAATTTTGAGCATCATAATCTCCTCTGTCTGAAATCTGCCGATTTCTGTCGAAATTCTGTCGGTAACTTGCAGTCGGTAATTTGCAGTGTCTGTTGGACAACCGCAATTTCCTGTCCCACCTACTTTTTTTAACCCGCGACATGTCTAGCTAGACTCATAGGCTGCAGAATATATTGTGAATCGATTGCCGACAGAACTACTAAATGAAGTTGCAACTAACTGATTGGCCCAAAGAGTCTTCTAGGTAAGAGTAAGAAGCTAACCTGTTGTGTGCTTATGTCAACTCGGTTTCTTGCCCCCAGTGGGTGGCGAATGAGTAATAACATACAGGCTAAGGGGCGAAGGTCTAGTGCAGCTGATTGGGGCGGTGGTATGTCAGCTGGCTGCACTGCTGGCCCAGGTGTTCTCTACAGGAACAGTGAATGACCGCACATCAGTAGTAAGCAGCGCTATATCAAGTTCGGTCTTAGAATACCCAAGGGGCTCCCGTTTGGCGACCACTTTAAAAATGTGATTAACGTAACGTAGTTCTAACCTTTGACGTGGAGTAGCATGACGTCATTGTACGGCAGGTACTCGTTAAGAGCGGAGCGTGCCGAGGAGTCGGAAGTCTTGCGTAGAGTCACGTTACTGAAGTCTTCCTTGCTGGCCAGACCTGCCAGTGCCTCCTGAGCCAAATGCGTCGTGCCCAAAACTGCAAGCAATCGACACCATAAACACTACTTACTCCTCCTATCTAACTCCGTCTGGAGTGTTATGAAGTGCCCATAATCTCATTCCACTCAAGCGTAACCACTGATAGCGTCTACCGTTTGTATATCACACGTGCGTCCAGGCAAAACACGCCGTCGATCATAGCCATGAAATAAGTATGTTTCAACACGGTCTCTACAGTGTATTATGCCTTGTTACTCGCATAATACACTACACATAGGCCTATATCGCTAGCGTCAGCAAGTGGCTATTTACACCGTGAGTTAAGAAAACATGCCGCCAAACGTGTGTCTATCTGTGAAAATCTGTGGAAAAAACGATTATTAAACATTCGATCTCACACTGAACCAAACAAACCGACGACAAACACAAAACGTCAACAAAGTATTTGATAAAAGTCTGCCATCTGACTCGGCCTTCCACCTCTCCGGAGTAGGTAAATCGAGTACTAACCTGTCTGGCTGAGGTAAAGGCAGGACGCGTTCACCTGTGCCGGGTGGCAGGTAACACTGTGTGATCCCATATGGCAGGTGACGCTTCGTAGCTCTGAAATAAATTTCCATCGAAAAGCTATACCGTTTAACCATTTAGCCATAAAACGTACATACTCTGTTCGTGTTTGATGCGCTTGAGTTCTCGCTGTGCGACGTCGGTCCTCACTTCCTTGTACTCGTCGACCGTCAGTCCGTGTTCATGCAGCGTTCGCAGAGGATTGCCGCTGCTAGGACGAGTGCGCCGTGGTCGAATCTTCTTCGTTGATAGCAACCTGCCAGTTGTTGAACCATTAATGCACAATATCACACACGTTACGTTATCAGTAGGTTCTTTAGTATTATATATGTATACAGATTTATCCACCAGAACCCCAAAATCTGGCAAAACTGAACAAAAACACAATTCAGTGTAAAACGTAAAAGAAAAATCTTTAAAAACGCATTCTGCTATAATAGCCGTAATGCCTAAATTTGTACAGTGGTGGCAGTTTTATTGTTAGGCATATTATTTTTAGACCTTTGTAGCCTAAATATAATCCCGTTTCCGAAAAGTTTAAAAATTGAGTAACCATTCGATTTGGAATGATGACCCTTAGCCAAGATCATCTTAAATACAACAAAAAAAACGTTAAACCGCTGTATGACAACTGAATACCTGTCTATTATTAGTTACCTATTTACTTACTTACTCACTCACTTTTGGTACTGTCACCTGACTATAAAAATTACTGCTCCAACAGTTCTTAAAAGTTGTTTTAGAAAAAATGTCCTAATGTGGAATAATAATTGGAGAGAACTGGTTTGACACGTTAGAGGCGGCTCAACACACACTGAGAAGCAAACTCACGTGGCTGTGGAACTGTTTGCGACAATGTCGAAATCGTGGACGGTGACGTCATCGCTGACACGGTCTCTAATTGGTCGTCGGCTGCTAGCGAAAAACGACGTCAGCCAATCATCTTCCACCGATGGCACGCGAACTACGTTCGGAGTGTTTGAAGAATCCTTCTCTGACTTGTGGTTAAACTTTGTGCTGCCGAACGTATCGACGTCCATGTCGTCAATCGCTGGACTGGACAGGTTTGGAGTCGAACGAGCTGTTCACGATTGACAACAACAATACACACATTTTTATAACTTCATAGGAAAATCTCAACGATATTTCTTATCTAAAAAAAATTTAGGTAAGAAGACATATGCTGAAAACATTTTAGAAAGATCTGTAAAATGGTAAAAACTAAGCAACATACGAAAAGAGCATTCAGTGACAGAAACGCATCTGTCATCAACCTGGCAACAATTATTCCACAAAAATTAAAGCAAGTTCGGAAACCAGATGCCATAGCATATTTCGTATACATTCAACCTAAGCGACTTTATCGTTTATTTCTGCTCCAAATAGAAGTCCCCGTTACTAGTGGCTTGGTAGAATAATGGTAGGACTGTGGATCTACCCAAGAAGTCCTGGCTAATCCAGGGCTCCTTGATCTACCAGCGTGAGGTTGTTGGTTCGACTCGCGGTCGGGACGCTGTCAAATGGTTACTACCTGGATGGTTCATCGGGCTGTCTGGCTGAAGTTGAGGCGGGGCACGTTCACCTGTGTCGGGTGTGATCCCATATAACATGTGATCTCGCGCTACGTAGTTTTAATATGATGATGATGATGATGACGATGATGATGAACGAGTTTGCTTTAACGTGGCGCTAAGTCTAAAGACTGCAAGGACATGTAACAAATTAACAATTACAGCAAAGTCACGCAGTAATCAATGCAATGAGACGTTCTTAAGACACAGAACAGCTGCAAGATCGGGCAAACAGTTCGGACGTCATTCTACTGCGGAAAACTTGCAGCGACGGCGATGACCAGACTGATTCCGGCAAACTGTTCCAGACAGATGCAGCAGTCGCTGGGAAGGTGCGTATACCCTATATCCTTTAAGCTTTTTCAAAACGTAGCATCAATTTTATTACTAAAAACGGCAGACGTTACTGACCGCGAGTTAGTGGCTGCCTGGACGAAATGCGCTGAGATCGCTGAGGTAAAGCACTGTCCACATTCACACCTGAATACACAACGACACTGCTAGAGCTCGCAGTACAACTATGTAACTATATGAAAAATATAATCGTCGGTACTGTACGACGGTCGTTTAATAAATAAGTTACAAAACAGCACTATTCTGTTAGTTTTCTAAATATAAAAAAATCCGAAATAGCCATTTTGTAAGGAACTTAATTCTCGTCACTGTAACGTTATTTATAAACATTAAGTACGATGACGTTGCCACTGTAATCGTCCGGCAACGAACAGCGCGCTATTATTGTCTTATTGTGGCCAAAAGAACTTAATGCAAATAACACTGCCTCTGAGATGCGTCCAGTGGCGCTATTACAGTGCATGGCGACAAGTGTTTTACGAGACTAACAGTACACGTTTGGTGTAAGAAAATGCTAGGTGGGCAGAAATTTGCATGGCATACCGAGATGAAATCAGTCGTTCGTCAATGGCCTGTACAGCAGCCAGCATCGTTCTTTGCATCGGGCATTCAGAAGCTTGTTGACAGATGGGATAAATGTTTGAACGAACTCAGCCAATATATGTTTACAAAATAAAACAGTAATCTTTAACATTTACAGAGGTGACATTAGCTTGTTAAGTTTACTCATTTTTCGTTTCTATGCTGTTTTTCGTTTGTGAGCTGTTATAATACAAAACTGGTGGAGAAAATAATACACATCAAATACACGTCACAATAATGACGTCAGCATCAAAAATTTCTGTTCAACGTTCAATATTAAATTACCTATAAAACGCACGATTCAGATTTTTACTATTTTAAAAATTAATGAAACTGTGCAGTTTTGTAACTTATCTATCAAAGGACCCTCCGACACTAAGTTGCGCAAATTAGCAGCAGCGTCGTGCGTATAATCAGATGGAAGTCAGGCATAGAATTGTCGTTCACTTGTCTTGTCCTTCTAATTGAGAACTTGTGACCTGTCAAACATAAGTTGAGATACTTCCGTCACATCATGACAGGCGGCGAAAACAATGTCTTGAACAAAGTATTATTGAAGAAATTTTGCCCGGCAGTAGGAAGAGAGGAAGACGAAGAACAGCGTGGATAGGCAATGTCACTTATGGTAGTTTGAAGAGGCAATCCGGAAAGTAGACAAACAAGAATTTTGAGTTAATGCTCACGAGACGCGCGAAAGCCTATAGCAGTTCCAGTTTAGTAGTTTAGCTGAAAATTGAGGTGTTCGCGCTAAGTTAATACACAAATACCAAATTTTCTATCTGGATCGCATAACGATAGTTCCGTGGCGCTGTTCGCGGCGCCACCTTGTGAATGATATAGACTTGTGTCGCAGCCCGAAATTGCCAAAAAATCCATAAAACCCCTTGTTTTGGCGTTCGAAATCGTTCAAGGTCATTGAATTCAGCGCCAATCGAGAGCCAGTGTACGACTTCCTATTAGTGATTAGTAGTAACCTAGGCCCTATCTTGCACTGTTACTGAGATGCAGCAACTTATTGGCCAAAAATCGCAAATTTTGTCCACCCCCCCTTTCATTCAGCGCCCTCGTTCGGGATGACCCCCTTCGAATTTATGGAAAAGCTTTACGGTTTCTGAAACTAGAGTCTTCCAGGCAGCCGACGGTGAAGATCTGGTGATTCTAGCTTACACCGTTTTTGACTGATCCACCCGTGTGACAGACAGACGGACGGACGGACGGACGGACAGAATTGCGATGGCTAATACGCGCTGAAAGCAGTAGCTGCTTTCGCGCGTAAAAATCCGCACATGGGACGGCGATTTATAGTGCGGCCTACCCTTGGATCAAGGACGGCTAAAGGCAAGGCAAGACAAGACTTATCACTTTACAATTCGTAAAAATTTACAAGTTCAAACAATTTTTTCAAAATTAGTAAAAGCGCGTGAATTTAAAACATTATCAAAAGTCGTAAAATTCGAACTCTTTGTCTACGCTTCGAAGGAACACCACGCTAGCCCCGCGAGTCACATCAGACTGATAGACATCACAGTGAGTGTACTAACCGAGCCGGTTCATCTTTCCCTCGACGGTGAACTGGTCCACGTCTTTCTCCTCGACCTTTGACCTCCACGACTCCTGCGACTCGTACAGTTGGGACAGGCGCTCGGCGATGATGCTGATTGGTCGCTGACCCGCCGCTGAGTCACGTGGCCCACGCAGCGTCACACACGACGTCATATCAGCGTCATCTTCCGCGTCATCGACGTCACGCCTGCACGCCAAAACGATAACGCACATAATAAAACATTCTTAAAAATCCGATAAACTAATAGTGTCGAATTAAAAAAACGATTAAATTACTTTCAGCAGCCGTCAGTCAGAAAAGAAAAGCAAAAGTTACGTTGTTGGATCTGCCCGTTTCTATTCAAAATAGATGGAAAAATTATGACAAAATTCATTTTAAGAGGTGGGCAATCTGGGCATCATTAAACGGAAAGGCGATTTAGATTTTGGTAGCGATCCGGATTCTTCTGGGTATTCTGAAATACACTGTCAAGATGAACAGTGATTAGACGTATTGTAGTATGTTTATGGTAGAAAAGAACGAAGTCAAGATTAATAATAATAACGATTAAAAGCTGAATTTATTGAACACAAGACGATCAAAACACGAAGCTGAGTTCAAAAAGAAAAACACAATACACAAATAAATTGCGTTCAGTTCACCTTGCGTCGCCGGAAGTCGTGTCATCTGGCAGCGGATATGACGTCATAGTTTCGTCATCAAACGAGCGACGGTCACGCAGCATGAGACGTCTGGCGACGGCCTTGTTCTTGATTCTCGGCGTTGTCCTGTACGCCGTGGACCCGCCGCCGCCGCTCTGGGCCTCAGCGAGCTCCTCGGTGGTAACGGCGAGGTCGCCGGTGGTCTCGGTGAAGTCAAGGTGTGGTCTTTGCGGATCTGTGGGTGGTGGAGGTGGAGGTTGGCAAGCCCGTGACTCCTCGGCCGTCTCAAACGACAACTGCTTCTTGAGGATTCCGCGACGCTTCGCACTCGGGCTCGAGGTCGACGCGTCGCTCCGTGACCTCACTGTGACGTCACTCGGAGTGGGCGGAGACTCCGAACTCGTCGTCGTGGTGGTTTTGAGAATGCTTTTGATCGCCGGCGGTGAACGCGCAGTGCATGCTGGGACTGCAGCTGGTGCCGTGGGCTTTGACTCCTCCACCGGCATCGGCTCTGTCGTGACGAACACAACAACATTATCGTCACTCCATTACCACCACCAGCAGAATACTGGGCCTATGCCTATTAAATTGACAACGGTTATAAATCCGCGATATCAATATTGATAAATAATAATAAAAATAAGCCCAGCTATCGCTAGAATAGCCGACCGTACTGGTTGTCAGTGACATTAAAGGTCATCCAAGGTCGATGATTTTTATCTCATCTGCAAGGGCCTTAGCGATTTCCTATAGTGAATCAATAGCAACCTCGGCCCTTAACTCGCACCGTTTCCGATATACGATTACTTATAGCTTAAAACTTTCCATTGAAAATTGCGGCCAAATCGCTGCAGATGGAGGCATGGTTACTATTGACAGTCTATAAGAAGTTGCCAGCGCCCAATCCGATGGCACCATTGCCGATCTCTTACGACTTACCGTTTAGCCACAATACATCCGTGACAGACGGACGACAACCACACCAAAAGCTCGACCGTTATTTCAGTACGATCGGCTAAAAGTAAATTTATACACGGCGCCTAAAAGCAAAATTTTGATATGAGGCCAAGTGGTGACATTGTGAATATAAGAAAGTCCTGTTGTAGAAAGGAAACCGTGCGATGCGCAACCATTTTACGCGATAATCTGAGAATGTGCAAAAACATGGATGTACAAAGCTTAGCTACATTTCTGCCGCTGACAGTGTAAAGTTGTATTTAAGCACAGTCCGCTCCAAAGAACGTCAATGGTTGCCATGGATAGATGACGTCACAGACTACATCTACATCGCATCGGCGGAACTGTGTAAGATCTAACGTGTATCATCAGCATAACATCAGACCACGCTTACATCGCGGCATTCGACCATCACAAACATCGGCAGCTATACAGACTGTCTGCCCGCAAGTAAGATAATCAGTTACTGTTCGACTCTTTTACCTAGACGACACCTAACAGTCATGTGACTGTGATGGCAAGTGCAGATCAGCTGTTACAATTGAATAAGTTTAGCCTATTATATGCAGATATAGCCTACGGTATCACTTCACGAAACCGGCCCAATTTCTGAGAGCTTTGACAGGCGCAAACTTTGGCAATTTAAAAAAAACATTTCACAGAAAACCCATCTCAAAGCTACGGAGCGTCATCTGCCATATGGAATCACACATTGTTACCTGCCACCCGACACAAGTGAATGCACTCTGTTATGACCGTCTTGCCTGTATGTCTGTCAGCAACATACTAATTGGTCAAGGTTGTAATTTGATAAATTTGTCTGACTTATTAAATACCGTTTTGATGTCCAACCAGCCAACAGAAGTAATTCTAGTTTAGTTGCGGCAAATCATGCGCTTTTAGTAGCTGTCATATGTTGATTTCGACATTGCTTTTATGTTCGTGATTGCTACATTTTGGGGCACACGTTAAAGGCCGAGGTCCTATCTCTCCTTTGGACTGATCTATAGTTGTAAAGTGTTTTAAGCCGACCGTTATGCTGTAAGCTTAAAGGTCTGGCCCTTTGATAGTGGTACGAGTTGACGTCTGTCCGTCTGTCGTCGTCGTCTGTCACGAAATGTACTGTGGCTAAACCGTAAGTCGTAGAAAGTCAGCGATAGTGGCGTTGGATAGGGGGATAGCAACTTCCTATAGTTTGTCAGTAGTAACCTCTCTACATGTGCAGCGGTTTGGCCGCAATTTCAATGCAAGGTTTCAACATATTAGTCGCCGTATGTCAGAAACAATCGGCCCTCTCTAGCGAAAGCTGGGCTTCTTGTACATCATGTGTTCATGCGCGCATTGGTTGCTGCACAGAGCGAGGGAGTGAGCGATGAGCGCGGGGTTGCAGGGACTGGTCAAAGACTGGGTGGAATACCCATGGCGCATAGATCACGTGCCGCGTAGACTAGACCGCTCAACAATGATCCACAGCGAGGCGTTCCCAGGTGCCGGGCGACGCTGGCAACTGTCACTCGTGACGAGAACCATAGACGGCATCGAACTCGACACGCTGCCGCTCTACATCACCGTCATCGATCCTACCTCACTCGTGGTTTGTCTGTGCTCCAACGTCTACACGTTTCTACATGGATCTAGGCTCTCCAAGCACATGCGAGATAAGTTATATAACAAAATGCAATACGAACGCAGAATAACTTGTGTCAGGGTAATTAGGGCGCGCATGCTACGAGATTAATTTCTACGTACAAGCAAAACGGTTTGACGGTGTTCTCCACAATCTGTAAACGTCACAGCATTATGTAATTTAAAAGTATGTACAGTGTATGTATATAGCCTACTTTTATTTATTTATCTACTTTCCTTCTTTTATAGTGATTTATTATTTGTTTTTCAATAATCATATTTATTCAGAATGAAATAAAAACAAAATAACCAGAAACATCACAAATAACAATAAATGTGCAGTTTATAATTTTTATTTTTCTAGTTTCTGTATTTTTATGCCAAGTATTTAATTCACTCACTTATTACACTGATTAACTAATGCCGGTCGGTCTGGATTGACAGGTGAGCGCGTCGGTGTACGCCAGCGTGCTGGTCAACAGCGGCTGGTCTTCGGTCGGCGTCTCAGACAAGCGCTTCATGATCGACATCAACGAGAACCGCATGGGCACAGTCCTGGTCGACGAGAACTTCCTTTCACGCAGCGAGCTGATGAAGAGTTACGTCAACGACGACAACGACAGCCTTATGATCCGCTGCCGCGTACACGTTTTCGACAACCAGCAGATGACCGACATCATCCCACAACCTAACAACGTCGTTCCACCTCCGGGCTTTCCACTTCCGCCCGGAGTCAACCAGGAGCACGACGAGGAGCGCAGACCGACCAATGGCAGGAAGAAGACTCGACCACGTGATCAGAGTACCAACACCACTACGTCACGGCCCGCCAAACGACGTCGACTCCAATGAACGACTCGCGGGGGCCCGATTCATATAACGTCAAGCTTACGGTCATTTTAGGACAATCAACTAATTTGCGAAACACTTACGACACATCTTGTGATAAATTATCACCTTTCGGTGTCTTACGACAATTCGTAAAATGTAAATGAACTTAAAACTGTGATCTTCTTAAGTTATATGTTGAGTTTAATTTTTTTTCAATATCCGTGAATCGGGTCACTGGCACTGAATGGCCGATTTTGTGCTGATGTGCCGTTAAGAAATTACTCACTCACTCACCCTGAGCAAACAACAACCAGCACGATTCTTAGCACTCGAAAATCAGTCAGTTCTGTTAATCTACGTGTCAACGGCCATAACGGACAGCTCAAAGAAGCAATTTTGTCGTCTATTACCATTTCGCTTACTTACTTAATTCTCGTAACAAACTTGCAACCTAGTATATCGGGAAGCAGTCAATATCAGGTCATCCATGCAAATAAAAATATAAGCGAATGTTTTTGTAAGCTTATAAGTACAGAAAATATTGTGTATTTTGATATTTGATTCGCTATTTTAATACCTTTCTTACACCCGCGCTTTTGTTAAACAAACTGATTCAACCCGCTGAGCATCACATCTAACTTTCACTTGTCACGCTTGCCATTTTCTAAGAAACTGTAATCAATCGTTTCCACACGCAGAACGATTAAACCTTAAAATGAGCAAAAAGCGATGTAACACGTAGATACGAACGGTTGCCTTTTTTATACGAAGCCGGATCCTTGCGAAGATTCGTGATGTAGAAATAAATTACTTCTGATAGCAACAGAAAGTCGTGGTTTTTTGAAATAAACATCTGGCATGCAGTGGCGTAGCCAAGGAGGGGGGCAGGGGGCCCAGGCCCCCAATCCTCTAGACAAAACATAAGCATAAGCATACGTATAACCTGCACAAAATTTGCCAATTTGGTCAGTTTATTTTCGGGAAAATGATTAAAATTGTTGCCATCAGATCTGATCTTTTAAAGCAAAAATGCACCAAATTCGATTTCAGCTGGGGCTCCGCTCCAGACCTCCTTGGGGGCTCCAGACCGCCTAACTGAATTTTAGGTGGTCATACTTCTAAGCAAAGGGAGGGGAGAGGGAAAAGGGAGGGCACGGAAGGGAGGG
>Ga0209367_1009220_pt1 | contig 13420 bp, 8 predicted proteins | sample WorMetLIZISLAND2_FD_187412 | JGI IMG/M metagenome (GOLD analysis project Ga0209367, IMG submission 187412) | Marine gutless worms symbiont microbial communities from Max Planck institute for Marine Microbiology, Germany - Olavius geniculatus... ... | reverse complement strand
GCTTTATAGCCGTTACTTGTAACCTGTGGTTACTTTTGGGGACGCGCATTGGGCCGAACTGATACGGCCTCAGCGCTGGGCAGGTGTAAGAGCCTGCCCACCCCGAAGGCAAGGCAAAGCAAGGCAAGGCCGTCCATAACTTTTTGAGTTATCTTGCTAACACACAGACAGACAAGCAGACAAACAGACAAACAAAGTCCGGCAAAAACATTACCTCCTTGGCGGAGGTAACAAAATGCTATCGATTTTTGCTTGACATTAGTTCACAAATTGTTGAACAATTTGGCGGACAGAAAAAAATAAATAAATACTCAGCTGTCGCTATAGGTGGATGATGGATAAAGGCGGCAACTTTGGGTTGAAAATTGCGGCTAAACCGCTGCTGAATATTAGCGACATGCTTACCAGCCTAATGAGGTGTTTACACGATCCAGCAAACGTCCAGCAAACTTCCAGCAAATGTATTCAAAATACACGTGCTAATGCTGGACGTTTGCTGGATCGTGTAAACACCCTATAAGCTTAATATTAACAGCTTATAGGAACTTGCCATCGCCCTATCCAACGGTGCTATCGCCGACCCCTTGCGACTTACAGGCGGACGACGAGAGACAATGGACGACTGCAGATTTTGCCATCATGCAGCGCAACCGTTAGTAGGTATCATTATAGCCTAGACTACGGCAAAAAACAAACAGAGATGTAAAACATATTAACTTCTTTATTTCGTCAGGGCCCTGGGGTGATAGGGCCTATAAAAAGTAGACCTTATAGGCTAATGATGAAATATGTAAATATCAATAGAGAGGCAGAGGTGACGCATGTCTCATGGGAGAGGCAATGTCGATCAATTTTGTTAATGATATGCGCATGAATATAATAAAACTGAATTCTCCCACGCGCAAAACAATGACAGACGCACAGACTGACAGACAGACAGACAGACAGAGGAAGAAAGGAAAAGAGGGAGGCGAAGGAACGAAGGAACGGAAGGAGAGTGAATGATGTGAATGAGGAATGACACTGGCGCCGTCTAGCGAGCCATTCAACAGCGTGAAAACAACTCCAGTCCAGTCTACATAATTATAGCCCAACGAGAACTCGTCTTTAGAGTCAACATTTGACCATTAACCTATATTAACCCTTCAAACCCAGTCATACTCACGCTTCGTACTGTATGAACATTGACAATCAGGCCTACGCAGTGTCCCAATAAAAACTAAACCCCTGAGTCCAAAGTTTTTGTCACAATCAGTGGCGTAGCCAAGATCTGGATCTAAAAGGGGGACTTGAGGGGTCCGGTGTGTGGAGCGGTAGACCCTTCTCACAACGGAAAGGGTACGAGGAGAGGGTTGTGCCTTCTTCCAAAAATTTGTCCCATTTTTTTCTGTCAAAATCATGTTTAGGCCTATTGGTGCATTTTGGCACTATTTGGAGTAGGCCTAGCCTAACTGAGTGGGCTCCTACGCAGGGCACGTGCCACCAATGCTCTTATCGCTACGTCACAACTGCATCAAAATAATATCAAATAAAAATTATTTCAGCAATTTACTCTGCAGAAAATTTTCTATTGTTACGCAGTCAATATAAAAATCCCAGCACGCTCCAAGCGCGTCGCTGCACTACCTTGTGAATTCGTCAGCTTTAAAATAAATGAGTTAAAACACAAGTATTTTATTTTATAATAAGCTAACAAAAATTGGGCGATGAAGGCGAGAAAATGCAGTAAATTTCCGTTTCGTTTCGAATTTCGATGTAAACAGTAAAGCGTGTCCATAATGTTGACCAACTGCCTGCGCGTAGAAAAGCGTTGATATAAATATCACAAATAACGAAGTAAGTCTACATGTATAGTTTCAGCTGGCGACGGACGACAAGTTGCGCGACGCGCCGCCGAATGACGTCATACAATCAGCTGGTTCCCGGGTGATCAGCAGCGGACTGTCGTACATGTGACACGGACCGGAAGTGACGCCTGCAGCTGGTACCTCGCTACTGCCGTCGATGGCGACGCCCGGTCCGACGACGAAGCGGTATTTACGCATCAGCGCAGGAGTACATCGGGCCGGGGTGGGTCCGTCGTAGTCGGGCGGTGGAGCACCAGCTGTGGACATGACGTCATCGCAACAACCTGACCACAGCCAGATAGCATTAGGCATATTATTTAATATACGCCTAGCAAGTTTATCGATGCTATTTGCCACAGTTACAGCAGTTTTATGCAGTGTAATGGGGTGATCGTTAACACTCGTTGCAACCGGTTGCGCCTGCAGACAGACGGGTTGCAATAGTGATCGCTCGATCGTGTGTACACTGCATTACGTTGGTTCACACAGACAACACTTTTACACTGGTCGCAGAGGAGGAAACTTTATTTTTATGACATACAATCGTATAACAGCCCATAATCTCACCCCAGGCAAGCGTAACGGTTGAAACGCGTCTCGCGTCTGTTTATCACATGCAAGTCCCAGGCAGAACACACCGTCGATCACAGTGTGATATAAGCAAGTTTGAACACTACCAATCAACCGATCAATCAATGCGGAATTTTTTAAATGGCTTAAGTAATACGCACAACTGTTAAATCCACTAAAGAGAGATCAGTGTTGGTTTCTAGTATAAGTTGATAACTTTATCAAAATAGTGACCGAATTTCCAGATTCTTTACCCAGCACACGCAGTAGCGTAGCCGTAGCCAGAAGGGGGAGTAGAGGCAGTCGGGTCGGTCCACCGGGTTAAGACGCCTAAAAAAGCTTATTTTAATGTGAACTAGAAAGCAGTCATAGCCCGCAGACCTCCACCAAGGCCATGTTGTTCCGACACAGCTTGTCCGACGAAATTAAACAAGCGGAAGGTTTGAGTGCGTTTCAAACTATAGTTGCATTTTTTTACATTGACCTAGTTTTATGTGACCTAAAAAACCTTGATTCAACGCCATGTTGTTCGCCAGGTGCCAGCGCCATAGCGACAACGGCGGTTTCCCTTAAGGCCCATGCTAACGAAAAATTCAAAGTGATCCAGAATCCAGGATTCCTGCCGGATCACCCCAAAATTGAATCACTGGTAGATTGTGCCATGCCCGACATACCCTCAAAATTTCAGAAAGATCCATCTATAACTTTTTGAGTTATCTTGCTGACTCACAGACAGACAAACAAACAAACAAAACCGGCAAAAACAAAACAGTAATAGCCATAATTAGTGACAATTAAGTATGACAAAGATCAGTGAAGACGATCGGGCGCTGATTAATGTGTTAGTTCGGTTAGGACGTTCGTTACCTGATCGATGCCAGACGGCGCCGTAGAACTGGCTGCCAGCATCTTGTAGAGCGACGAGTTCCAGCTTATTGCACTCGTCACAGGTCGGCGGCGGCTTATAGCAGTGGTGCTGATGTGTCGGCGACGTGCCGGCCACCTGGCGAATGGGAAACGAAGTGACGGCGTCGTCTATGACATCCGGTGATACAGCGGGACCATACTCACCGCCAGCGCCCGCCGGCTCCAGACACGAGTTACGCCGTCTACGCATCGCATCACACATGCTTATACTCCACTCAGTTCCATCTGTTGTCGACTTGTCGTACTACAACATGCTGTGCTTTGTTACACGGCAACTTGCTGCACATCAGCTTACAACTTGTTGTTCAGCAAGTCCACAAAATCGAAGCACGCGTAAAGTTTAGGTTTAGTGTCACTCGATATATGTCTCTATAGTAGCCTAAAATGGTTTGATGGGTCCAATTAAAACCTCATCAGCAGATCATAACAAAAACAGTCATTACTAGATCGAAACAACTTTAGATCTCAACATAGGCCTACACCAAAAGTATGTTCGGTTCTTTACCCTGGACCACACAGCGCACTCATACTCGCTGACTAGTAGCGCCACCTGTGTGCCTAACACGACGTCGTAACTAGGCCTAAGTACGTTTATTAGACGTAGGCTATAATTATAATTTGACGTCGTTGACAGAGAGAACAACAGAACGTAAGCAAACCTCACAGTGGGAGGTAATTAAATCTGTTCAGTACAACACTGATGAAACAGGAAGATCCACATCTGTGATAGCGGATACAATACGCTGTATGTCACTTTCTTCATTACAATGTCAAGAGTCAGAACTGCGAAGTCTAATTTGCGTTCATCCTATCAGCGGCGTCGTAGGTTAAAAAATAGGAAACACGAAGTTGCTACTTTCAGCCAGACAGCTGCAAATTTCCAATAAAAGAGATTGCGGTTGCTCAAAATTTAAATTTTGCCCCTAAACTGTCCCAACATAAAAGATATTTTAGCCAAGCTAACAATTAACAATGTTGTTGCACAGAGATTTGGTTGCTTATACCGTCGGAGGAATACAATGACAACGCAGAGCAGAGCAATGCCGACTATTAGTCCGAGCGCTACTCCAATCGCCGACACCACCAGTATACCTGTATATACACGTTACACATTAATACTTCTACAACAATAGTTGCCCGACTATCACTATAGGCCTACATTGTACACAGTGAATCGATCATAGTTAACAACACAAACGAAATTACACCGTATCTCAAAAACATGCCACTTTTCTGAATAACTCCGCGAAACACTGGTCGATTATCATAATTTTTGGCATGCAACGTCATAAAATAAACCTGACGTAAATGACTACAGCTTTGACCACCTCACTCTAACAGTGTCGCTACACTACCTTGTGAAATGCAGAAGTCGCACTTTGGCCGTACACATCAATGAATTCATACTGGGTATAGAGCATGCGTCGGCTTAGAAAATCACTAAGACCACAAAATTATCTAAAATCTGTTACTTATTCAACATTGATCGTATTCGTTTTTAGATCATACGTTGACGAACTGAAACGACGCATCAACAGCGAGTGAGTCGCTCTGGGTCAGAGGTCATTGAACGCGCTGTTGGTGAGTTGCGTCAACGTCTATACCGCTTGCGTCCGTGCAGGAAGAGAACATTTTGAGCACATGCTGTAGGCCCAATACAAATGATGTGATGTGACACGTGTGACTTTTTAAGAGTAATAACTGTTACTTGTGTTTGTCGTTATTCAGTTATACCTCGTTTACACGATCGAGCAAACATCGAGCAGACATCGAGCAAACGTCGAGCTAACATGAAGCTGGCTCGTCCAGCTAACATATAGCCAGCTCGTCGAGCCAGCTTGATCGTGTAAACGGGGTATTAATCATTTCTTAGCCGACGCATGCACTACAAGTATGAATTCATTGTTGTAAATGGCCAAACTACGACTTCTAAATTTCACAAGGTAGTGTAACAGTGCATCAAGTAAGGTGACCAAAACTGTAACCACTTACGTCAAGTTTCTGCGTGATGCTGCATGCCGAAAATTATCAAAATCGGCCAATTTTCACAGAGTAATTCAAACAAAAGTAGCATTTTTTTGACACACGGAATAAAAATGAGCAAAAATAAAAAAAACAGGATTACTTAAAGCAAAAATGTTATTTCCGTCTTATACATTAGGCCTACTTTCTATCAGTAGACAATAGGGATTTTGTATTTACATGGCTTTTTAAATGACGTGCTGCAATGAACGTCATTTATTCATTGTCGCTGGAACACAGCAGCTATTCGTAGTAGCGGTGAATCATTAAAATCAGTGAATAAATTACCTATTAACTGATATGTGTGTCTTGAAAAAGTAGCCTACGTTGACGAATTACCGTAAAATTAGTAGTAATCGTAAAAAAATATCAACATACGGAAATGACAAAATTTATCAACTAGCGATAACGCGGATATATATCGATAAACTTTAAATTAATTTGTGATGCGTTTATTTACCTAGCGGAGAAGACCACTCGCTATGATTCATTTTCCAGCGATTGCTCAGTTTTAAACCTGCACACAGAACAGACATATACCTGAAGCGAGCACGCGAAACATCTTCCGTTCCGGCCGAACTGCAGACACTAATTATAGACAAATATCTTATTTATACGGCACCGGACTGGTCGACGCTACAGATCTAACGCGTGACAACGTCATTAGGAGACAATACGTCCCTCTAAGACTCTGTCTAAGTATAAGCCAACCGTTGTTTTCTGGTATCGACTCAAATAACCTACTCAACTGTTAGTCAATGACGACAGCAGATCTAAGAATCGAAAAGAATTAAGTTCAAACACGGGCACGATTCACGACTGATTCTTAAAATGTCAATATTATACATAGTATGCAAAAAAGCTACTTTTCAGTCCAAACAGCTGCTACGATCATCACTGAGATAAATCGGTAAAATTAAAATGATTTTTAATTTTTTTGAAAAACAAAGTTTAACCAAACGTAAATTTTATTTTTTTAAACTGTAAGCGGTACAAACATTCACGCACAGCATGCGATAGAGCATTAGGCCTAACTTAATTTTGAGGTGGGCACACTGGGTGGAAAACGCAGTCCTAGAGACATGTCTGAGACACAGAGAGCCCATGTTCGAGTTACTGGGAGTATAGGACACAACTGTCTGGCATCACACATTGATCACGTGACGCAAAGAACAACGTTGATTGGCTGGAGTCGAATACAATAAATAAATCAATCGTTGCTCAACATTGTTATTGTCATAGATAAAAAAACTCGTCGACTGCTGCCGATAAGTAAGTAACGACGTCCGTATTGGTCTAATGAACCAGGCCCGACAACAACAATGGACGGCAAATCACACCCTGGCTTTCGCTGTACGTGACGTCATTTCCGGTCGGTCACGTGACCGGAGGGCGGGTATGATTGAGTGAACGGTCGGTCCGCCCGCTGCCGATCCTCAAGCAGTGGCATCGTGATTGTTTCTAACGAACCGCGAAACTGGCGCCATCTAGCGGCAACCGCCCACATCAGTCACTTCACGTGTCTCCATAGCGCATTGCATGTCTCCAGCAGCAAAAAGTTATTAATGACATAAACAAGAACCTCCACAATAATTTTTGGACGGAACTGATGCGTGATGTTCGGCTAGACTTTGGTGTTTGTTGATTGCTGCTATTTTTTTGTTTAAAATGTTTTTTTTCTAACGTCATAAGCATCAACAAAGATGAACGCTGTGTCTCAAAAAGACGTCCCACTTTGTAGGCCTAATTGTCTATATCTTTTACAGATATTAACTGATTTTGAAATTTTTTTCAAATATTGGCACACTCCCCGACAATTGGCAATAAAGTGGTTATTAAATATCTCACCACACCGTAACTGCGTCTCTACATTACCTTGTGAAATATAAATGCAAGAATAAACTAACAATAATAGGCAACAGGTGTGTTGGAAGATGAATGACACTTTACATCAAAATCGCGATGAATGATTTTTACAGTGATACACTGTATTAAACCCGTCTTTGTGGATATTTAATGTGTTAAATGGTGTGTTTGTTTCTGGCATTTGTCGTTTACTAGGTCTGCCAGTTCATCCATAGTGGGCCTGTTCTCCATAGTATCGGCATGATTCAGTCTGGCGTTTTGATGCCTTTGGTTGGTGCTTGTGCTTAATATTTTCCAAATCTATTTAATCATGTGTCCAGTTCTTCTATTTTGCTGTGTATCCTCAAATATTTCGCTAGAATTCTCCGTGAACTGCAGTTTTTGAACTCGTATAAGTTCGTAGGCAAAGCGGCAAAGCATTGTCCTTATTGCTAAATGCATGTTGCATTACCGGTGAATCGTCACTACATCAAAAATTATTATTCACAATAATAACCTCTGCTTTTATTTAGAAAATACAAAAAATGTATTAAAAACTAAACACTGTTCACTTTTAATATAAAATTGGTGGAAAATTGTCTCAGAAGATAGTTTTTGCATATGCATTATTGAGATTTTTTTTGTGATTTTTGACAACTAAAGTTTCACATGGTAGTGTAGCGACGCAGTTATGGGTGGCGAAATTGACTGCTACTTGTCCACAGAGTTTGCCGGTAAAAATTTTTTTTGAAAATCGGTCAATATTTGGCGAAGATACGAACAATCACAAAGTGGGACGTTTTTTGAGACACAGTGTATTCATGTGGGGAACTACGTTTGACTTGGGATGGATTTAACGTTGGTGGTCTACATGGAAGGGGGCTTGTGTATTGTGTCCAGACGGACAGACGCCCGTGTCGTAACTATGTGTCCGCACCTGCGCCGACAAAATATGCGACCGTCCGTCCAGCTCGACGTCTCAGGTATTGACAATAAATTAGGTAACCGTACAAGAATTAGTATTTGACCACCACGTATATTTGAGCTCTAAACTAAAATCGCCAGAACTGTTATTCCCGATTTAAATTTTGCTTACTCCAATTTCGTTTGTTTTTGCTATGCCTGCTTCGTTTTTAGATGGAAGCTCGTATGGGACAGAAAGCAAAGAGGCATAAAATAAAGTGACCGTGATTAGTTAGCCCGTTTTAGCAATGTTATGACTACATAATGCTGAGACTGACGTGCTAACGACGTGGTGCAGTTGACAAACTGTCCGGTCCAACTTGATCCATCGCATCTCATCTGACGCCGCACGTGACTCAACACCGACGCATTGCAGCCGCTGACAATGACGTCATCGCCGATCAGTTGCATCCAGCCTTCGACAGGTGGCGACACCGGCCGAGCGCAGCCTATCACTGCACACCACCACAACCACCACAATCACGACCACATCACAGACTACACCGGGAATAATGGTACATGAATAAGCTTAAATATATTAATAATTCCAAAACAGAATAGAATACGCCTGCTTTTTTGTATTTCTACAGGTGGCCCAATACACAATTTATCCAGAAGTACAGATAGTGACCAGCAGATTTTTTTTACTTCTCTTTGCTACGTTCCTGACGTAGCAAAGAGAAGTATATGAGATCAGTGTAATATTAACGACCGACCGACGACCGACAGACCTCCCTTCCTGGAAGAGCATTCGTGGAAGAACTTCAAATGGCAAAATCTCAGCAACCAATTATCCGATCCACTTTCTGTTTGGTTATAGAGTGGGGTCATCGGGGTCGGCCATTTTAACAGTGCCATTTATATATACGCCCAACTGACCCCCGTTGTCATGGCAACGAAATTTGAGACGAAATGGCTTATAACTCGGTTTCTGTAAGAAATATGTCTCAGATATTTAGTTGCAGTTGTAGCAGTAGTACGACTTTCCCCGCGGGAAAGTTTCGGTGAAAGTCGGCGTAATGGAATTTGGGCTATACCAAGAAAGTGACCCAAAAGCGTAGGTCGTAATTCAGGGAGGAAAACGCAAAAGCTTTGTCTTACAGAAAACAATATCTCTGCTGACGCCGACTATATCGAACGTGACCTTAGACCGCTACACGACAGTAATAATTGCCATATTTGAGTTACGAGTAAGCCTATTATAAAACTTATTCAGATGGTGCCGCTGATTTATTCAGCACGAAAGTACGTAATTTGCGTTTATTATTAGCGCCGTCGACACGACACAGTGTTATGCTTTACTGAGGTCCGTGTGAAGAATAGTCGTAAAATATTGTAACTTAGCCGCACGCGAAAGTCTGCTCATTAATCGCGCCAAGTCGGTATATCACCGTGCGTAAAATTTATCGTAATTTTCTGCTGGTCTGCCTCTTAATGAAATGCTGCTAATCTCTGAGGAAATCCGCGCTGACGTGCGCAATTCATCCCGCACAGCTGCGCCGAATTCATTAGCCTAAACACGATCGAACACGAAAACAGCCCTCGACGAATACGATATAGACCAACCCGAAATGCAAGTCGTATTATATGGACGGAGAAAACAACCTGGCGGAAGCTCTGTTTACTACTATATTTTGTTAACCAAGAGCTTACAACTAGAATTCTCTTTAAAGCTTTTGGATATTACAAGTAGTAGTAAACGAAGCTTTTGAAGGGTTATTTTCTGCCAGTTCATCGACCTATGTCGTGTATTTTTAGTGTGTTGTCGTTGTGTTTTGTTTTAATTTCTACAAGTGAATTTTGTCTGACTTTAGTCTCTCCAACTGTAATACGGTTAGACACAATGGAGTCAATTTTTCTGATCAAACATGAACAAATGGGACTGTTGGTCGCCTTGGCGCAGTTTTACTTTAGACTATATTTCACTATAGTCACCAGAACGATATAATCACAGTTTCACACATTGGCTGCTAGGTTTCATGTAATATACTGTGTGTAATAGTATAACATTAATAGTAATAGCCAGGACAATGTTTATGGTGCCGTCAGTGTCATAATGGCACGGCCACTGCGAGAGTTCACCTAGTCCATTTGATAAATGTAGCAAGAGCGCCGGGCGGCTACCGACCACTACATCACGCAAACAATCATGACATGTAAATAATGTTTTATTGTTCTACTGTCTTTCTTCGTCTTTTGTGTGTTTTTTTTTGCTTTTATTGTTCTTATACGCCTGGGCCTTGCTGAATGGCTGCACAAATTCAAAAAAAATCTGGTCAGGACCAATCACGGCAAGGAGGTAGATTCTTTGCCACCTTTCGCTATAAACGCGAACAAAAATCGCACGTCCAGCCACCACTGAGAAGGGTGAATCGTCGACATTATCGTGCCTAAGCCACGCTTAAATGCCATCCGTACGTGCATTAAATTGCGTCTGTCTTTTAATGGCATCAATCGTCCACAGCACACCTGGTACGCACGGCGTGTTAGCGTGACGTACCATCATAACGAAGCAGAAATATCGCGTTGTCGTTGTTGTTGTAGTTGTCGTTGGCGGCCGATATATCGCCAGCAACGGCGTACGGCCTCGGCCTCGATATCACGACTTCCAGCTCATTGGCCTCCGACAGATAGACGCTCCAGTGCAAGGCACGCTATTGCAACCGTTGCGGTCAGTCCGACCGTCTCTCTGTCGTCTGTCCGAAGGAGACAGATAGACGCTTCTCTCGCGACCTGCGGCTCCGCGGACCGAAGAACAGACCTCGCGGTCACCCGCCGCCTTTTACTGGAACATTAGCGGAGACACTGCTGACTCTGAAAACTAGACTAGAGATGCGTCACAACTTAAAACGCTTTGTTGCTCTACCTTGTGGTGAAATATTAGCGAGCAGACCTCGCGGTCGCCTCTCCTGTATGCGCCGCTCACCTCACGAACGACCGCCAGCCGGACACATCGCTGAGACGAGGCTGACGACGCTTTGATCACAGCTTCGTTCTCGACGTCAGACTGATGTGACGTCGACGACCGACGACCGACCGGCGTGAAGTCCAGCAGCGACAGCGAGATGCGTTGACCCGAGCCGGCACGTAGCAGCCACGGACAGTCGGCTGCGCCGACACCGGTACGACCAGTGACCTGGCTGGATAGGTAGCCAGTGCCGTTGATCGTTGAAACCAGGCGGGAAGTCGATCCCGAGCAGTCGTCACGTCTTCCGGTTACCACTGAATAATTCCACAACAAAAAAAAAACATCGCCATCGTTAACGTTTTATCACTCCGCCGAAAAACATAATTTAAAAAGTTGGAAACGTATTTTGACTAACTTTTGTAAAGGGGTCTGGCACGGTCCAGGAAAGAAGTGATTATTTTTTTAGTGGCGATCCGAATTCTTTTGTGGATCCTTGATCGTCCAGTATACTGTTAGGACGTGCGACGTAGATACCACTTTGATGTTTATCTGGTCGAGTTCAATGAACGAACTTCGATGAAACTGTACGGCTGCGTGGACTTTTGTCCAGCGACCGTATCAGATTTCGGTAAAGGTCTGGTTTAGTATCCGGATCCAGAATTTCTGAATCCCGACCTGATCACATACAACAGCTGTATTGAGTACACGTTGTGTTCGCCCGGTGGCAGAACTAAATGCGAAAGTTTGAGAAAAATGATGAAAAGCAGTATATACTGGACAAAGATTGCTGAGATACGACGACAGTATTCTATGCAAAAGTTTGATATATTGTAGCCTATCGCTCTAATTCATCTATGCGTTTTATGAATCTGTAAATGTAAAATAATCAAAATAAAAGCAAATTATTCAATTAAACGTCACTTCCTGTGTCACAAAATATATCTCTTAAAAATTATACCAATACGACTGACCAAAAATGCGTACAATAAAGATAAACATATAGTTACAAATGACTAAAAACGAAAACATCGCAAAAACACACAAAACCCCATAATTCTTGGATTGCTGAGACACTGGAACAAGATTATTACAAACCAAACACATGGTGGTAAAACCGTGAAAGCATTTTTTCAAAAAGTAATATAAGTCTAAAAATAAACAAAATATGCACACCTGACCTCGAAAGTCTTCAAGTGTACCGTATCAAGTAAAAAAGTGAATAAAAGACGTTAAAAACAACCGGATTAGCTGTAATTTTAATTAAAGCACAAAGTGATAAAAATACAGTTCACTGGGTGAAGATTGCTCAGATACGAAGGCAGGAAACAGGATACAACAAAATTACAGTCATCTTGAAAAGGTAGCCTAATGCATCAAATCAGAGAGTGTTCGCAATGTGGCGGGGGCTTCTAAATACAGTTTCAGCTGGTCGGTCTAACTGAAATGCAATCGGATGTCCGTCTTAATGGACCTGTGTCCATCAGTACTCAGAGGACACAGTGTAGTTGCAATGCCTCTCATGAATCGATACAAGCGACGCGCTGCACGTCAATTCGCGTTAGCGCGCAATCTTACAGCTGACAATACGTCATACGTTGCTACGCGCTCACGACACTTTTCGTCCAGCTAACGCTCATCAGTGAACCGTTTTACCGCGCCGTGCACCCACGCTGTGCAAATGGCGGTATTATTGTCACTGCAACTTCTGTCCGTCCGTCCGTCCGTCCGTCCGTGGGTCTGTCTCTAACGTCAACGTAACGTCGTATTGTTACGACGTAAGTTAGATTGGTGGAAAAGCAAAGACAGCTTAGAGACTTTGCATCGCGACCTAAAACACAAATGCACTCAAATTTCGGGCAGAATAGAAGCAATCAATTATTGACAACTAAAACAATTATATAGCAGGCCTCGAAACGAGAATAAAATAAGTAAAAAAAGATAGACGGCAACTGAAGAATACAGAAAACCCAGCTATCGCTAAGGAAGACTTGTTACGGCCTAGACAGTTTCTGTTGCAGTACTGACCTTCGAAGTCATTTAAGGTCAATGATTTAAATGTCATTTGAAAGCCAGTATGCTATTTTCTATTAGCCATACCAGATCACCTTATTATGTTCTGCGACTATCTTACCTTTGGTTCGCCAGCAATGTCTAGTTCTGTAGAAACTGGTATTTTACGCGGTTGACCATTTGGAGGAGTCGCTATAATGATTAACCTTTAGAGGTTAACCTGGGGTGAATTTTTCACCCCACTATCGTTTTCTGCTCTGTGCTGTTTTAACGCCTTACAGCTGAAACCTGTGTTTTTATGTATCTGTTCATAACTGATTTGTGCACA
>Ga0209367_1009219_pt1 | contig 13420 bp, 7 predicted proteins | sample WorMetLIZISLAND2_FD_187412 | JGI IMG/M metagenome (GOLD analysis project Ga0209367, IMG submission 187412) | Marine gutless worms symbiont microbial communities from Max Planck institute for Marine Microbiology, Germany - Olavius geniculatus... ... | reverse complement strand
GCCGCCTGTTGTCCGATCAACTTGATATTTGGCAAGTGGCGTAAGGATCCCTTGCCGCCTTGCACAGACCTAGAAAGCCCCAAAACAGCACGCACGTACAAGGATGCAAGGACGGCCCCATAGCGGGCGGCCCCTCAACGGCCGCACCCTCTTGTTTCAACAACAATAACAACAGTTATTGGGTAACAAAGGTCAAACAGTTCACTGGTCTCTGGAAAAGATTTACAGATAATTATTAAAGTTGTATAAAATTTTACATACTGGCTTTTTACCGTTTATGCATATTCTTGCATGACTTGTTGACTGCAATTCTCCTCGATAGCCAATCGGATGTGTTTGAAGCGTCCTAAGTACAAAGTTCTTCGAAATGCTACTTAAACATTACCTTATTACAGAAATGAAGAATAAAATTCAACAAGCAAAAGCAGATGTTATGCATTCTAAAAACTGTAAAACATTTTTTAAATAGTGCAAAAACATTGCGTATGTGTAGTTTTTCGTTTTTTGGGTCTTTTTAAATTTTCACCGAATGTCTGACAACACGTGGGATGTTTTGCGTTTCCACTCTCAAAATGCTCCATCATGAAAACAGATCGATGTCTGTTTTCAGTCATTCAGCGGGATCTTCTGTGTGATTTCCGACTCAAAGCTGTGCCAAATGTGTTTCCGAGGCCCAGAATTTCGCAAAATTCACCATCAACTAGGAGACCTTACGGTGGGTGATCCCAGATACCACGAAAGAGATTAGGAAACAGGAAAATGGGTGGGCTCGGGGCTCAAAAAGGGAGTGGGGTTTACGCCCCTAGTAGTCAAAAACTCAATAACAACAACAACAACGGTCAAGCTGACAGTCAAGTATCACAACAACACGGCACATTTGCTGCTTAACACAAATTCACACCTTACAGACGACTTTCTCTTGTGGGACTGCACCTGATTTCTGCACATTTTCAGAATCGATCGAAACATTTATACAGCATCATATATGCCACAAACAAATCAGTTTCCGGGGTGTGCTGTTGCGAACGAATCAGAGGCCTAGGGTTGCCAATGGTGGTAAGAAGTAGGGCTGTACTGAATAGCAGATTTTACTATTTGGCCGAATAAGAATAATTAATTACACTATTTGGCTGAATAGAAATAGAATACGAATAGTTGACACAAGCTCATGCCCACTGCACATCAATGACATGTGCGGTGAAGAATCTCCACATCTGACATTCTGTAATTTGTATCCATGTTAAATGAATAATACTAACAACGATTAATGACACTAACAAAACATGACAATGATTCATGACAGACTCTTGACACTAAGCAAAGTAAATGGCCGAGAAAATGCCATAAATCATCGCATGTGGGCGTTATACTGCTGAGACTGCCGGGCTGACAGCAGCTGTCTTAAAGGCTAAAAACACGTTGACTGCCATCTTCCCCATGGGGATGATGCGAAAAACTCCCCCCAGGTGCCATCGACCCCATAGGGTGGACAGATTTATTTTCATCCTAAAACTTTTTTTTTTTGGAATTTTAGATTGTCAACTGTACAATGTTAAAATGCATGTGCATCTGTATGAGTTCTGTTGTTTAGGTGATGCTAAGAACTGAAACGGAACCATTTATCTGCAATTTGCAACGTTTGATTTTTTCACAGATCTACATGGACTAACAGACATTTAATGAACATCTAACTGTGTTCATATGGAGTATACTGTGGTTCAAATGTTATAAACAGACTGTGTAATATTTCAATATGCCCAAATTTTAGTTCTGTTACTGTGTAAAATATGGGTGGTCAGAAATAGAGAGCAAGAAAAAATTGTGCAATCAACTTTCATGTTACACTTGGTGCAAAACTTTAAAATTACCTTTAAAATTGCCACAATGGCAGTATACTGTCGAAGAAATTAATCATTTATTATCAAATAAGACAAAAAAACATCAGACCCAAAACATGTGCCCAAAACATGTACATGTATTGACGTACAGTCATCTGCTAAAACTCCCATGTTACTGGTTGCTACAGGCTATAATCCGAGAGTGCTTCGATATGTCTGCATCGCCCATGGGATGACTGAAATGAACTTTGTGACGCAAAAGAGAGTTAAAGTTAGTGCCTTATGAGCTGATACTATGTGTCACCCATGGGTACGACACGTAACTCACAACACGGAAACACCCCAGGGGGAGACAATAAGTAGCACCCACGGGGATGACAGACATGTTCATTCCAGGTCCTGATAAATTGTGTGTCATCCATGGGGTTGACAAAATATCATAAGTTACTAACGAACAAACGTACCCATGGGGTTGACATGTCTGCCCCATGGGTTTCCTGTTGCTGTCATTCATACTGTCAGCCCCATGGGGCATACATTTGTCCACCCCATCGGGTTAAGCATAGCATCTATTTATAAAGGAGCCCCTGGCACTGGAAGATATGTCAACCCCATGGGTACTGGCAGTCAACGTGATACAGGAGCAACAAGCTGCAATAGTGCAATGCTTATTATTTGTATTTGGCCTGTTTTCGGCACTACTATTCGACCAAAGACGAATTCACTATTCGGCCTACTATTAAGACCAAACAGAATACGAACAGAATATTCAGTACAGCCCTAGTAAGAAGATAAGAAAAAAAGCTACAAAAGAACTGCAGTACATCAAGGCATGTACAAAGTGACAGAGAACTGAACCGAACTGAATGTACACTGAGAGACAGAAAAAACACAAATTTTTTTTTACCATAACTTGAAGAAGGGTTATCCAATTTTAATAATTTTTGATACACATATTCACGACACAACTGGCCATCAAACGGCCGTTCAGTTTCCCACCTCACCAACATCTGCTTCTGCGCTACCTGGGGAAAACAAAACAAGCACAATATTACATTTTTATTCAATGCAATATCATTATCTGATTAAAATAATGCACATTTGGCACATTTTTTCCCAAACTTCTAGCACTTTGGTTGACAGTTGATCAAATTGTTTAGTTGTGCAACTGCTGACAGTAAATATTCGAAATATCAGCTGTTTGTGCAAACACAGGCAGGCATTCTCCATTCCTTGACAGCAGTGTTGATAATGTTCTGCTTCTGACCAGTCGCTTTTTGAGTTCATAGATATTTCTAAACAGCGTGGCATAAACTTGCTGCTGCATGACACTGCAAATACTATCGAATGGACTGTGATCAGAGCTGTTACGTATCTGTAATGATTAAATTTACTGACGTTTTTCTTTCTTTTTTATCTCAAGTTGCACTTGTTCTGTTTCCCCAGGTAATGCAGCAATGGACGTTAGGTGAGCTGGGAATTTGAATGGCCATTTAATGGCCAGTTATGTCAGAAATGTTTATACCAAAAACTCAAAAAAAAATTTTGTTATCCTTCTCCAAGTTCCTATCAGTAATGTCACGGATGGTTTTTGGCGTTTTTTGTACATTTTAACGCTGATTTCATGTGTTTTAATTTCCCCAGGTTGTGCAGAAGCATATGTTGGGTGAGGTGGAAACTTGAATAACCGTTTGATGGCAAGTTGTGTCAAGAATAGTTGTACCAAAAATTATTAAAATCCAATAATCCATCCTTATGTTATGATCGATAAATTTTTGGTGTGTTTTTTTATGCCTCACAGTGTATGTTTCTAGTTATCTCCACCAAGCGAACAAAGTAAACAGCTAAAATAATGTTTTCATCGGATATGTGTGGGTGAGTCTATATGTCTGCACATTGAACGTTAAACGCTAATAGCTTCAAAATGGTGAAACTACAGATTTCAAATTTGACGCTCATGTTCTCACGAACAGTGGACATGAACTATGAAAAAACGTTCTTGAAAAGGGTCATCTGATGCCAGAATTTTTTGATACATGCTACTAGCTTGGAAATGTTACAGTTTCAGACTTCAAATTTGGCACACAGCATTAAATTATGACTTTCTAAAAATCACTTGGTGGAGACATGTATTAGTCATCAGTGCCTGCTAGTTCCACATGTAACCACAGCCTATCAAGGGGAGGGTTCCTGATGGTGGTGGTTAGGGGTGTGCTGAATGTTTTCTTGAAAGTTGCTTCAACCAGTTTGGTTTTCATAAATATAATTTTCGGTTCAGAATGGTACTTTCGGTTCAGAATTGGCACAAATCTGTTTTGTTATTGTAGGAAATGCATTAGCAGGTATTGGGTAACAACGGTCAAATAGTTCACTAGGCTTTTAATTGCCTTAGATGCATATTTTCTGCATGACTTGTTAACTGTAATTCTCCTCGATAGCCGATCAGACGGGTTTGCTTTGAAAATGCGTTTTCCTGCATGTTATTTGAAAACTGACAGATCAGAATTTTAAAAATCTGGATGGTTCGGTTTCTTGCATAGGATAATTAGTAGAGCTGTCAAGGCATTAATTTTTTAATGCATTAACATAGTGCATTAATTTTTTTAATGCATTAATTAACGCGTAAATTAACGCACCCAGTCCCATCGAGAGGGAGAGTAGGGGGATAAGTTATCACAGGCCTTGCGACGTTTGAGGGGCCCTGCCTGTCTTATATAGAAAGTTAGAAACTCATTTTTAAACGTATAATCAACAATAACTGACGTCATAGGTAGCACAGAAATCTATTAGCATGACATCGAAAATCGAAATAATTATTTATTTACAGTAGTGATGGAACGAAAACTACAGTTTAGTTACTCGAATTCATTCGATTGTCAAATAACCGCAGTTTAATGGAATATTTCAACTTTTGCTTCACAAAATTTAGTAAATTAACATAAATTTACGTATGTGCGTTAATTTTTTCAAAGCGCGTTAATTTTTTTAACGCGCGTTAATTTATTAACGCATTAATTAACGCGTCAATTGTGACAGCTCTAATAATTAGATGTCAGCAGCAGCAGCAGCTGAGGTGCTATAAATATATAAAGTATAAAGTATAAAGTCAGTGTGCGCTACTGAGTGCTAGCCATTCTATAGTCAGTTGTAGCGAGAGTGGTCGACTGTAGGTATGTGTTTGTCTGTGGGGATTTGTTAGATTAGTTTATTATCGTTATGTTCGAGTAGTAAGTACGATTATAATGTATCCTGTGGAACAAGAATTATGAATCGCTATTGGAAATAACAATATGCGACTGAAATTCTAACTTGCCGTGTCTGTTGTATCTTGAGTTTAGTTATTTAGTTGTAAGATACATTATGACATTAGATAAGGAAACTGGATACGAACTCGTTAGGCTACCTTCTAAGACTAATTCCCAGACTGTCAGGATCAAGCTTAGAGGAATTACAAGATAGACATTTAGTAGAAAGATTGACAGTTTAGTGATACTGGAACTAAATAGCAAAATAAGTAATATGAAGTCAACTAAAATATAAAGTGAAGTAACTAGAATCCAGTTACATGACACTTGGTGAACAGCGGCTTCGTATTCAGTAAATTAAATTAGTAATATTTTAAAAATTTGGAATAATTCACTGCGGTAACAATGGTATTTTCATTTTTTTTCATTTAAAATTTCTCGATGTTTGATACAATTTATTGCTACAGCAGCACAGCGCAAACTTTTTAAATGTTTTGGACTATTTTGTTTATTATCAAATGCATTATTGTTCCACAGAATTTGTTTTCGTACACCGCTGGCGGTTACGAATTGTACAGTTTGTGTGACGTATTTTGGTAGTGTTATTTTGGGCAATCGTTGCGTTGCTGTATTGAGTTTTTAGATGTAGTATTTTGTCATCGCTAGGGTCTAATTTTAAACGTAAGACGTTACGATTTTAGTATCTTTAAATGCAAAATAAAATGTAGTTGACAATCGGCTTAAAAGTTGCGTTTTGCGGCCAATGTTTCGACATAGTTCGATGGCCTGCACCAATTTTCAGTTATTGCACTGTTTTTAGTTCGATCTCCATAGCTTTGAAGGTGTGTTGGAGACAGCGGGTGACGGCTTTTTTACCGTCATTAAGTGCTTAGATGCATACTCGCTAAACTGAGCAAATTTGCGGTCGATTAGGGTAAATGCAGGTAATATAGGTAGGTTTGTTTTATGAGTAGGGCCGAAATTTCGACAAATCTCGTGACAGGTTGTTGTTTAGCAGTTCCAAAAATTTGATGTCACTTAGTGGTTTTTTTTGGTATTGTTTGGAATTGTTTTGGAATTGTTTTCCTGAAAATATCAAACGAGAGGTAAAACGCATGCGATTTTTATGATTTTGTGTCTACACACAGATCTTCTGGTTGGAATTATATGCAACAAAACTTGCATGGCAGTGTGTTTTTTCTTCACAACTGTCCGTTCTGTGTTTTGTGAACGAGCGATAATAGGGCATTTTACGCCTATTTGGAAGGTATGTGTCATACTAGAGGGCTACACTAGAGGGCTACTACTGTGTTGGCAATATGGGTAGGCTGTTGCGTTGGTAATATGGGTATTACCCATAAAACCTGCATTCAGTTTTGAGTTTGTATGCTTTTAAACAGTGCCTTTTAATGACGTATCATGTGAATTATTTGACAACGTTTATCAATCATACCTACACTTAAGATTATTACTGTTACCCGGCAATGGAACACATTTAGTGACACAAAGGGGGCATGTCAAACTGTTTTGTTTAATGTTTAAAATTACAGGTATGGGTAAAGCAAGAAGAGGTCTGTGGTGTGAAAAGACTATGAAGTTGGCAGTGAAAGCAGTTCTGGCAGATGGCCTGTCAAATGTGAAAGCATCTCAGCGTTATAATGTTCCACTGGAGACTCTGAGAAGGAAGGTCTTGGTAGCAAGAGCTGGAGATGGAGTAGAGAAGAAGTTGGGACGTAGGACGGTTCTGTAGGCGCCAGATATCCCAAGAATTCCTGGATACCTGGCGGCCGCGCCCAAGGATAAATTAGAAAGACGCAGCCGCCGAGCGTTGTGTTGAAAGAGCTGTGACATTCTTGTATAAAAGACCAGTACAGCAGCGGCGAGGGGCAGTTAGTGGCCGTTCGTGCTTACTTGCGGACTGATGTGTAGATAGAATAGCTTTTGTCGCAGTTCTTTCAGATATTCGGGTGAGCAGAAATTATGTATTGTATTTTATGTTATTTTGTTGCAAGCAATGGTTAATGCAATTTGAACAAACGTTTTCGGAATCGATTTACAACTGTCTCACGAGTTGTCGTTATTCCGAGATGGACTGAATGGAATTTAGTTCATCTCGGAGCTAGATTTAAAACATAGGCTTGACAAAGAAGATTTAAAAAGTTAAATTAAACACAATACAAAAGTGACAATAACATAGAGAATGGCAGAAAACCTTGGCGGGATCAAAGGTCAGTTTGGGGCGGTGCAATTAAAATATAATCAAAATTCCCCACAGCTAAATTTGATTATAATACCTGGTGGACGAATCGGAAGGTCGACAAATTAAATAAGACAAAATTATTATCAAAATTCATACCAAAATCACAAACTATTTTACTTACTTACTAACCTCAACTTCCATAAGTTCAAACTCAACAATCGGTCCGCCCATAAACGGTTGCCGCGCACGGCCAGCCCATTGGACGCCGCCAGCCGCAGAGACAAAGGAGCAAGCGTCAGTTTGAGCCCAAGTCGTCGTGCAGTGAAGACCACGTGGAGTCGCTAACGTGCAAAGGGACCTCGTGTCAAGGCGCAGCGACGAAAGACTCGGACGGAAACCGACTCGGAAAACAGCGAATAAAGACAAGTATTGCTAGTTTTACTAAGTCTAGAATGTATGCATTCTGCGCACGCTACCGTTAGCGGATTGGCAGACGAACGAAAATGTGAATCAGTTTCTTCGGCGGAAATTTGTCAACAAAAACGTAAATTGCGAAGTGATAAAATCATGACAAATTTTTCCATATTCCAAGTCGAAAATCCCTAGAGTTAGAACAAACAGGAAAATCTGATAGCAATAGCGAACCAGAGGTATTTTTCCAATTTCATGATAGGTCAGATATTAAACAAGATCGGAAAACAATTTCTCGGGAAAAAGCGCACATAAATAGACCGTTTTCGGATAGTCAGATAACAATAACATCGTCATATCCAGAGTACAGAGAATATAGAACTCATATTTCATCGCCGGAATCGGAATCATCAGAAGAAGCAAATTTTAGCGATCTAGGAGAATATCTAATTGCTGCAGATAAGGCCGATTTGGAACAATTAGAACAGTTAGAAACTGAAATTATTTTGGCCCGCCCACAAGTTCTTGATCTCATGAACGCCAATCCGCTACCGGGTCAGCAAGACGGTCAGAACGCAGCGGCGCAACCGATCGCACAACAACAACAACACCCGCAACCGGCGGCAGCAGGCGCTCCGATCGCCCCACCGGCGGGACAAGGGCCAATACCCCCGGCGCAGCAACCGCTCGCGGCGCAGGCACCCCCGAATGCACAAATGTTTTTTTCCGGCCATTAATATGCTTTCAGAGGAACGCATGTTGTGCCCCGCACCATTTTTAGGGCGTGCCGATGAAGACGCAACAGAGTTTTGGCGTCGATTTCAGAATTACTTGGAGTTTAAACCAACAGTGGCAGACGCTGACAAACTCCGTCTGATCAAGGCGATGTGCATAGACCAAGCTGCGGACTGGGCGGAATAATTAGAACCAAATGAACGTGCCACCTTCAACGCTTTCAAACAGGCCTTCGAGAGTCGTTGGGTCAAGCCCGCTCTGCTAAAATTCAGGTCGGCCAGGGAGATGTTTACTAAAAAACAGATGCCTGATGACAGCGTTGATAATTATGCAAACCGAACGCGTAAATTAGCCAATTGCATCGACGCGAGCGACGAAACGCTTCGTTATGCTTTTGTGAGTGGCCTTCGGCCTAAAATCGCATCCTTCGTATTGTCAAAGGAACCCGATACGATGAATAAGGCACTAGACGCTGCCAGGGTGGCCGAAATGAGTTTAAGGGAGGCACAGGAATCTGAAAATAACGAGCTGACCGAGCAGTTAACGGAAATCCGCAGAGATTTGGAAAGAATGGCCGAAAAGTATGACTCAATTACTCCCAGCGCTCCCATTCAAAACGAGCGTACGAGGTCACCCAACTGCTGTGTGACATTTGAGGGGGTAAGAGATCCGATATTCAGGCCACGCCCATTGTCACCAGGCTACGACCGGCGACAGGATGGCTCATACACATACCAGCCAAGGTCAAATTTTGGTGGTAGGCCCATGCCGATGCCCAGAGGAGGAGGTAGAGGCAGGACAAATGGGGCCAGACCATTCGGGCGTGGAGCACGGAATGGACAATCGTTTAATCCCCAGTGGCGAGGTAATTTCAATGGCCAAGAGTTTGGTCCTCAATACCCGCCCACGGGAAGACAGCCCGCAAACCCACGATGTCAGAAATGTGGGGGCGGACGACGTGCTAACGTCCTACTTTGTCCCGCGAACAATAAGACGTGCATGTCTTGCGGGCGCTTCGGGCACTTCGCCAAGGTTTGTAGACAGTCACGAATACAGCAGGCATGACGGAGCCATAGGACGCCAGGACCGACAGGACGCCCTGGCAATGCATACATGATGTCCGTGAACGAATCACACCAATACATTGTTTTTAAGGCAAAAGGTCGTACCGTTCAGTCATTGGTAGATTCTGGTAGTACTAAAAGTCTCACGTCCCAGAAATTAGCACAGCAGTTGAACTTGAAAATTTATCCTCTTGAAAATCAAGGGTCTCTAGTATCAGCGTCGGGACAAGCTCTCAAATTGCTAGGTAAAACCAGCGTTCCTTGTAATATTAATGGAATATCCATCAGTCACACTTTTATCGCAGTGGAACATATTTTTCCCAACTTAATAGTTGGAACTGATTTCTTATCGCAGAATCAGGCTGTTATTAATTATCGGGATAATACACTCGATGTTTTGGATGGATTAGTCTCAATGCCATTGCAAAAATTTCATTCAGTTGACAACTGCGCTGTGGTGCATAGAAACACAGTTATACCCAAATATTGTGAAGCAATTGTGCCTGTAAGGGTCCCAAGAAAGTTTATTGCAGATGAAATATTGCTAGAGCCATTTAAAAATAACTCTACGCCAGTTTTAGTAGCAGGGAGTTTGTCTACGATTAACAACGGGATAGCCCAAATTCGAGTTTTAAACATTCAGCCCAATTCAGTCGTTTTGAGGAAAAATTTGAAAATCGCCAGTTTAGCCTTTCCAGCTACTATAAATTCTATAACTAAATTAACCATCCCGACGAGAGAAACGATTGAGGAAAAACCGGAAGTAACACAGGAAGCTTTAGACAGATTCATCAAAGATTATAAAATTCAAATTAATGATAAATTAAACCCAGATGAGAAATTCAAATTTCAACACCTGCTTTACCAATACAAGGACATTTTTGCGAGGGATATATCTGAAATGCAAACTTATCAAGGATATCAGTTGGAATTGCATCCCAAAAACCCGTTTGTCAAAAGTTACACTAGGCAGTATAAGCTAAACGAGGGCGACACCGAAAAAGCAATTGATCTCTTGTGAAAGTGACAGCGTGCCCTAACCGTGTGTGCAGCTGCATCCTCTGAAACGTCTACCCGTACAAGCAAGAAATCCACGTCAGCGAAGAAACTTCAAGCAGAGGTCAAAAAGACGCTGAAAAGACGTGGTAATTATGCAAAAATTTCAATTAGGCCTATACATAGTTAATTTGAGTTGACCGCACTGAGTTAATTCGCACTGCTTGTTTTATAGACTCTGTATCAGCATAAAGATTAGAGATATTTATTTCGTGCGCTATACAAATTGACGTTCTACTTACTTACTTGAATGCCTAAAAATGCTGCTTGTGAATGGTTGACACAAGTACTTTGACTCATGTGTGCTGTATCTGTGTGCAGCTGCATCATCCGGCACTTCTACCCGTACAAGCAAGAAATCCACATCAAAGTCGACCATCACGAGTAACACCACAGATGACACCCCTTTCTGTGTTTGCAGCCACAGATACAACGAGCCACCAGTGGACGACTGGCAGCAGTGTGTCAAGTGTCAGCAGTGGTTTCATGACAGTTGTGGACCGGGGGACACTGACTGTTGTTATTATTGTCTTTAGACTGGTTGTGTTGTAATCCTACCAGTACAAAGGGAACTTTCATTTTAGTAGTTGCTAGTAACTTCTTCAGACGTAATTCACGCATTAATTCCATTGTCATAAAAGATATGTTTCCAGGACATAGCTGCTGATTGCAGAGTTGCCATAGATATCTTGTTGTTTCCTCTGTTTTAATAAAAAAATCTACATCAGCAGCAATTAACTTGATGTCGTTCAAGCCTGTGATACCGGTGCAGCTTTTATGGGTAGGGTATACCCATAATAACTTAACATGCTGGTATTATGCATAGTTCAAGCTGGAGTGTTACACCTGAAAAACATTAAGTAAACATCATCCTATATATACCATGTCGGGTAATATGGGTAGTATGTGAAATGCTGAAGAAAATAAGTGCAATCTTTTATATGTGTGTTACGCACGTGAAATGAAAACTGAACTATAGAAAACTATACCCATATTACCTGCATCTACCCTATCAAAAGTGTTAAAATGCAATCGTGAAACAACGAATAATTATTTGTTTTAATTTCATATTGATTAATGAAGCTGATCAGTTTAATCGTGACATTTTAACGGCGATGATATTTCGTATTGGCACAAACCCGTTATAAGGCCTGGAACAGGAGTTGTGACAGAGTTTGATGACGAGACGCCCGTCATTAAAATTGGTGTACATAATATGTGTAGAATGCATTAGAATTGGTACCAATTAAAAATAAAAAGCAAATACAAAAACGAGCAATATGAAAAATATGCAAAAAATATGGCAACATGATAGAAGTCTATCAGCATCAACGCGTTGAGAGAGAGAGAAAATGAGACTGATAACCTCTCACGTGATTACAAGGCGCCAGTAAGTTGTTTATTCGCTTGTTGGACAAATATTGAATTGTGTTAAACTACAGATGTATGTATGATACCGTGCATAATTAAAGCACGAGGTCTAGTCGCATAGGCAGACTTAAGCTGCTTTGACAGCTGTAACCAGCTCGGGGCTTGTATTTTTTCAGCCACTCTGGTTATCTTTATTGTTCATAAGACAACGAGATCGTATGATAGACAATCATGCTCTGTTTAGACAGCAGGCTGCAGAACACTAGACTTGTATTTCAGTCAGACTGCAGACCTATCGTCAGTAATATGACCGAGAATATTAAAATCCCGTGCAACTGATGTATATCGAGTATTAGTTTACAACGTTTACGACGACGCCGTCACAGAGGCAGGTCGAGGTGCACTTACATGAAAGAGTATGATTGCCGTATTTTAATACACCGTGGTCAAAACGGTGATTGTGTAGAAATGAGCTTATAGGCATATCGTGCTGTTTCACGCAGTAGGCTTCAAGTGACTTGAATTTATCAGTCATCGTAAAGCCGTACGTACTTTTATGCAGGCCTCAAGCGTAACAAACACAAGACACGCCAAGGGCAGGGCGTAATAAACAATACTGCGTTTGTCAGTTATTGACAATAATTAAGCCATCGGCCGCAGTATGTTTTGAAGCGATATACAGACGTGCAGACTACGTGAGTCACGATTATTGAGCGTTGTATTATGCGTTGTTTACATTTTACTTATTTAAAGGTATATCGACCGTCTAGAAGGGTTGTCGAAGTGTGTTGAGAGTTATCTTATAGTAAGTCAGTATGACGTGTTAAAGGATAAGTTAAAACTAGCAGGCCTAATCGGTAACTTACTGGTGAGTTGTATAAGGCCTTGGCATTGCAACGAGCGCAAAAAATGTTGAATTGATGTTACTTTTACTCTCAGTAACAGAACTCCGTCAGCTTTCCAAGGCAGACGCATCTTTTGCTGTTGTAATAAAGAAAGCACGTACTATATCGCAATATAACATATAATCTTATTTGACAGAGCAGTTTATAGCAATCTTCTTGGCACAGACGGTCGGCTGTGCTACGTTTTATCTATGGTGTCGTTGTTAGTTACTGACGCTGCATGAATCGATCCTTTCACGGACCGTATCTTGAGTGACGCAGTATATAGACGTTTGTCACTAAAATTGACCCAGAATCAGGTTGCGGAAATCTTCCGGGCTTCTGTTTCTTGAGACGCACAACACTGGCACTACTTGGAATAGTAATTTTATAACACATATGTTTACAGTTATTCACATTAATACAAGTACTGTATATTTAATGGCGAGGAGAGTTGCCCTAGATGCGAATTATAACGCATATACGTCGTATATATACACTGTGTCTCAAAAAAAAGCATGTGACTACATTTTTTGCAATAACTTGAACAATGAATGTCCGATTATAATAATTTTTGGCACACTTATTAATGAGACTATATGTCATCGAATGGTGG
>Ga0209367_1009218_pt1 | contig 13420 bp, 7 predicted proteins | sample WorMetLIZISLAND2_FD_187412 | JGI IMG/M metagenome (GOLD analysis project Ga0209367, IMG submission 187412) | Marine gutless worms symbiont microbial communities from Max Planck institute for Marine Microbiology, Germany - Olavius geniculatus... ... | reverse complement strand
TGGGACAACCCTGCAGGAGTTAAGCCACGCTGCCCTAGATAGGCAGCGGTGGGCAGCGATAGTAAGAATGGCGTCAGACACCAACGGGCATTGAGCCCACGGTTGTCGATGATGATGATGATGAAGTGAACTTTAATATGCCTATACGGCTGTTTATCAAGATTAATGTGTATAATAAAAATTATATACGAAAGCTTGTAGTATTACCTAGGCTGACTTTGGATGATTTAAAAACATGAGTATTGTAACCACCCGCTGCTTTCGCTTCGTCTTTTGTACTGGGTGATTACAATATCTCAGCTTCGTGGGTACATTCGGCCTCGAAAGATAGGCGGTTGCCCATGCTGGTAATGAGTTCGTGTTAAACGAAGGGTTGCCGACGAAAGGGTCTTTGGGAAATGACCGTGAATTGATAGAGATATAGTTATTATTGAACAGTGGATTTCGTTTGGTCGAAGGGTGCTTCGTTGGTTTTCGTTGCTTCGTTTGGGAAGGCAAAGGCTCAGCACCTTGTCAGTCGATGTGCTGTGTCTGAGCGCTCGATCAAACTGATCCGTTGTCATCACTGCGCTTCGCCATTTATACTGCCGGAGCCGACCAAAAGGGCCTACTGCCTGTCACGCGACTGTCATTGTCATAACATAACGTACTTTCAGAGAGCTCCGACAGCAGCTTATATGTGGCTTTTATACCACACTAAAAGGCAACGTTTGATAACCTTTTAACGAAAGATACGGATTTTAAAATATCTATTATTTATGTCCGAATGATAAATAATTTTACGGAATGGGCTTAAGATATTTTAGTAAGAAAAATAAGCCCGATTTTAATTTTAATTTTGCCGAAAAATACGAAGGTACTTTACAACACAAAATACACTACAGTATTTACAAATTGGTTCGAACTTCGAAGAGACGGTTTTTGCTACGCGTGAGATTTGTATGTTACTGATAGATGCTGAACTTTGAATGATATAAACGCATGCTAAATAAATTATCAAACAATGGCAAAAACATTTAAAAGGACGGACAACAGTAGTCTACAGAATTGGATAGGCTGTGTTTGTTTGGAATTTAATCGAGTCAGATTGATGGTCGACATCATTGACGGATCGCCGAGGCAGAGTAGCGCGGCGAGATATCGGTGCTCGTCGTCGGTCTTGGGTCTTGGCGTTATGGACGCAACTACAGTGCTGCAGCGGCAGCGGCTAATTTGCGGAAATAATTTGATGCCGATGTGTAAATCTGTTGCTAGATTGCAGCTAATCCGTTTGATCGAGTGTCGCTGATATTGATAGCGGGCGACGCTTGCCGACAGTGACTGTCCGCCCATCGATCACACTCGCTGTCACCGTTATTGCTGCTGCTGCTGCTGCTGGGTGCTTGCTTCCAGCGTCTTCGTTCTTCGCCACGCCGCTCGTCCAAGAGCGACCCACGGGCGCCGGTGGCCGGCAATGACGATATGGCCGGTGCCCCATTATAGGATCGCCCCTTCCTCAGAAGTTTCCCCCGGCCGACAATTTACGGGCAAAATTTGAGTGCGGATTTTTCATGGGGGAGACATTTTAATGTGACACCGGCGAGGACGAGGAGGCGGCCAGGTCGAATGACGTGAGCCGTCATCGGTCAGTACAGCTGCTGCGCCGACTTGGTTGGTTACGACGACGACTGGGAGCACGCTGCTGCCACATACAGGCAGACCACACACCGCGTCAGTACGCGCCCCGGCCGGTGGCCGCATTGTTCTGCGCATGATATTGCAATCAATTCGTCTTCAGCGCGACGACGCTTTTGTCTCGACGCTGAATGCGTTAATTGTCGGTCGTAACGCGCGACACTTCGCCGATCGTTCATTTAAAGTTCGTTGCCGTTCTACATAATTCTTACGGTTCGTGGGAGCGTAATGCTCAGCTGTAATTTGCAACGTATTGTGTATTTAATATTGTTCAACTAGTTTATCTTGCATAAACTTACACAGAAAAATAATCACACCTACACGAATTTTTTTGGCAAAAGTCTGTTATTAGGCTATGATAAAATTAAAGCAGCTGGACATAGTGATGTTTTACTGCGTGATAAATAGGCTATCAGCTTAAGTATGTTTGGCGCTCTGGTTAGTGCACTATCTTTTGCAAACACAGTGGATGCACTGCTCTAGGTGTCGTTTAATATGCTGGAGTTTATCAAACTTATACTCGCAACTGTAAGGCGAAGAAAATTGGGCAATTTTCTTCAGTTTGCCCTATCGTTAATCGTTTAATTTGTATTGTCTAGTAAGTCACTAGTCAAACGTCGTAAATGCCTATGCAGCAGAAGTGATTAAAGCGTAGATAAAAATAAATATAACTTAGCAGCTAACAAACAGCTAACATGATGATTTAGGTGATGAAGTCCGGACAATATGGATAGGCCTATGACTTTCTGAAGATGCGGGCCTGACAGAATTGACAGTGGTAATGCACGCCATGTCGTGTACTGCACTATATGAGGCGTTCCATCTGCAGAATGCACGGAGACCAACAACCTTGAAACCCCGATTAGGTTTTAGCTAGCCTAACTAGCAGCACTAGCAGGCGACTGCATGCTGCCAGAGAACGCAATGTTTGTCGGCCCGGTAGATCGGCAACAAGAACTATTGTCTTTAAACATCGCCGCGTGGTTAAAAGAACTTTAATTTCTGCTTCGTTAAGTTGTCGCTTTTCATTAAAAAAACTGCCGATGCTGTCGGCGTGGTGGGTGTTGTGACTGCGTGCGTGCCTGGCCGTGCTTACTCGTCTCGCGACTGCGCAGATCAGCGCACAATGCGCTAGAACTTGGGTCCGAGCAAATGTTGTTAATAACAGCGCGAAATAACCTCGTAATGATGCCGGTGCTGACGGACGTGGCCTGGGATCTACAGGGCAGCAGGGGCAGGGCTATCACCGTTACACGCGTCACGTGGCCCCGACGTCTGAGCGTGGCTGAATGAAATAATATGCTGACATGTCGGCAGACAACGTGACGTTTCAATCGCGAATGAAGAACAGCGACAGACAGACAACGGTCTGTCGGTGTGCGTGGCCTAGGTTCACGCAACACGGTCAAAGTCGAGTCGACTGCAGGGTGCACGTAGTCCCCGGAGTTATGCTGCAATCTTGTAATGAAATGTGTCCGTCGACTGACAATGCAAGAATCTCTTTCTTTCTCGCTTTCTTTCTTCCCACGTCTGCGAGCGGACTCAGCGAGGCGTGTCAGCCGATCGTCGTCGTCGCTGTTGGTGCTATACGATGCCGACTTGGGCCTGCACAAGCGACCGGCGCCCCACGCCATGCCATGCCATGCCGCGGCCCGATCCACTGCTCTTCCAGTGCGCCTCGCATTCTTCACACAACACAAAGATGATGGCTCGTAAATGTCTTGGCGTGGCCGCCGCACATATTGTCCCGTGGACTACATCCGGCCAGTACTTAGTATTTAGTGGTGATTAGGAAGAGGAGTTATGTTAAGCCGTCTCCGACATGCACGCCGTTATGTTGCCTCATAATAGTCATCCCGCGGTAGTTATTGAACAAAAGAAAACGGGAGAGGCGACAGGTGGGACGTGCATGTGGTTGGGATGACGTATACTCTACGTGTGTGGTAGTTTAGGGATTTTTCGATTCCGAGCTCGTTACAACAGCACTGAAAAAAATTAAGTGCTGCAAACAGCACTGAAACAGCACGTTAATAAAACGGCCGCCGCAACGTACACACTGCATTGAACATTCTGCTTCTGTTATTATACACAGAACAAGTGGGCCTATTGTCGATCTTAACAAGATAATGTTCATACGAACACGGAGTCTGTCCAATGCATTTCGATAGTTTACAGTATATGTCCGTATAAATATAATCAGTGAGCCGTTTAGACCGGTAGAAAAAAATTAAACAGTTTAATTTCAAATTGCACAGCAGCAAAAATTCTTTCATCCTTCTGTATTATTTTAACTAAACAACAGATATTGTCAGTAACAAGACCATTCGATTCGTCACTAGCGCTTTACTATAAAAGGTCCATCGTCACCATGCGTCTATCTTGCACATTTATGGAGATATGGCGCCTCAAAGATAATGGGGTCACGAGTTTGACCTTCTGGGGTCACGTGACGTCATCGGTCACGTGAATATTCGACTCATGGGGTCGACTTCCTATGGGTGGTCCATAGTGACCATGCGTCTATCTGGCACCGTTAGGGAGATATGGCGCCTCAAAGATAATTGGGTCACGAGTGTGACCTTTTTGGGGTCACGTGACGCCATCGGTCACGAAAGAAAGATAGAAGAAGGGAAAGAGAAAGAGGCAGGAGGAGGAAGGGAAAGGAAAAGGAAAAGGGGAAGGGGGAAAGGAAGGGAAAGGGGAAGGAGAAAAGGAAAGGAAGTTAAAGGAAAGGGGAATGGAAATGAAAAAGGGAAGGAAAAGGAAAAAAAGAAAGGGGAAAGGCAAAAGTGGAGGGGAAGGGGAGGGAAAAGGAAAAGGGAAAAAGGACAGGGGAATGAAAAAGGAAGGGAAAAAAGGAAAGGGGAAGGGAAGGGGGAACGGTAGGTAAAGAAAAGGGGAAGCGCAAGGTAAAAAGAAGAGGAAGCGGTAGCGAAAGAAAAAAGAGAAAGAGGAAAGGGGAAGGGGAAAGAAAAGGGATGGAAAAGGGGAAGGGAAGGGGTAGGAAAATGGGGAAGGAAAAAGGGAAAGGAAAAAGGGAAAGGACAAGGGGAAAGGACAGGGGGAAAGAAAAAGGGGAAAGGGAGGAAAAAGGAAGGAGAAGGGGAAGGGGAAGGGAAAGGGAAAGGTAAAGGGAAGGTGGAAGGAAGATAGCTTTAAAAATGTAGAACGCACGGACGCACGGACGCACGCACGCACGCACGGACACAAAGATCATTCACAGTGTGGTCAACTCTTGGTCTCTTGGATCGAGGAAGGCTCGAAAGAAACCAAGACATGCAGTTTGCTTTCGTTTTCTGAGCTTGTTCTCCCGCGAGCAGTGAACTGGAAACAAGCCTCGTTCGGCGTTTCTGTTAAGGCGCGTACAGAACGACGTAACTAAACTGAACTGAACTGAACTGACATGGTTTCGTTTTTGATAAACTAATCAATGGGCAATCAGTAATGCATTACAGTAGACACCGTCTAACGGCGTCGGCGACTATAGATCAGGCACACGTACTCTCTGCTCGCTTGTTGGTCAGTTCGTCAAAAACTAAGCCGTGTCAGTTTAGTTCAGTTCAGTTACATCGCTCTGTACATGTACTTGCCTTTAGTGGATCCCCGGGACGTCACAAGGTGCTGTAGTCACGAAAGAGATAGAGAGATCACCACGACGAGTAGTCACGGTGCATCGTCGTCGTCGTAGTCGTTGTTGCTGGTCTAATTGGCTTCGCTTTCTCCGATGACATCAAAAGCGGCAACGGGCTGGGTAATTGTTGGCGCACCGGCGGCACTCGGCAGCGCGTCGCTCGTCGCATTGTTGCCAAAACACCGTCGCTCATCTCGACCGTATGTCGCGTTGCTGGCACGCGCCCTGCGACCCGCCCGCCTGTAATGTACTACACACTACTTACTACGCGTTCTTCTTCCCTTCTTCCACCATTCATTCCTTTGTGACGTCTTCAGCGCAGCGGCGTCGTTGTCGGCGACCTTGAACCCACCCTAGCCCTCGTCTCGGGAAGAATCAACCGAATTTTCTCTTTCCTGCCGCCCGTACGTCTCTCAGCCTGACGCGCTCATCTGAGTTTAGTGCACTGTGCTCTATAGGCTTCGTCTCGAACAAAGCGAGCCGTGTGTGACTTCACGCGTCATTAGCGAAAGCCATTACATATCCTACTCGGTGGTGTATCTTCAGCAGGTTGCATGCGTGCGTGCCGAACACTCGAACAATGATAGCTACCGTATAGAAGACGTTTAGCACCCGTCAATCAGACATCAGTCAGTTCAATCACTGGCTGATACTCATATTAGCAACTGTTCCTCAACGCCGCAACACAATGTCGTCCGTACACGTAGTAGGCCTACGCCTATACGTCTTTATCATCATGAATAATATAAGATGCAACTATAAACACCTCGACGTGATTTTGTCAAAATATTCCATTCCAGGTCTAGTGGACAGAAGCGCCATTATCTGTTTACTTCAAGTTTCTTCTTGATGTTGCGATGCCATAAATTATTAAAATTGGCAAATGTTTTAAGGAACTATTTTAAAAAAAACACAAAGTGGATTGTTTTTGAGATACGGTGTATTTGTTATTCCTGCCTTAGGGAACATTCACATAAATTTTGGTTTTTACGCCCTGTCATTTTAGAGTTTTGGAAGCACTGGACAGACATACAGACAGATGACAGATACAGGCATGATATAGGGGTCGCTAAGAAAAATTGCAAAGTTTGAACTAAAAATTACAAAAATTTACTGAAATAATACAATATACAAAAAAGTACTTTCCCATCGCCGAAATGATCAACGGCCGTGTCAAAATTGTGATAGGAAAAGCAGTGGTTGCTGCGCACATGTGGTCAGAAATCGATAATCCGAATTCCGAAGAGTTTTCAAATTATCAGTATTTAAAATATTTTACAGACAGCTTATGTATAGCTGAGACATAGTGACATCAAGTTTTTTATGGAAAAAAAGGTACACTGGAAACTAAGTATGAACACAAAAGTATTTAGTTCTTTTTCGGTTGACTGCCCATGAAACAACCTGCCCGACGACGTGGCTTTAATTCTGCCGAGTCGTTATCTACCTTCCGTCAGCGACTCAAAACTCATTTGTTCAGCAATTTTTGTTGATTATTCTCTGGATTGACTTTCATATAACCTCTCTTTAGTAGACATAGCAGTAGTTTGTGATTTTGTATTGTATTGGCCATTTAAAAACCCGAGGTTTATTAATTGATGCGAGTTAAATGTGATCAGATGGATATGAAATTATGCACGAAACGTTCCAATTATTATTTGTTATTTGCCTAAGTTAAAATCATGTTTTTAATTGATTTCGCTTTGTGTCTCTACCACTGTGGTAAATAAAAATTTACGAAATCGTTGTCATAACTGTAATCAAAAACTGATACAAAATTTGCTTAGTCCGCTTGTTGTTTGTTTGTTTCTTTGTTTGTCTGTCAGGTGATAATCAAAGTCATCCACAGATTTTGATAAAATTTTGTAGAATGCAAAATAAGTAACCAAATAAGCAAGTGCGTAAGTAACTAAGTAGGTTTAAGTAAAACGTACATTTGTATGAATAGCGCATGTCTGGTCGTGGTGGAGAAAGACTTTTATGGCGATCCTGGTTTTTTAGATCAGTACGCAGTTTTCCATCACTGGGACAACGTGGGAAATAGAGCACAAAATGCCAGTCTCAACAAAATGAAAATTTTTTCGAAAAACATGGAGAGTGACTTAAGGACTAACCTATCACTGAAATATTGTACGGGGATATTGGCAATATTCTGTATAATTACAAGTACGACTGTGACTGTACTGTGTGATCGCTGTGACTGTGATTGCGAGACTCGTATATGCACGGCGTGAAATGTTCGCGGCGTTTGTGGCGCAGCGACGTCTGCTACGGTCGCCGATGTTATTGCTGGCAGAGAGAGGCAATGCAGCAGGCGTGGCGTGACGCCGGGGCCGGTGCGCAGAGCTGCTGCAAGAAGCAATGACGTATCCATAGGCGTGCACTCAGCCAATGGACGCCGACATCGGCCTGTGTGCGCTAGTCATGCGTAAACCAGTCGGACGACGATTATCATTGGATGTCGTCGTCACCATGCAGCGCCGGTGGCGCCGCTTAGCCCTCCCTCGTGACACGCCAGTCCAGCAGCGGAAACAGACTGCTGCGATAAAAGAGAAGCCATCAGATAACGGAAACCAGTTGCTACTGCTGCTGACGACGATACGTAGGCCCCTACTGCTGCGTCAGTGTCTTCACAGCATCCCGCCAGTCGCCGCTAGCAGCAACAGTTCGACATCAACATCTTAAAGGTATCGCTTGATGTCGTCATGCTATCGACCGTTTTTTTAAAATTCATATTTATTCACCATGAGGTAGCAAACAATATAAACAGAGTAACTCAACTAAAGAAAGAAGAAAAAAAGAAACAATGCCTAAAACCTGCACTTACTTCTATTAACAACATCATGAATCGTCGAATTTATATAATTATTTATTGCCTAAGTTTACTACTCACGTGTTGTACAGAATTGCAATTACAATTCGCTAGCGCGTTGCGTAGTTTAGAGCTTTTTGACCAGAAAACCCGAAAATATTCAGTACGTTTTATGTTGTCAGTTTTTTCTTTCCAAAAAATTAATAGAAAGTTGGTTTATGTAAAAACTGTGCAAACGCTCGCAAATTTTTTAGGGGGAAATTTTTTTTACGTTTTTACTAACTTTTTATTCTTTTACGTTTTAGGTTTTCCATTCCTTTATGTTTTTTTTGTTTATTCGTGCTGTTCTTTATCGTAGTATTTTCGGAAAATGTGGAAAAAGCGCGGTGTGGTGTACTTATTTTCCAATATAACATTTTGCGGAGAAAACGGTCAAAGACTGTCAAAAAAGACAAATTTTGTTAAAACAATCCAGACTTTAAGTTTAACTGTTTAAAGTTATAAAATAGTCAAAAGCAAATTTTATGTAAGTGTAAATATACCAAATATATAAGTTGCTAGAAGTTTTCATTCTATTTTACATAAGTTATCAATTTTTATAAGACTTGGTTAAGTTTTCAACACATTTTGCTTGTACTTTTGTTTTCTGTTTGTTTTTTAATAAATGCTGTTATCTTTGCTTCTAACGGAGACATGATGCACAACAATTCTTTCTTTAAAAATGGCAGTCTGCAAACATCTAAAAATAAATAAATAATATATTTAGTTTTTATAACAGTGAGCAGCAGAATGCCTTTTTCGATTCGATTTTATTTCTGACTAGTGCACTAAAAACCCACAAAATTCTATGCTAAAGCAAACCTAAACATTTGCATTCTGGAAATTATCAGCTTGTTGTGTATTACGCAGTATAACAGTTCGACATTCGCGCATTGTTTTTATTTTTTTGTAATATAGATAAATAATTTTCGTTTATCTTGTTTACATTATTATTATTATTATTTTGTGTTTTTCTACCGTGATCGGTGAATTAAAGATTATCAATAACCTTATTGTTCTTCAAGCTTGACCACTAAAATGTTTAGATATGCAGATTGATGCATTTTTAGTAAATTACATCATAAACATAACTTGATAGAACTGTATAAAAATATTGCTGAATGCAAATCATAGAATAATTGGCTGTGTTAGTTGCGTTCTGATGGAGAGATTGAGTGCATCGCCGATGAATCAGTCTATTGGTTTCCACCTGGATGACTCATCTGGCGCCAGTATGACGTCATCAACGCATCACCTGCCTCTGTACCTGGGGCGTGGAGCGCCGACGTCTGTCGCTGCTGCTGCTGCTGCTGCTATCACAGACCGCTACCCACGCACCCCCAAGTGTGCCCGCTGTCGCAACCACGGCGTCGTCTCAGCACTCAAGGGTCACAAGCGCTACTGCCGCTGGCGTGACTGCGCATGCGCCAAGTGTACGCTGATCGCTGAGCGACAGCGTGTGATGGCCGCCCAAGTAGCACTGCGGCGTCAGCAGGCGCAGGAAGAGAACGAGGCACGGGAGCTCGGACTGCTCTACGGGCCCAACGGACTGCTGCAGCTCAACCCAGAGAGCTGTCCTCCACCGCCGCCGTCAGGGGCTCTGACGTCACCGTCCGCGCTGGCGCTGGACGTCGTGAAAGACAGAATGATCTACAGCGACCAGCAGCAGCAGCAACCGGCGAGTGATGTGACGAGTGATGACGTGATGATGACGTTCAAGCACCAGCAGAACGACGAAAATGACTTGGAACGACTTCGACGTCGCTGTCACGAGAACAGGGACGACGACAGCACGACACAACTTCAGCCGGACAATGGTATACAACAACTTACATCTGTCGTCATCATCATCATTATTATTATCACATTTATAGTTCAACGTGGCCTACGTAATTAGAAAAATTATTGCCGGGACGTACGACAGTGAGCTGTCAGATAATTAGGTCTGGATGTGAACAACGAAAGACGAAAATCATGAGATGCTGCCTGAAGATCGAGAATGTGTGTACATAATTTCATGTACTTTTCGATCATCGTGTATACCATTACTTTTTGCAGGCTTCCCATATATACGTAAACTTTGGTAATTAGTGCATGACCAAATACGTAGAAGTACTGAGTTATGTCCCCGAAGAAGTGCAGTTGAATTCAGATGCGTGTGCATGTTGTACTTTTCTGTTGCTTTTATTGCTTCCACTGAAAAAGTCTTTTTAAATGTACAAAAAAGAAATTATTCCAAATACTGTTTGAAAACGCCAGCATATATGGACTGGACTGACACGTGAGGTATGAATCGCTATTAAAAGGACGATGATTCATATAAAGCAACAAGAAAACGAAAAACTCCTCAAATGCTAAAAAACCGTCTTTGGCAAAACCTATAAGAAGCAGCGAGGAAAAAAGCTAAAAACAGGAGCGCAGCTGGTAGAAGAAATTATCGTATAATGATTTGTTTAATGGTTTTTCCTACATCATATGACACCGATTTATTTAATAACTTGTTAGTACAGGGTGCGACAAAAAAAGTGGACCCCTAAAGTTTTTCGCCGTTTTCTCAGCAACCGTTCAAAATTTAAATTTAAAATTTTACCGATTTGTTTAATAAAACCTTCTACGTCTAACTGCCAAGTAAAATATGATTCTGTTGAAAAATGACGAAGTCATAAACTTTTTTATCATGACCGCCTACCGATTTTTCAGCATTCAAAAATGTTCCAACTACAACACCAATTTAATAACATCGTTGAAACAACACAGCTAAATAATGATCAGATGCCAGAATTCCATTGTTCAGACATTGTTCACCGCCAGCTTCAAGCTACAACACCAGCCTCCAGTCGCCTTATTTGAGAAATTTTTTACAGTCTTGTCGATCGGTCCATGTGGCAAGTTGCCCCAAATAACCTGAAGCGCTTTCTTGAGTTCGGCGCTTGTTTTCGGCTTTGATTTAAGCTTGCGGTAAGCCTCCAACATTGCACTCCATACGTGATAGTCCACTGGGTTTATATTCAGCGAATTTGGAGGCCATTGGTCTTTTGTGATGATATATGGACAGCTGGCCTGCAGCCAGTTCTGTGCCCTGCGCTGCGTTGCGCGCTGTGTGTGCTGACGCGCCGTCCTGCTGGAAGATGAATCCCGTGGGCAGCCGGCGGTTGCTTTAAAGGAACGATAATTTAGTGATAATTTATAAACAATATGAATTACTGTTTATCAAAACGTCACTGTGACGTCATCGGCAGTAACGTGTAACCAGTTTTTAAACATTAAATAGCATTTTTAGCTTGAACATTTTTAATGCTAAAAATCGGTAGGCGGTCATGTTAAAAAGTCTATAATTTAGTCGTTTTTTTAACAAAATCACATTTTACATGGAATTTAGATGTAGAAGGTTTCTTTAAATAAAGCTGTACAATTTCATATTAAAATCCTAAACGGTTGCTGACAAAACGGCGAATAACTTTAGGGGTCTACTTTTTGCTGCACCCTGTAGAATTTTTACAATGGCGGGTGTGGACATTAACATAGCATGCATGAAGCCTTGTTCCAAGTCTGTTCGCTCATTGGCATGATATGAGAGTGGCCATCGCCTGCCACTTGGTGCCACCAATGTGCCAAATGAACAAAGCAAACTTCCACAAAAAAAACATTAAATTTTTTCACTATAACTCTTAAGAAAACACACTATGTTTTTCACATTTCTCTCTAAAATGTGAAGGTGTACAATATAATGACAAATAAAATTCGACTGAAAAGTCATATTAATGCAAAAGTAATCGGTGCTGTTTGCAATCTTGCAGTTGACGAGCAAATTTTAAAGACAACAAACAGTACATACGGTAACGACCGTTGAAGCAAAGTCTTTGACATTTGCTTTTCATGCTTAATAATAGGATGTAATTAACTCTAAAGTGTCGTAGTAAAAATCAAATTTAATTGCACAAGTACTAGCGGATCATTCGAAGACAACGGTACTACTGCACAGCTAAAAGAAAATACGGTGTTTAAAATGAATTCCAAATTCCAATCAATACTTTTTCGTCAATATATTTTTGACGCTACTCATGAACCGTTGTATTTATTGTGTAAAATGTCGAAAATAAAAAAAAGCAGTTAACTACATAAATTTACAGACAACTGTCCTCGGTCTTTATAATAATAAACAGCACACTGTCATCTGTATTCTGAATGAAGTTTACATTAAATAAAAATAGCTCCCAAATACATCTTGAACGCCCGATAAATGGTATAACTAAACTGTAGGCCTAATATTACGCGCAATGGCGCAAAGCGACGGGTTTCTATCTACGACAGCAGCAAGGCTGATACGTAACTATAGCAACTAGGCCGCAGGGGTGCGAATTAAGAACGACAATAAAATTCGACATCGCAGTAACGTTAGCGCGAAGTCTTGACCATTAAACGACAACGACGACGACGATGACGCTGAGTGGTGTAACTGGGCATGCGACTGAAGTTATTCGGCTGCGACTGGTCGCTAGAACCAAGCAACGGACGGCGCACACACAGTCAGTCTAGTCTGTCCATTCCTAGGAGTAGTACTACCAATAAGCGTCGGTTTACGACGGACAGACAGCGTCGAAGCGACGGGCGCGTGAAGTAACTGCGCGGGCGGGCCGTTCGGCACGCGACCGACTGACTCCCGAGCAGCACTTGTCATTCGTGCCAAATGTTGCGACAATGGCTTCGTGGCACCTGCACCGGCACTAGATCACTGCGAGCCAGTGACGCTCGATTGCACAGGTCTCGCGCGCGTCGTTTCGTTTCGTTGTCGGCGCTCGGCCAAGCCGATAATGCAAAGATCTACATGTGTTGCGCGTCGCATAATAACGAACGGCATCCAGCAACAAGACTGGCTGGGTGGCTGGGTGAAAGACGCCGTCCTCGACCTGACATGATAGCAACAGCCAAGTAACTATGTGTACCCCTGACGGACAGCCCCCCCCGCAGCATGGGTGGCATATTCGTTCCACTCCAATGAGTCCAAGAGTTTGGAGAATGTCGTGTGCAGCAGCAGCTGCTGCAGTCATAATGCCTGATATACGTAAGGAATTGTTGTTAGTTGAACAACTGAAGTAAGTCTTACTTAGCGATTTAATATTAGTGACAGTAACCTATGCATTATGATAAGCCGATTCAGTTTACCGATTTCGGCAAAATACGGATCACAGGCCGACTCTCATTCACTTTCGTGTAATTCGTAATGACAAGCGAGTGGCATTAAACACAAAGAATTATACAAATAC
>Ga0209367_1009216_pt1 | contig 13421 bp, 6 predicted proteins | sample WorMetLIZISLAND2_FD_187412 | JGI IMG/M metagenome (GOLD analysis project Ga0209367, IMG submission 187412) | Marine gutless worms symbiont microbial communities from Max Planck institute for Marine Microbiology, Germany - Olavius geniculatus... ... | reverse complement strand
GGGCCGCGCCGTCGCTGAAAAATATAAAGTACACCAGAATGCACCATTTTAAAAAGGAAAATTCCCAAAATTTCTCCCCAGAAGGGCCCCATGAAAATGTTTCCCCAGGCCCCGCTGTGGCTCTCTACGGGCCTGAGCTACTGGCCACTTGTCTGCTTGTCAACGGCCAGTAGACTGCTTGTTATGATAAGCAAGCTCTGCCTATCCGCAACCGTTTTTACGTTAGACGAGTCGATAGCAGTAAAATTGTGACTTATTAAATGGGTACGCCAATTTTTGATGCCCTCATTCGATGGGAATCTTTTCACCCAGCGCCACGAGATTTTGTGATGAAAAACTGGCAGCCACAGTGAAGATTTCGTGATCGTGTCATGCACCGTTTTGATAGGGCTGCAGGGTGTGACCACAGTATATAGAACGTGTTCTGTATACTGTAGTGTGACACTCAAGACGGACGCACGTCTCTGCGACAACTAAGACGTGCTTAGCATATAGCTATCGCGCGTAAAAAGTATTCACAAGTTATCGTCTGCTTTTGTTTACAGACGCCGGAATATGTGATCAAACATAATAAAATTTAATCTAGAAAATTCGCAATAATTTGTTGCAAAAAAGTTCGGATTGTAGTGATTTTCAAAAATGTACAGTATATATTTTACAAGGTAGTGTAGCAACACCGCCGTTAAGGCTTGGTGGGATAACCACTGCATTGCTAAATCGTCATGATGAAAACAAGTCTGAGCGAGACAGTCTATAGCAGTTACTGTTCGCAGGTTGTATAGGTCTATCTCCATCCATTTCGTCGCAATTCAGTCTTGAAGTGTGCGGTGCATCCAAAAAGCGCCAAAAAATCATTAAACCCATTTTGGGGGTTTACGGTCGTTCAAGGTCAGTGATGTTGATAAACCTAAAATCTCGTCACAGTGCTTATGATAACCAGCATCTCTGTGCCTATCTGCAACCTTTTTCACGCTAGACGAACAAATAGCGGTAAAATAACGACATTTTAGAGGGACGCCCTTCTTTGACGCTCTAATTTGAGGGGAACCCCCTCACGCAGCCAGCAGCATAAAATTTTGTCACGAAATACTAGAGACGGTCCCTAACCTATCATACTTTGAAAACCCGAGTCTCTTATCTCACCTGGGCTTGAGACGGTACCCGTTACCAGGTCGTGACAAACAGATGGACAGACGGAATTACTATAGCTAATACGCGCTAGTAGCTCAGCTAGATGTCGCGCGTAAAAAGTGTTAAAATCAATCAGCACGAAATATCTATAGAGAAATTCCGCGTCTATCTATCAAGGTTTTCATGGCCCGCGGTGTAGCCTACGTACGTGTACGTCGCGCTAACCTGTACCATTGAGGTCTCGCTATATGCATAGCGATTGTGGTCAGCGGAGCGCCGTGCAGACTACACAGCAACGACACCGATCTTTTACTGACGAAAGAGCTGACAATCGCTATAGCTATACCTAGAGTGAGTTAGTGACGAAACCATTCGTCTGCGATTCTTTGCTAGCTACACTGCTGCATGTTTGTCATAACTTTCAGGCCCGTCGAGAGGGTGCGGTAGGGAGGGATAAGCTACCCCGGGCCCCGCGAGGTTTGGGGGCCCCGCCGTCGCTCAGAAATATAAAGTACACCAGAATGCACCATTTTGAAAAGAAAAATTCAAAAAATCTCCCCAGAAGGGGCCACGCGAAAATGTTTGGGGGGCTCGCAAGAATGTTTTCCCGGGCCCCGCTGTGGCTCTCGTCGGGCCTGATTCCTTTAAATTATGTCTCCCGCCAATGTTGTAATGACAGTTGAAGATATTGTCCCGCGAAACTGGACAAAGCCGAGTCGGCGAATTGTGTGGTATTTTCACGTTTTTGACGTCCGATGACCGTGATATTTGACCATATGACCTGAAAATCGGCTCAACAGTTATTCCTGTCTCCAGAAACGTTACGCTAATTTTTACGTCTCTCGTGTCAGGAGCCCGTGCGCTGTGCGGGCCGGACGGACGGGCAAGACGCGTAATGCGGCATATTATGACGGTCGCATTAGAAGGCATCTCTGCGTGTCTCCTCTGAAAGTATCATGTAGACCAATCAGTACGAAAATCGCAGATGTATACATGTCATATTCAGGAGAGAATGGGTTTGTAAAATTTTCGACGTCATCACGACGCACCGAGAAGAGATCGTCGATCAAACGTGAGCCGAGTGGAAAACGGATCGAGCGAGCGGTCAGTCAGATAAGCGTAGCATAGCCTACGGGGCGACGAGTGGCACACGGGAAAAGCGAGCGGTCCGTAACCTTTGACCTTTTGTCCTGAAATTGGCACGCGACCGATTAGTTCTGCTCTTATAGTAAAGTTCACGTCAATTATTCTGCTTTTCCTACGCCTGTTGCTTTCGGGTTTGGAACCGGTATGTAATAAACGAACGGACATCTGCAGGTAAAACACGTAGGCCTATTAATGCGAGTATGCGTCAGTCGCGTAGGCTAAGAAGTGATACATTCACAGGTAATCGGATTAAAACATCGGTGCCGTCGTCGCTCGCTGCAGACAGTCTCAGAGAGATGCAGAATTTCAGAGGGCATTTAGCAGTGCACGTACGAAATGTCCAGAGAAATTCCGCGTCTATCTGAGAAAAAAAATCGCGACGACGATCGTCCGCTTCTCAGGCTGTAGGCGACTTAAGCAATCGCGGTATCGCACGCAAACGTCGGAACGTACGTGTCGAGTATCAGCTATACACACCTTCACCGCGCGGCGTAAAAGCTTGTCTGCTGCCTGTCTCTCGTTGTTGTGCTAGTTTACTAAAGACAATGACCAGTGCTAGTCATCTGCCATAAATACGCTAATTAATCCGACAGTCGACTTGCGTACGCAGCTAAACTCAGAAGCCGTATTACGGTCTAGAGATGACCGTTTGGTAGCCTCCCGTTGATCGGCCTAGAGAGCGCGCCTATACACACGGTAGTCGGTCACGCGGGCGCGTGGCTGGCCGCCCGGTCACCCAGTGCAGACGCATTACTGTCTGACGTGTTAGCTGCCCAGTCAATGGCGACAGACAGACATCGCGTCCATACACGGCTGCAGTCACTGGACTGAGCTCAATTTCATTACCAACACTTCAAGGTCGCACCACTCATTTGCAAAATTACGGCCAGAAAGCGCATGCGACATTTTTCTCGATACTGGTTTACTTTTTGCACGGGCCGGGGCCGTCGTCATAAGACGCGCTATCGCTATCACATTTCCGTTCGCGGTGTCCGTCTGTCTGGATCGTCTGACCACATCGAAACGGCTTAAGATGCGAACCAGGAGACGAAAATGGTTTTAGATTGCATTGCTGTCTATAGCGATTTTTTTTTATTTTGTTAACAATTAGTCGACAAAAACGCGGCACACTTAATTTTCTTGCAATTCTGAATTTCGATCAATAGGCTACGCCTTCGTATCCAGAAGCGAAACGGTGTCCGGCAGATATGACCACGAACTTTTTAACAGTTCATGCTTTCGACGAGCAATTATCGAGTCTATCACTAACTATCATGGCGGAAATAATATATGCCCAGTCAATGGCGACAGACAGACATCGCGTCCATACACGGCTGCAGTCACTGGACTGAGCTCAATTTCATTACCAACACTTCAAGGTCGCACCACTCATTTGCAAAATTACGGCCAGAAAGCGCATGCGACATTTTTCTCGATACTGGTTTACTTTTTGCACGGGCCGGGGCCGTCGTCATAAGACGCGCTATCGCTATCACATTTCCGTTCGCGGTGTCCGTCTGTCTGGATCGTCTGACCACATCGAAACGGCTTAAGATGCGAACCAGGAGACGAAAATGGTTTTAGATTGCATTGCTGTCTATAGCGATTTTTTTTTATTTTGTTAACAATTAGTCGACAAAAACGCGGCACACTTAATTTTCTTGCAATTCTGAATTTCGATCAATAGGCTACGCCTTCGTATCCAGAAGCGAAACGGTGTCCGGCAGATATGACCACGAACTTTTAACAGTTCATGCTTTCGACGAGCAATTATCGAGTCTATCACTAACTATCATGGCGGAAATAATAACTAGCGTTCTCATCATAAAAGCGACGTTTTTAGCCGACTTCACTTAAGTAACGGTCGAGCAGAGCTATTGGCATGGTTGTCGTGGTCTGTCCATCTGTCTCTCTGTCTCTCTGTCTCTCCGTCGTCTGTAACGGATGTATTGTGGCTAAGCTTTTGGTCGTAGAGAGAAGCGTTTTATACGAATAATTAGCTGTGTTTTAAACTCAGACGTACAAATAATTTCAGCCATCTAGTGCAATGGGAACATTTTCAAATTCGGGGTTGAATGGAGGGGGTCGGAAATTCAGTGGAAAACTGCCATATCTCCAATACGGCCAATGTTACTATAAATCACTAAAAGGAAGTGTCATATGCCCTTTTAAATGTAATGAAAATCATCGACCTTGAATGACTTTGAAGGTCACTGACAACCAGTACGGTCGGCTATTCTAGCGACAGTTGGGCTTCTTGTATAATCGTGTTCTCGTCTTTCTTCATGACTCGCTGTCTGTCGCACAGTCGCTAGCGAAGCTGCCGTTCGTCGTCCCGTACGACGGCCTTAATACTTGGACGCAATCGTACGTGCTGTGTCGGGCTTGCCGAATCTGATGATGATGAACTTATGATGATCTGACATGATCCAGAAAACCAATTAAGGAAACACGTCCAGTGAATATTTGAAAACTCGCACTTTCTCATGCAGATTAGACGTGCAGTGGATCGATCGCAGACTGAGAGCATGCGTGAGTACGACCAATAAAATGTCAGTTAAGCTGCAAATTATTCGACGCCCAGTCGATGCTTAGCTGGGCCGATTGAGGTCAGAGCGGTGCAAGCGTGATTATACTAGCGTATTATCGTTTCCTTGAATGTACGCTAGGCTATAGCTCTAGCTCAATGTCCCTAGCTGTACTGTACCACGGATCGACTGACCTAGTTCTGGTCAGCACACAAACATTGATGACGATAGCTACTGACTACGTAATTTCAGCAGATTCTCAAAGAGTCTCAGACTTACTGCATACCTTTTTATGCGGCCGTCTTACAGGTCGCAACCCGGGTCTTGTAGGTTCGTCCGTCTGTCCGTCCGGCCGAGTGCGGTACAGGCTCATATAACTTGAACACAACAAGTAATTTGGGCAGTGCTCACGTGACGCGCGACAGCATCGGTGCTCCCACTTGGGGAATCAGTGTGCAACGTGCAATAAAATAATAATTCGTTTTAAAAAGTACCCACACTTGAGATTTTCGTACGGAGGACTCCACTGAACCCAGGAGGTTTAAATTCAAATGGTTAAAATCTGCAAATCTACATTCGATACTAAATTTTTATACGCAGATTGTACTGATCTATCAGTCTATCTTTAGTAATTTTGCTGCGATTCAATGTCGAAATATGCACCACAGCCTAAAAATCAAAAACCATTAGAAACCCGTTTGTATATTTCAAGGTCGTTCAAAGTCACCGACGTTAATTGGTACCCTTTAAAAGCTCGCCAGCAGTGGTTGTTATGCTAAGCAGCAAGTGTATCTGCAACTCTTGTCACATTAATTTTTGTAACGCGTTAACTTAACGCTAATGTTAATTTTAAATTGTTAATGTTAATTACATTTCAAATTAACGTTAATTCGACAGCTAAGAATGCATCCGCCTCGCTGCTGGGCGACGCACTAAGTAAGTAAGAGAGACTGACATGATACTGAATAGGCCTAATTGTTGCCACTTGAAACTTTGAAATGTAATTGAAAGCATAATGTCATTAAGAATTAAAAATTACACGACCATGTAATTGAATTACCAATTACAAATTGCATCAAAAACAAATGTAATTAAATTACAAATTATAATTGTAATTTGTAATTGAATTACGTAATCGAATTACATGTAATTTCGTTACTGCCCAGCTTTGCATTCAATGTCGATGATTTATATATCATCTGAAAGGGCGTATATCACTTCCTATTAGTGATTAACAGTAACCTATAGGCCCCTTCAACTATAGGCCCTATCTTGCAACGTTTTCGAGATATGGCCACTTAGCTTGAAACATGCTTGAAACATCTCATTCCATAGTGTGTACGTTATGACCCTTTGAAGTCATCCAAGGTCAGTGATTTATATGTCATTTGAAAGCCAGTAGGCCTAATTAAAGGCCAGACTTCCTATTAGTAATCATTAATAGCATAGGACCATATATTGCACCGTTTAGCCTCAGTACATCGTGACAGACAGACGGATAGACGACAACCACGATAAAGGGCCGACCTTTAAGTTTACAGCATGGTTAAAAGCATGTCTTTTAATCATGGTTAAAAGGTAGGATCCGTGGCCCAAAAACGTATAAAACGTAGTGCCGATTTTAGGCCCATCTGTAGGCCCCTACCACGGTAACAAATTTTTTGAATCCAAGGTAAACATGTAGAAATGGATTTAGTACAATTTACATGTTTATGTTTATATGTATATAAACATACTATATGTTGTAAACATACTAGAAGTATGTTTATAACCATTTTATTTCTTTCCTTATTTATTAAACGAGTACTTAGTACTCGTCAAGTTACTCGCCGAATATTCGAATAATGAATTACTTGGATCACACAGCCCTAATTATAACCGATTAATCATACCCGTGTTTACATTAGACTGATGTTTACATTTTAGGTTTATGTAATTTTTTGTGTGAAACAGCCAAATGAAATTTACGACGATTTGTCGTAGGCTGACTTTAGCACGATCAAGACGATATTTCTTTGCCGCTTGTTATTTTCAACAGTGTGCGTATTCTTCTGACAGCGGTAGTAACCGGCTAACAGTGAGTACTTAGCTTGAGTATATTTTTTTCTCGCCGGAAATTTTGACGACCGGACTATAACATCACCATCCCGTGTTTATTTTGCAGTAATATTGTTGTTTAAATTGATCCGCATATTTCGTTAATGTAGTTTTTTTTTGCATTAATGTTTGAAATAACCTGTATCACACGTTGCAGTTACGTCTTCAAGGTCCTCATGGCACATGACCCCAGTTCAAGGTCACTGCAGTCATGATAGCTATTATCAGAGTCGTTTAGTGTCAGACATCAACTAAAGAGAAAATTTAGTACATCGTTTTATGTGACGTGGTTAGACGTGGGGCTGGACTGGGATGCTATCAGTAGTAGAGACCCGCTACTTTGGAGTCCTGAAAAAGGCAACCGTCCATACTTGGTACTTGTACAAAATATTCCGTCATTTAGAAAAGTACATTTTGCTAGAAAAAAGCATCTCAGTAGGGTCAAAGCCACAATGGAATACAAAAAAAATTCTGGTCAGCTCTGTGTAAATCAGGAAGGTGGCAAACACAGAAATGGGAATTAAAAGACTAGTAGCTTTGTTTATAACTTGAGTTATGCATTTATAATGCAACGCTTTTGCTGAATTAATGCATTTAAAACTATAAAAATGGTCTGAAATTTTTAATGAAATATCTACGGGTATGATTAATCGGTTATAATTAGGGCTGTGTGATCCAAGTAATTCATTATTCGAATATTCGGCGAGTAACTTGACGAGTACTAAGTACTCGTTTAATAAATAAGGAAAGAAATAAAATCTACGTTAGCTCAAGCAGTTTTAATGCTGATATGACATCTGTGTCTGTAAAGTCTTACCCAGAGTAGAGCTGCATGGTCTTGGATAACATTGGTTCTATGTGTCCATCCCCCTTACCATAAGTTTGAATATCATCGGCCTTAATAATTTTTATGCAGCCAAAAATGTTTCTTATTTGTGTCAATTATTGTGGTGTTCCCATTAACTGCTGAGTTTGTTAGTAAAATTCTTAGCCATAATTGAAACTTACAGTGGAATATACATAGAATTGTATCGAAGCTAATGGCTGTAGTTAAACTTCATGATCATTAGGAATGTTTTATATGTATTATAGCTAGCATTATACTGCAAGTGATTTAGTGCCTTGTTGATGCGTGTTACATTTTGTTATCATTTTATCAGGTACCACAAGAACCAACATGGCAGCCAGTTGATGAATCTGCTTTGCCTCCAGTGAGTTTTATGTCAGTAAAATGTTACACCAGCTTAAATGTTCTACTATTTTTTCACTCATGTGCAGCAACCGTTATTTTGAAATGATTTTTTAAAATCATGCTAATAAATACTAAATAAACAATACATGTATTTATACTTATATTGAATTTTAGGTCTGCAGAAATTAACGATTAATTAATTTATTGATTATTAAAAATACTAGTCGATTAAAATTTTATTTATGCACTGTATTATATAATTGTGTTGAGTTATTTTGTTTACTGTTAAATATGATCGATTCACTTCATCATTGTCTTACTCTGGGATGCATGGATATGTGTTGTAGTATAAATTTTTGTCAAGTGCTAAGATTTTAGAAGCATAATTTATGATGTACGACTATTTCAGTGATGTCCTATTTTTGAAAGTCTGGTTGTTGTTCAGGCAACTAGCATCAGCAATGAGATGATTAATCACTTAGAACGGTTGTCACTTGTGGAATTTGGAAACAAACAGGGCATAGAACGGCTAGCAACAGCAATTCGATTCGCCGACACAATGCTGCATGTCGACACGTCAAATGTGGAGCCAATGACATCTGTTCTTGAAGACAGGTCAGTTAACTGCGACTGGGCCAGTGGGCATAATCTAAACCCAGTTAATGTCTTTATCCTGATAACTCAAATAGAAGTCATTCTTAGGGCGAGTTGCACCAACGTCGTTCATGATCTTGGTTCAGCTGAACCTAGATCAAGAGTTGAACCGAGTTCACGCTAAATTATGTTTCACCAAGTTGAACTTGGATCAGCTGATCCCATTCAGTTGAATGGCCGTGGTTATACCGTGAACGATGCTGATTGGTCAAGCCGCGCTCAGCCCGTAGGCCAACTACAGTGACGTCACAGTTACATATGCTAATGCTAATGCTTATGAAACAGTCCAGCACCAATTGGCAGTAATTTGTTCGAATTTTAAGCTTCCCTGAAGTTATCACACAATTTTCACATTAGCAGTTGCATACTAAAGTTTTGAAAATATGCATTTTGTGTTCCAATAGTTACTCATTAATTATTCTACGTCCGTTGTCAAGATATATGTTTACCATAGCTACGGCAAAGCAACGGCGCACTCTAGAATGCTGTTTATTTATCCATTAATTTATTTATCCGGCAAAAATGCCTCAGAAAACTGATATAGCACAAATCTAGCATATCCAGATCACAAGTATAATTAAATTGGACGTCTTATAAATCAATACGAAAGAGTTTTTGTTGCTGTGGTAAGGATTCGTTCGTATGTTTACCGTAACAATGAAACATTGCCACTGAAAATGCGATTTATTCATCTATTTGTTAATTTATCGAGCACAAAGAGAACATAAAACGAATGTGGTAGAAATCTAACATATTCAGATCATCAGTATAATTGCATTAGAGGTCTTATTATTTGATACGAAGAAGTTTTTTGGACAGGATAGGATTTGAATCGAACATTTTTTTGCAGCAATAGTATCCGGAGAACATTCATCATTTAGTGCGCATGCGTAACCGCGAGTTGAACCGAGATCAAAATTTGATCGGTGGTCAGATGGCAGTTCATAATTGAATGGAGATCAATGCTTGAACCACTTTGGTGCAATGCAATTTACGGCTGAACTAGGTTCAAATTCAGATTTGACCCGGGTTCAAAGTTGAACGACGTTGGTGCAATGGGCCCTTAGTGAGAACTATTGTTGTGGTTCAGTATAATAGTAAGCATTTATTTCATAGCAGTATTATTGTTACTGTTTGTTATTTAAAAGAAGTGCTCTCTAGTGTGTCAAGACTGAGCATGTACTGTATAATTTAGACAGCTAATATTGTGTCGTGTTGGCACTGGCTGGTTGTGTGTGCATTGTGCACAGAGCATTGTATTTACGCAGTGATGAAGTAACTGATGGCAAATGTCGCGATCAGCTCCTGAGCATTGCTAAGAAAACTGTCGAGGAATATTACGTCGCTCCACCAGGTGTGAAACCATCATATGTGCTCAGCTCATACCACCATTACTGCTGCTGCTATATGTCAGTTGATTTCCATTTAAGTGGCTATAATTTCTGCGATTACCTCATGTCTCCACAACTTCACATGTTTCCACACATGAACTTTAGAAATTTTTGGAGCATAACTGCTTAAACTCAGTTCTCTTTTTGTCATTCACAACAATATCAAAGCATTGTGCATGCTGACGGTTCATGTAATATATCCGTGTCATTTATTATCACTTTTAAATGGTTAGTTGTTTCTTTAAAGTAACAGTATCTGAATTATTGTTCATTATTCTGAAATCCAGCAGTTTGTTCATCAGTTTGATGCATAATGTAAACTTTTTTAGACTTCAGCACACGATTTATATACAGTTTGTATGGTGTGTTCAGGAGGCCCTCAAAGATGAAAAAATTAATGAAAATGGAAAAATTAATCATAAAGCGAATGGACAACTGGTATGCCAGGCCCAGTCTAACTTTATTTTGCTATATTTACATTCGCCCCTTCACTTTTTTCTGAGCAAATCTTTTGCAGTATGTGTGTTGAATGTTGATTGCAGGCAATATTCCACTGACAAAAGATCGTCAGTACACAGACACAGACTTTGATGAACAGCCATCCACGTGATTTCTGCTTCTTGGGACCATTTGTTTAATTTGTATGAACTCGCTGCCAAATAATGAATACATGAGTTTAGACTACATAGGTGTACTATTGGGTATTACCACTATACGGTTTAATACTGTTTTTTTTTACATTGTTTGTTCATCTGGCCATTCAAACCACAGTCAGTCCAACCATAGCTAAGGGCAGGGTACCTAGAATTTTTTTATCTGTCCCATTCCTGTAGCATAGCTGGGACAGATTATAAAATCACTTATGTCATTCTGTCAGTCTGTGGTAAACACTCCTACCGCCACAATTCTGATTCGATTTTGATGAAATTTTGCACAGTGATTCGGGGCCCGAAAAGTAAGATCGAGTTTGTTTGGGATAAAAATCTTATAACTCTTTCTCCTATTTTACTCCAATTTTTTAAAAATTTGCATTACGGCCTATGGGGACTTCAAAGCTGTATAATTTGGTCGCCGTAAAAGATAATTGCACGCTGTCTGCACCAACCCCCCTTTTTTGGGCCCGGGCTATCTGATGGTGTCGTTTATATTTCTCCCCTGCCGACCGCTGTTGCCATGGCAACGAATTTTGGGACAAAATTGACTATAACTCGGCCCCTGTGAAAGATAATTGCGCCCTGTTTGCACCTACCCCCCTTATACGCAGCTGCTAGGCTATATAGCATGGCAATGGGACAGATACCTCGTTCCATAGAATGTATTTCTAGTTTTTGGATAATATTTGGCATTTGTTTGACGCACTACAGTTACTGAGTGTGCTGTTAGTTAATTTCATTGATGAACATTTATATCAAGATCGACTTAGTTTACTTTCCTACAGTCTACTTGGTTACCACAAACACTGCAGTTACTAATTGTGAAGAAGCGTGTCACAATGTCACTATTGTTGGTAGTTTGTGACTGTGCAGTGAACCATGATTCGAATGTTTGTTATTTATCGACTGTTTATCAGTGGATCCTCTAATATTGTTGATGAGACAGTATCTTCAAGCATCTTTCGGAGAGCTAGCACCATTTTTGGTTTGAGTGATCACTTTGTGCTTTAGATGTTTAGAATTAATTGTGTAATAGGACACCACCATCCTTTGTGACCATGGATGTAATAAACGTTTTAACGTTTTCTATTTGTGCCACTTTTTATTTTTAACATTTTTTAATATTCTCAATGTTTTTTATTTTTAAAAACGTTTGTTGAAAATTTCATAAAGAACTTCGATAAGCATGTTTGAAACTCCAGAAATTAACTAACTGGCCATAGTGTTGGTGGTTTACTTAGTTAGTCTAGTGATATCTTATGACCACATGGTTGAATTAATATGAACTTGAAATTTGGAGCAAAGCCCAACGTGATTCCGCCTGGCCTGAACTCCAACGCATTAGCATACACAGAACACGCAGTGTCGACTTAGGGTAGGTAGACATTAGCCAACTAACTGTTGTCGTTAGTTTACCAAAATTCACCATTTTTTTTTGTTTAACGTGGGAGAGACCGTGGTTGATAACGCCAATTACTGCTTGTCAATATCTCTATTCATTCCAGAGATATTTGCGCTCAAAGTTGAAAGTTGTCCTAAATTGCGCCAAATTTTGGACGTTTTTCGTTATCCCAAATTTTAAGGGGCTGGTGTTCTCCAAAATTTGTACACATGTTATCAGCCCCACTCAGGACCACATCACGTGGCAAAGTTTCATTAGGCTACTCCATTTGGCTTTAAAGTTATAGTGGGTATTTCGCTACAATTAAGGCCAATTTTGGACCCCCATTTGAAAAAATGGTAAGAGGGACCCAGGTCCCCGGTGGGGGGAGCGCTAGCAAGACTTGGTCATTCTATGGTGCGTGTAAAAATTTGGGGGCGCAGCATCTTTTAGGGGCCAAAATATGGTCTTCCGAAAGTCGATTAGGGTAGGAGACATTAGCCAACTAACCGTTGTCGTTAGTGGACCTAAGTTCACCAAACTTCTTTTGTTCAACGCGGGAGGGACGGTAGTTGATAACGCCGTTTGCCGCTTGTCGATATATCCATCCGTTCCAGAGATATTCGCGCTCAAAGTTGAAAGTTGTCCTAAATCCAGGCTTGCCGTGGATATGGATATCCATGGATATATCCATGGATATTATGCTGACACATTTTTCAATTAAACTGAATACTTACAGCACGAATAAACGAGAAAATGAAGACTAAGAACATCAGAGAGAGAAACATTTAAGCATAAAGGCATTCAGTCAAATTAATTTATTAGCATTATTATTGGTAATAGCCAATTCACATGTACCTACAATGGTGATGCAACTCAATTCAACTCAACTGTCGGCGATACTCGCCGACAGTTGAATTGAGTTGAGTCGTGTCGGCGTCGTAGGTGTGACTATACTGTAACCGATCTTAATCTTCAGTGCTTTAATGTTGTTCATTGGGCAACAAAATAATCTGTCCATTTGTTTACTAACATGTTTAATGCTAGTAGGAAGGACACACCAAGTGTGCACCAAAGCCCTCAACTCCTATCATTTAGAAAAAAAACAGGGGCAATAAAATTATGCAGATTTTTACAAACGTTGGAAAATACTTAACAAATCTCATATTTTAATGCAATTGCATGTTATTTTTTACTTTCATTTTTTTAACAACTTAGAAACGAAAATGACTGCGTTGTGTTTTTGGG
>Ga0209367_1009215_pt1 | contig 13422 bp, 8 predicted proteins | sample WorMetLIZISLAND2_FD_187412 | JGI IMG/M metagenome (GOLD analysis project Ga0209367, IMG submission 187412) | Marine gutless worms symbiont microbial communities from Max Planck institute for Marine Microbiology, Germany - Olavius geniculatus... ... | reverse complement strand
CTTCTGCTGTGAGTGTACAACTGTCCATCAAGTACGGCGGAGCAGTTCCATGGAGACATCGATACATGAGCACTGCGAGCTTAAATCGTACTCGATCGGTGACATCAAGCCAGTGGAGCTCGTCATGCATTGTGTATACAAAGACGATTATTTTTAGCTTGGTAGTGTATCTCACGATGCACTTTGTGTGGTCTTGTGAAGAAAAATAGTCTCTATTTTAAACGTTTTTCTATTTCTAATACGCCTTTGCCACAGTTACTGAGCTTGGTAATGGATGATGTTGCAACATGTGCAGTGTTTTGAAATAAACGTCATGTGTGTTTTAATTTTTTTTCTGGACGGTCAAGCGGTTAAGTAAATGCACTTCTGGCCGGTATTTAAATACCAGGTGCAGTATTTGGTACTTGACTAGTATTTAAATACTGATGTTAGCTGTAGTATTTGGTCTTTATAAATACTCGACGTATGTATTTGTAACACCATTGCAGGCACGGTGCATGGGGGTTAACTGGTTCACCACCGAAATGTTAAATTTTTTTCCGCTCGACAAATCTACAACGCACAACCATTTGTATTGCGCATAAAGGACTAAAATGTTGACACAAAATGCGTTCTGAAAGCCGAAAATGTGTAGAAATGCGTTTGCAACCGTGGCTTTAGACCCCAAAATTTCGTAGCTGGATTAGAGTGGTAATTAAGTGGAGAAAAAGAAGAAGAAGAAAGGGAAGGAAAGGGAGAGGAAAAGGGAAGAGAAAGTATATGTCAGAAGTTGTGGCTGCGGTGTGGATTGCAGGTGATGCGTCTGCTGGCTGACGCTTGCAACAAGCTGCTGACGCGTCGTTTTCGTCGTGTGCCTACTGATGGCGGCATGGCGGTTCCAATGTCCAGCGACCAATCTCAGTCGCAGCCGATGATATCCTCAACGTCTCAGTTTCACGGCACCGGCACGGCTGTCAAAAGCCTGTCTCTACCGGAGATCGAATAGTCGACTAGCCGTTCTCGGCACACATTCACCAAGGGCCGCCATCGTCAACTTTGCACACTTTACAGGTGCTCGAACTTCTTGTCCTAACCGTGGACAGAGGCGCGAACACAATGCTGATGGACCTATCTGACAAAACAATATAGGCCTACCGCTGACTCTAATCCGTCTGCAAGCTAATGACTGAATATACTGAAGCACTGCTATAGGCTCTTCTATATGTTCTAATACCACCATGCTATACTTGTATGGCTTTCTGATGTGCTCTTTCGAGTTCGTGATGCGAGTGAGTACAGGTAGGTATAGAAATTTGGATACAAATTTTTGGGAGTTTTGTTGTAAATAGTTAGTCGCATTTGTGGAAAGCATCGACGTCGTCAGTGGAAACATGACGCTTTTATGTTTATGTTGCTGCTGTTAATCATCATATATGAGCATTTGATCGAATTCTACAAATGTTTGATGTCGTGAAAACAGTTTTGGTTGTAACAGTGTGAACGTTTAATGTTTACGGATTAATGTCTATTTTTGCTACGAAAAATCCGCCGGCCAAGGAACCACCAAAGGTGTCCGTACTACCACTAGATGACGTAATACCTACCATCCAAGTTGTCGTACAATCCAAAGTTACCACGGTGTAATTCTAATATTTTTAAGTTGTCAGTTCTCAACAGCTCTCTGTTAGTTGATGTTCAGTGCTTGTTTTTCTTTGTAGATTTGTTCTGGTGTGTTATGTCTTATTTGCTTATGCAGTGTTGATGCACGTTTGTTGTGTCTCAATAAACCAGTTATCTACTCATTCATTCATACAGTCAGCAGATAATTTTATACATGGGCAAACGCAAGTCAGTGCTAATAAAAGCGACGTGTCATGCATGCATGCGTCAGTTTAGTTAGTTCTCGACGTCGCACGCTTCGCGATCAACTTCCGTCGTCGTCGTCGTCGTCGTCATCATTATCATCGTTGTCGTGTTTTTGCGATTTGGAAACGTTTTGCATATTGCGCTACTTATGTGTCACTGTATACATTCAGCTATTCGGCTTTCGACCTGCAAGTGTGTTTAATAAACTCAGTTCAGTTCAGTTGTAGTAGTTATCGTTGTCGTTGTTGTAGTAGTTATTGTTGTTGTTGTCGCCGTCGTCGTCGTCGCCGTGGCGGAGTCTGGCGTGACGCGTATCTGCGGCAGTAAGACAGCACTGCAGACTGGTAGACACGAGCTGCGACGTACTGTGATGGGACAGGTAGACACAGGTGGACACAGGTAGACACAAAGGTAAACACGAGCTACCACGTATTGGAATGAGCCACGTAGACACGCATGGATGCAGGACTTAGATAAATCGCTGGTCGTGTCTACCTTTGTCTACCTGAGTCAACCTGGCTCACCACAGGTTGACCAGGCGTTGTAGCTCGTGTCTACCCGTGTCTATTTGTATCTACGCGTATCTACATGGCTCATCACGGAACATCGCAGGTCGTGTCTACGTGTCTACCTGGTTTATCACTATACGTCGTAGTTCGTGTGATAGCGTATAGACACGGGTGGACATAAATAGACACGGGTAGACACGAGCTGCGACGTACTGTAATGGACCAGATAGACAGGCGTAAATACAGAGACGTAGATACGTCGCAGGTCCTGTCTACCTTTGTCTACTTGTGTCTACCTGTCTCATCATAGGTTGACCGGGCATCGTAGCCATACCTGTATATACCTGTATCTACGCGTATCTACATGGCTCATCATAAGACATCAAAGGTCGCGTCCAGTGTTTACCTGTGTCTATCACCGTACGTCGTAGTTCGTGTGATGAGCCAGGTAGACACGCGAAGACACATGTAGACACGCAGGTAGACACGAGCTGCGACGCCCGGTCGATCTGGTCGCAGAGTGTGACGAACGCCGGTTTCTTGACGACGCGCTGGCGGACCCAGAGCGTGTCAGCGGCGAATGGCGTCTCCAGGATGCTGACTTGGTCCGTGATTCGGGCGACTGTTCGGAGGCGTCTTCAGAACTCTCAGCGGCTGGCTGCACAGTGTACAACAAAGATCTTTGTGCCGCTTCATACACGTGTAGTCGCAATCATCTAACAATGACTAGAAGGGCAATCGGACAGCGCAAACCTACGACAAACGCTATGTAATTTTTTTTAATTACCTTCACTGTCGTCTTGTTTCGCATTTATTTCACTGTCACAAATAAAGATAAAACGTCGCTTACTTTTTAGCTGACTTATTACAGCCACAATGAAAGTGGATTTTTGTACATAAAAGTAAAAAAAAATCTTTTAGGTATATAAGCACAGATGAGGTCAGCGGCGTCGTAAATTAAAAAGTTAAAAGACAAAAAGTTGCTTTTTTCTAACAGACAGCTGCACATTTTAGACAGATAGATTATGGGTACTCAGAATTTTAAGCTTGCATTTAAATTCTCAGACAACGGAAGATTTCCGGCTCCATTAATTTCGAACAAAATTTTCCCCACCAGAAAACAATTTTTAAACAGACAAAAATTAAAAAAGAAGGGGTCAATTGCCCCTCCTTCCCTTGCCTCCTTCTTTTTGCCGCGACGCCAATGAGAGTAGTTTAGCATTTTGAAATGATGAGTTTTAATTTTATTTATTATGGTGTGTTGTATAAAGATTGTTTTTAGCTTTTTGACCAACTTTTTATCTTGCCAATTTTTACTGCGCGTTTGTATTTAACGGCGGTGTGTTTGTTGATTTTGTCAATAACAATAGCCATCATCATCATCATCATCACCTGTTGCGGCTGGTGTTGTTTCTTGCGCTTCAAGCTGAGATGACGCTGCAGCCATCCGCCGCTATCTCGTCGAGTCGGCTTGTGTTGACTCGAGCCGGCTCCAGGACCGGCCAGCTGCAGTAGGTCAGGCTCGCTCTTCCACTTGTCCTTGGCCAACAGGAACGTCTTGGTGAAGAAGTACTTAGTTGAGCGGATGTACTTTGCGATGGCGTCGGCGCAGCTGTGTCGGCCGCAGAACCTCGCCCATTCCTCGGCGCACAGACGCCGTCCGTTGTCGCGCCGGTTTGGACTCGCGCCTTCGTCATCACACGCAGGACCACACACGACGCAATCATTACGTCACGAAAACACGTCGTGCTTTTACACGCAACGCACGATGTGCTAAGCGCGTATTAGCTATCGCAATTCTGTCCGTCCGTCTCTATGTCACGACCCGGTATACTGATTCAAGCCCAGGTGCGATAAAGACTTGGAGGTTTCCACCTTAAAATAGTAGCGTCTGTAGTGCTTGTAAGCAAATGCTGTGCTGCTGGGTAAAGGGATTTCCCTCAATTGGTGGTGTCAAATGTGATACCTCCTAAAAGTCTTAATTATGGCGCTGTTGGCTCGTCTAGCGTAAAAACGGTTGCATATAGGCACAAACGTGTTGCTCATCACAACAAGCACTGCTGACGAGCTTTCACAATGTACCAACATCGATGACCTTTAACGACCTTGAACCCCAAAATGGGAGTTTAGTAAATTTTTTCGTTATTTTAGCCTGCGGCGCACATTTAGAAAATGAATTGCGCCGAAATAATTGGAGATAGACCAAGATAACATGCGTCTCTCGTCTCATGAGCATTAGTTCAGATTTTTTTGGTTATTATGTGGTCGTTCGTCTGTGTGCTCGTCCCGTGGCTTGCTGGCGTAACGATTAGAACGTTGGACTAACGATAAAAAGGTCGCAAGTTCCACTCCTGGTTAGGTCACTATCACGAGGTTACTAACTTAGTAGGCCTACTGGAATGGGTGATTGTCTGCGGACAGGTGAACCATTTCAGCAAAGTCAACACAGCTTTCTATTCTGCCGTTGTAGGTAAATTGAGTGCCGACCTGGCTGGTTACGGTTACAAAGCGTGGCGCGTTCATCTGCATGTGTCCGGTGGCAAGTCACACGGTGTGATCTCATATCGCAGGTGACGCTCTGTGCGGTAAGTTTCCCTTTACCTTTTAACCTTTTAATCTAATAATAGTCTAACATCTAAGCACGCGTCGTCTACATACCGAGCTAAACAAAATCGAATTCAGTTTCAGCCCCGTAGCCACACTGTTCGTAAAAAAATAGACTTTACTTCCCACCTTCCATTAATCCAGCGAAATCTGTAAGTTCTTTGCTACACTGGATAGGGACTGGGGGCAAAGCCTCGGCCGCTGATGCATTTTTATGAATTTTGAAGTGGAAAATCACATCTAGGGGTGACGTTTTTGTTGTTTTTGCCGCATTTCCTGGTCTCGCATAATGGGGGAATTCGATCGAATCTATTGACCCTCGACTTTTAGTCTGGATTCGCACGCGATTTCGTTTTAGATCAGTTTTATTTTGATTTACTGATGACAGACCGGCAAATAGCAGCAGTTTTGCGCATCGTGTGCGTCCTTGAATGGCGGCTTTCATGAGAGCGGTGAACCCGAGTTTGTTGCATTGGTCGACTCTGAGCAGATGAAAGTGTCGCAGTAGAAAGTTCACGATGTCGTCGTGACCTGCAAGAACACAACAAGCACGCAACGCAAACAGTGGAAAAAGTTGCTTTTATGGTACTGTATATATTGTTCCGCCTATACATGTTTGTGTATTAGCTGTGCATTATGGCGTGTTTGCGTGCATCGCTGATCTCGTATATATATGTAATGAAATGCTTGCGCGATTGTCATCAGTCAAATAAAGACAACCTGCTTACTTACTTGCATTTTTTATATCCGGTCCATTTCAAGGTAATCCCGTACAGCTGGATTAGCCGATAGTCGCCAATGGTCTGTCCCTTTGCTCTTCGGTTGCTTTAAGCTGCATCTTTAGCAGATCTTGATGACAGAATGCGTTTCGAGAATACGCATCGATCGTAATTTATTATTAATATTTTTAAACGTTTTCTATTTTACCATAAACGCATCCTCGAATCTTGACTTATACGTGCATAATAAAACATTTGCAATACTTGCAGAACAAATATTTTACGCTTCATAGCCTTGCGATGCAAGCAGCGTAAAATCCCGTATTGGCGCCGTAAGTTGTCGGTCTGTCCGTCCCTTCGTCTGTCCGTCTGTATCGTTGACGCAACGTGGCCAGAATACTTGAGTTACTACCGAAGTAATGTAGGCATAATTGGCTCAAAGACTTCGCCTCACGGGGCCCAACATCAGCAAAGGACCTAGACATTGGGAAATATTTGCATTAAATCAGCCACCGACTAACTCAGTTACTTATTCGTCAATTTCACCAGCGTTAACTGTGTCGAATCTTTTACCTCGTGCCGAGTTAAATGGCAATAACGTTTTTGGGCGTATATCTATGGATCTTCTCCAAAATCCTGTTTTGGATCAATTACTGTTCATTGTGCATACAAGTCAGTTTAGAACTGTTATTTCATCTCTTTTTACCGAAAGGCGGCATTGTTCTTAGCAAGCGATTTCTACACATTTCTCCGTAGTGTGGCCTGCTGTCTGTCTTTCTGTCACACTCGTTTTTCCTGCTTAAATCGTTCGATGAATTTAGATGCTATTTGGCAGGTGTATTTACGGGATCCAATGCCACATCGTCAGACGGGGTCTCTGACACTTAAAGGAAGGGGATATTTAGGAGTCGAACATCGAGCCAATACAAGCAGTTGCTTCCGACTTACGAAAAAATGACTTATTATTCACCAGGTGTCAGCATCGATCAACGATTTGGCATTTACCGAATTACTTTGGTTTTTGTTGTTATTCATGTTATAAGAGAAACGTGACAAAAATACAAATATAAAAAAGCAAAATTCCACAAAATCAAACAAGAAGCTTAACTACTGTTTAGGAAACAAGGCGGCAGTTCCACGCATTTCGTTTCATCATAATACTACTAAAATCGCGATCTATGTTACAAAAACTGTATGCCCAATATTTTCACATTACATTTCAATACAATCCTACCGCTCCATCTTGTCTTATAGATTTATAGCAGCCAGACTGTGGCAATATGCGCGTTTGGTGGGAAATCGCATTAGTTGCTTCAGCAATAATGCTTCCTGTAACCATTAATCAATACTGCTCACTGGTGTCCGGAAAACTTGTAGGTTTAGGTGTAGCCGCGGCAATGTTAATGTCAGCATGTGATGTCTCGAGTTATTTTTCAACTACCGGATAGCGCCGATGCATCGGACAGTTGCGAAATGGCATTTTAAAATGCCATATAGGCCTAACTCAGATCTAGCATTTTTATAAGTAATTTCGCCGTACACAATTTAATTTTAATACAAAATTTCGGCATCTTTTGGCATTATACTTCGAACTTAATGTATACGTAAACGTCAGATGTTCCAGTTTGACAATAACACTCAACTTGGCCATCAATTTTGGCATTAATTTGGCATTAAGTCTAAAAAAATAATTTAAAAAAAAATGGCATTGTTGTCAGTAAAATATATTCCAAGTGGTATTTTCGGCAAAAGAGTTGGAAACCCGATGCACCGTGAGTTACCGCGTAAGCCGTGATGACGCAAGATATGAATCATTTTCTTCTTTTTCGATGTCCGGTCCTTGACCTTTTAAACTAAAAACTGACACTTTGATTACAACTACAAACTACCGTGAAAAAATTGACTCAAAGTTTAAGTTTTTACGCCCTTGTGTATCCGATTAAGTTGTCCTTACAGAACAAACCAGACCGCGGGTTATTTGCAAATATGGTACCTTGAGTAAGTTGCTAACCTACTGTGTAATCTGATCAACTCAGCCTCCTACTCTCAGAGGGATAAGAAGTAAGTAGTAGCTCGAAGGCTCCGGAGTAAAGATTTAGTGTGACTGATTGGGGCGGTGGTATGTCTGGGTGCTGCACCGCGAGTCTAATTGACATTGTTTGCTGACGCGGGCAATAGATGACTGCATAGTGTGCTGCGGTATTAGAAGCCTCATGGCGATCAGCTGCCACTTCCGAGATTGTAAAGCGTTCCTGGTCACGCGTCTGACTCTCGCGTAATAGGGACTGACAGACTGACAGCCGGATAGACAGACTGGCAAAAAGCGTAATGCCGCCTATACGACGACCGCATAATAATCATTTCAACGCGACGACAGGTCATAATATACGTATCTTTTGATTATGCTATGTATCACGCGCATTCCAAGGATATATTGCAGGCTGTATGGATTCAGACACGTGGAGGGGTTGTGGACAGTTGTCAGTAGCAGAGGTCCCAGTGCCTCCATCTTCAAGTAAGAGAAAAGCGACAACATAACATTACAGAACCTATCCAGTAACGTGCATTTTGCAAAAAAGCATGTAAATAAACTTTTATATAAGGCAGCACGCATTACAAAGATTAGGCTATACAGCAGAAATCAGTCCCGACGCTGAACGTTTGAGACCTGAAGCAAAAAGTAATACCGTACTTATGAATAAATATGTTTGTATTTTGCGTTTTTTTGCTTTCTTTAGTATTGTTTTGTAGTTTTTTGGCTTCTGTGTATTTACTAATAATGTCACTGTTCTCACGCTTTTGACGTGTTTATTGCATATTAAAATTAAAATGTTTTTAAAAATCAGTATGTTCGTTCAATGCAACCGATAAAAACCACAAAATTAAAGGTGAACTTGTGGAGGCCGGTGCCCTCTCTATAGACCTCCGAGCAACCGCCCAGCAGCTTGTCCGTTCTTAGTTCCCGCTTGTCTGGGTGCGTGACTAGTATGCCGCTCATTAAATGTCAATTTTTCAGCCAGCACGCTGCTATCGTGGTGGTCACTGTGGTCAGCTTGACACGTGGTTGATTACCTCGCCAGCAGCGAGAAGCCCCTCACGTCCTGTTGCTGCTGCTGCTGCTGCTATACTCAAGATGCTGATATTTATAATGGTGATGCGTTACCATGACGACAACATTGTGCAGACTGGAGTAAATGGACTAAAGAAAGAACCTAACGACCCCTTACCTGACATAACCCAACCGCCCGCTGTGTTATTTTTCACGGTAAGGTAGAAATGTTTTATCTACCCTATTATGCAGTTGCAATGTACGTTTATTTATGTGGCTATGTCAACCAATGGCACTTGACGGGGCAGAAGGCTACAGCTTGTCGAAATATTTCTTGGTGTCAAAGATTTTTGTCCAAAAGTAAACATTTTTGAGAAATCTAGGAACAAAATTAAAATTATGAGCAACCATAATTTCCCGTCAGAAAATGGCAGCTGTCTGTCAAAAGTTGCAACTTTTTAACCGACGACAACGCCGCTTCTAGCGAGAAGGTAACACAGAATCCTATCTCCTTGGTAACAGCTAGCCCCTTACTCATAACTGGACTGCGGCATTATGCCATGTTCACGTTTCTGTCGAATTTTTATAGCGAGATAGGAATAGTTTATCCATACTATCATGCAGTTGCAATGTACGTTTATTCATGTGGCTATTTTGTGACTAATTTTCCTTGTTTGTATCATGACGACTAATGATGACTGTACATAAAAATATCGTTACTGGATGTGGGATTGTAGTCTGAAGAAAGGGTGTCGTCGGTAGTTCCGCCCTACATTGTCGATAAAAGAGTTGACCTAGAAGAAAAGGGCGATATATCTGGGCGGGAGGAAGATTATATCCGAGGAGACAGCATACGGATTGTGATGACAGTGTGTTTGACCGGAGGCACTTACAATCATTACTCTTTGTGCGTATAATGTCATCAACTGACTACCTACCCAATGACCCTCTCCCCTCTCCTCTTCTCTCCATCCCGCAGTCTTCACTCCATCATTCGCTTGGCTTCACTGGCGTCGTCTTACATGTATTCCAAGGGGCGCTGAAATCGCGAGACCTGACAACGCGGTACCAAATCAGAAATTGAGCAAAAGGGGCCTCTTCAACAGCGAACATGTTTACTGTCAGTCCGACCAATGAAGCGTGGCCAGGCGGCCGCAAAGTCACATGGCATGCACTTGTCGGTTAGTAGGCCTTGTCGTCATCTGCAGTTTCTGCGCGCTGTCAGCCATTCTGTCGGCGCTACGGAGTCTCTACAGGCTACAGCCGCGTGTCGACAGCAGCAGCAGCAGCGAGGATGAGGACGAAGCCAGTCAGGCGCTCGTGCCAGCAGCGACGACGTCAGCAGTGTCGGAATCAGCAACGGCGCCAGCAGCACCAGTCTCTGACTGCTGTATTGAGCTATTTTGCTGATATTTTTCTAACGAAACGCCTGTCAAAGTTTACTTAACGTTGAACTGACTGCGGGTTACGTGGAATTAAAGTTGATTTTATGCGTCATTTAGCCTTACTTCACGTTGTCAAAACATCGTAAAACACTAAAACGCTAAAATAAAATACTCGTACAATAAAACAAGTCTCGATGTCCACCCTTGCGAGCTGGTTTAGGCCTACTCTCGCGATGTCAGGTCTCGCGATTTCAGTCGAACGGTAACATTACACGCATTAGAAATGGCTTTTATGGTACTGCAGGCCTGATTATTGTATTGCTCTGCCTTTACTGCATGTTTTGTATTACCTGTGTAATGTGCATCACGGCGTGTTTGCGTGCATTACGGATCTCGTATTTCCATGTAATGAAAAGCCTGTGCGATTGTCACTTGTCAAATAACCTTACATACTTGCATCTTTTCTATCCGGTTCAAGGTCGAACTCCCTAGCCAAAACAGGCAGATTGCAAATTACAGCCAAACTGCTAGTCCTATGCTGCCACCTGGCGAATACAAACAATAAGAGGGATTCCGCCTTTTACCAAATTACTTACGTTATTGTTCAACAGCGGTGTCAGTGATGGAGACTGCAGAGGGTACCTGCTTGTGCTGCAAATATGAGCGGGGTGTTGCCGTCGTTGTCTGCGAGATTTGGGTCGACGTCTTCCACCGAGTCGAGAAGTTGTAAGATGGGCATGAACCCGCAACCACACGCGTGACTCAAACCAGTCTAAACGCACACAAATCACAATACAGTGCAATACAATATGCAACTTATTATTTGTATCCCGCAAACGCAAAAAAAAACGTTTCTAATGTGCTGCAGCTGTAAATTAATACACCTATACTTTTACAGCGTCGACGCTGAATTCCTTCAAGAATAATCTGTCGAGGTTTCGAAGTCTGATGGGTCGGTTTATATAGACTTTCTGTGTTCTAATACTTTAGAGGCTGATAACTCAGCCTCGCCTGTTGCGTTAGCTGATGCGCTGTAGGCCTACTACGTACATATACACTCGCCACGAACATAAGATATTAATTAAGTAACTATTTAGGCCCTCTATATTAACGTCTTTTAACAAACATCAAATGTAAACTTCAAAAATACACCAATGATAATTACGTTGTGAACGAATCGTGACAGCCTATAGTCAACTTTAGATGTGTATAATGAATCTAGTGTTTTCATTCTGAAGTTGACTAGAGAGACTTCACAAGGTAGTGTAGCGACACGTCGACGGTGTGATTTGATCACTGATGATTACTTAACTGCATATTTACTGCAAAGTGTGAATGTGAAAGAATTATACCAGTAGCCTACGTCCATATTTGACGCGGCTGTGACAAAGCTGTCGGATTCGTATTTTATTGCACGTAGGTCACTACGTGCATGCATAAGTGGTAGACTTAAATGCGCGATAGATTGTTACTATTAACGCCAAATGTAGCGCTGACGCGGTGATTATGATATAATCTATGCGACAGCACTAAACAAGTAAAAACCTAAAACAGCTTTGGACAGCCACGTGATTTTTACGCGCGAAAGCAGCTAATGCATTCAGCGCGTCTTAACCATCGCAATTCTGTCTGTCCGTCTGTCCGTCTGTCCGTCTGTCTGTCACACGGATAGATCAGTCAAAAACGGTGCCAGCTAGGATCACCAAATCTTTACCGTCGGCTGCCCGGAAGACTCTGGTTTCAAGAACCGTAAAGCTTTTCCATAAATTTGAAAAGGGTCACCCGAACGAGGGCGCTAAATGAGAGGGGTGGGCAAAATTTGCGATTTTTGGCCAATAAGTCGCTGTATCTCAGTAACGGTGCGAGATAGGGCCTAGGTTACTGTTAATCACTAATAGAAAGTCGTAACTAGCTTTCGATTGGCGCTCAATTCAATGACCTTGAATGACCTTGAACGCCAAAATAGCGGGTTTTATAGATTTTTTGGCGATTTCGGGTTGCGAGACACATTGCAAGAACGAATTGCGCCGAAACCAATTGAGATAGACATGGACAAGCTGCATATGAAATTTTTGGCATTGAACGTAGATTTCAACGGTCCAAGTCTCGATTCTCTAGGTTCAAGGAAACTTGCGCACGAGCGCATCAAAGAGCGGTACCCCGCAAAAGTCGTTATTTTACCGTTGTTGGCCAGTCTTTCGTGAAAACGGTCGCAGATAGGCAGGAGTATGCTGCCTATCACAACAAGCACTAGTGACGAGCTTTTCAGTCGTATCAACACCGATGACTTTGAAAACCCTAAATTTCCAAAATAAGGGTTTTTATTGATTTTTGCGGTCTTCGGCTGCAGCGCACACTCCAAGAATGAACTGCGACGAAATGGCTGGAGATAGACTGACAGTTTGCAAACAGAAATTGCTGTATAGGTTTTAGCGCGTCTCGTGAACATTAGCTCAAATTTCTTGTATATGTAGGTCTACAGAGGCCTTGCGTGGCATGCAAGTCTAATGCAGCGCTGCTTAAGTTTTATACTGGGTTTAGATATTACTTTATCGCATGCGACTTAGTTTTTAGGCGGAATAGCCTCCCGCAGCTCAAGCGATTCCGCCTATAGCTACACATTTATCCGTATAGTGTGGTCTATTTGTCGTTCGTCTGTCACATTTGTGTATCTAAACCGTTCAACGAATTTAGATGTTATTTGGCAGGTGGGGTAAAATGACACACTGTATGTTATTCCCCTGGCCCCCAGGGAAACGGCAGAAGATTTTGGAGTCAAACCCACAGTCACAACCTGCATTTGGTTCTTTATATATTTATTATTAACAATGTACACAAGGTACAAATAAAGTGACATCATCGATCAGCAATTCCGCGTTTACTTGCGAATTACTTAGATCTTTGTCAATACTTTGAAGTCGTCCATATGCGATTTTGGGAAAAAAATTAACCCCTCCCTCTTCATCACATTTTGTTACTCTTCTAGACCCCCCTATCAAATATAACGTCACAAACGTCTAACCCTCCTCCCCTGGCAGACTGTAGTGTAGTCTACAGAAATGAGTTTCAGCGTATCTAAATTACGATATATAAAATTATTATATCGGTTATCAAAATTGTCTACTGTTAACTTAATGCAGAAAAATCTGCAAAATTAAGCACGCCGTTCCGAAATGTTTCCGGGCCTATACTTGGCCTGCAACATACAGTGAGTTGGCAACGTGGATTGGCTGTCTATTGTGACTTCCAGCAGATGTTATGTGTTTGACGTCACAATACATTTACCCCCCCCCCTTCCCCTACGTCACACG
>Ga0209367_1009214_pt1 | contig 13423 bp, 4 predicted proteins | sample WorMetLIZISLAND2_FD_187412 | JGI IMG/M metagenome (GOLD analysis project Ga0209367, IMG submission 187412) | Marine gutless worms symbiont microbial communities from Max Planck institute for Marine Microbiology, Germany - Olavius geniculatus... ... | reverse complement strand
CCGCTGGGGGCTCTGCCCCCATACCCCCGTTATAGGCTCGCGCTCTGCGCGCTCGCCATGCCCCCCCCCATTTGCCAAATCCTAAATACACCACTGGTGCTTTTTGTAATTATTTGTGCTACTCCTTTTCTACTAATGCATTATAATTAACACATATTTATATAAACGATAAAAATAGATCAGAATTTTGGGGCAAAGCTCAACGTGAGGCCGCTCGGCGCCTTCGCCGTAAGTCCGATTGTCTTGGTCCACGGCTGCTGTTTCGCCAAGCCGTCGATCATAAATATAGTAAGACGCCCCTTCCCGATACTCCTCAGCGAAACTGGCTGAAATTTGGCTTTAAATTCTTTCAGGTAAAGGTCATGTTTCCTCCCACTTTTGCTTTTTTCTACTGTCCATTCCAGTTTCGGAGGAAAAAGACTTAATAAAAATAAAATAACAAAATAAAGTACAAAAAGCAAAGCAAAAACATAAGACACGTTATGTTTACCTGGTCCAGATGTCTTCGAGAAGCCATTTGATCTTCCTGAGGTAGTACAGCGCCATTTTGTTGAATCTTTCAGCTTAGTGACGACGACATGACGTAACGGACTGAGTCACGCCGGCTGCATCGCTCTCACTCGAGCGTGTTACTTATGGGGTGTTTACACGATCCAGCAAACGTCCAGCAAACTTCCAGCAAATGTATTCAAAATACACTTGCTAATGCTGGACGTTTGTTGGACGTTTGCTGGATCGTGTGAACACCCTATTGCTGACAGCGATGTAGTCAAGTCTCTTAGTCCGAGTCTGAGTCTGAATCACAAAAAATAAGGACCCCGAGTACGACTCAAGTCTGCTGCCAAACTCGAGTATTACAGCAAACACGAATATTCAAAACGCAGACTAAAAAGTGCAATAATTTTCCCCCAATAAATAAAAAAATGACAGAATGTGCTTTACTTATTTCCACGAACCGAGTGAGTTCGAGTCCGAGTCAGGAAAAAAAGACTCAGGTCTGACTTAAGTTCACTGTTTGACTCAAGTGCTACATCACAGCTTACTGACGTCAGGCCATCGGTGCGACGCCTGTCCGTCCGTCTGTCTGTCTGTTCGTCTGCGCCTCACTCTGTTGCTGCTGCTGCTACTGCACAGAACGCACCTGGAACTTAAATGCAGGCTTGTTGCGACCGTAATTTTTCCCGAAGCTGTGATAATAATTATATTTTTTATTTAGAAACCTGGACATTAAGCGAACACTCGCAAAGATCAATGATGTAATATATTTTTTTTTACTTTTTTCATAGTGGGTGTTTGCATAATTATATTGTTATGTTGTATGTTAAAATTGCTACCATTTTCGGCAAAAACAATGTATTGCTTAGGCATGTTTCTGAATAGACCTATATAGGTTGAAACGATAACTTAATAAGTTACGAAAATTTATTGAAAAACAGCCTTTCAACTGGATAATTGTTGACGTTTTCAAAACGATGAATTTACGTAACTTATTAATGTATAGGCCTGATCATGTACAAAAATGTAGTTGATAAACGTTAACCGTCACCGTAACGCCTAAAAACTCGCGAGCTTGCGGTTGCAGCTGGCGAAAAATGTACATCGAGAAGCGAAAGTTTTTTTTTTTAATTTTTATTTTTATATTATGACATGTCAGGTAAAAGGCTATTACACAACAACAGATAAAAACCTGTTGACACACTGATAGTAGACTACCGTATGCAGGAGAACTAAAGTAAAGATGGGCTACTAAAGCATAACAAAATAAATGCAAGCGGTTTTTTCAGCAGAAACAGCTGCAACACATAGGCCTAAATGAAGTAAAAATAAGAACGGCTAAAATAAATGAGTGAGCCTTCAGACAGCTGAATAATAATAACAATAATGCTTAGAGTACTACGTGCTGCGTTGACTGACAGGTTAATTTGTGATATTGTTGCTTGACGTTCAAACTCCACCGACTGTAATCTGTTGTGGAACCTTGCATTGCAGTGGTTAAATTGAAGGGTAGGCTATCCATTCAATTCCATTCCATTTTTTATATCCTAAGAGCTGTTTCGACTATACCCGACATAGTGGAGTTCAGGCCTAATTCTCGAATTTCACTTGCTCTAGGTTCAATATTTAGGCCCAAAGTCTTCTACTTCGATTTCTGGTGGATCTGTTGTAAAAGTTATTGCACATTGCAGTACAGTGTATATGGCGTGGTAGTAAAATGTTCTACGCCATCGGAGTCAATTTCAGCCAGCGAGGTGAGGGAGAAGATTACTCTTTGTTTATGAACGTTTTAGTGGATGCCTAACTTCCATTTATTTATATTTTTGACTGTTCAAACTTATTACTACTGCAAGTCAAAGGTCAAATCTGCCCAGCTGTCGATTTGGTTTACAGCAATTCCGCAGCAAGTATAATGCAACAGAGAGCGACAAATCAAGTGGATGGAGCTCGCGCCTTAGCCATAGATTAAGGTTTCGCACTACTGAGCATGTCCTGAAGCATTCGCTGTAATTTATGATAATACAAAGCCGACATAATGTGCCATATACTGCCTGCCATAGAATCTGCGGTAGCGCTACCTTTATGCAGGCCATTAGGCCTATTGCGTATAGAGTAAGTCTTAGTAGATAGGTAGCATTCTACGACAGGCGTTCAATAAGTAACTGCGATTCGATTTCGATGTATAAGACTAAATTATTTTCACAACCTATACATCAGTAAAGCGTAATTAGTTAGCCTATAGGGGCCTCCATTCTTCAGTTGCTTGCGTTAACTCGTTGCGCGCATGACGTCATAGTACTTTATGACGTCACGAAGCGTCAAGCAGAAACGACGATTACAACGACGTCGTGTGCGCAACAGAATCACACGAATTGATGAAGAATGTAAGATTGATATTTTGTTTTCTTGGTTTATCACCAGCGAATAAAAACCTTCGCAAAGTTGTACTACTGTGAGCCAATAATTGCTTATCGAACGTCTTTCGTATCACTGTTTTTAAGACTGAATAATAAACTAAATCAAACGGAAAGTATGACGTATCTTGTTGAAAACTGCATCTAGAGGCTGACAGGACGGTATGAAAGATAAAGATATTTGGTTCGCAGACACTGCGAGGCCTAATAGGCCTAATCGAGCATCGTAGGCCTAACCATTTGGCGTCAAATCTTCAGCTCGGTGGACTAAGAGCAAAGTAACTACTACTGCTGGCTGAAACTTTTTATAGTCATCAACAGTCAGATGCGGTCCACCTTTTGAGTCATGGTAAGTCACGTTAAGTCATTCATTATTTCGTATCCGTTAATTACCGCAAATTGTAGAAACGCAAGCAAACAGGCTAGTGAATATTTCGAATAAACTAAAATAATCTATTTAAAGTTTTTAGTTCATAAGAATTTCAATTCGACTGTTCTCTTAACTAAAACTTTTTAAAAACAAAAAAGACCCAGCTAGCGCAAAGGGGACCGCGCGACAGCGGTGCTTGATTGAAGGCCCAGTGCGAACAAAATCTAAGCTCTCCGATCCCAGCAATTGACATTAAGTATCTATAGCGTTTCATTTATACTCGCTAAAGGGCGCGACCGGTTTCGCGCAGCCGTATTGGCTAAAAATCGCAAATTTTTACCCCCTTTTATTTAGCGCCTTTGCTTGGGCTGACCCTTTTCGAATTTATTGCAAAGCTTTAAGGATCCTGAAACTAGAGTCTTCCAGGCAGCCGACAGTAAAGATTTGGTGATACTAGCTTGCACCGGTTTTGACTAATCCACCCGTGTGACGGAAAGACGGACGGACGGACAGACAGACAAACAGAAATGCGATGGCTAAGACGCGCCGCGCGTAAAAATTAATTACACTATATGTTAGGAAGAAAAAAAAGAAATAGTCTAACTAAAGTGTAGTTAAATTTTTATTTCGTAACTTTTAGTTAACTTTTAATTTGCCCATCGCTGCTAGTCGGAAACTTGCAACTTTCTCCCTCTCCCCAACTGCATTTTAAACCCAGGACGTTGCTGTTGATCACACGTGGCTGATGTGCAGGAGTTTTATAGCTGGTATGACGCCATTATGACGTCAGGTGTCGGGCTGGTGCTGCGTTACGTCACGTTGATGGCAACCGTTTGTCATGTCATATTCGCCAGCACCACGAGTGAAGCTACTTACCTCCAGTACCTAAGCGGTAAGAAAAACTGTGTGTTTATAACCCAAAGATTAGATAGTCTGAAGGTGCATACTGCAACATGCATTTTCACTAACTCTAAGCCTCACCCTAACCCTAACGTTAACTGTACTCTTAGTTGAGAGGAAATGTTAAGATTGAGTCAACGGCTGTAGAATTGTGAAAAAGAACCTTAAAACTTTCGAACTATCGAACCTTCGGATTACCGAGCTGCTCAAAACCCAAATCCAGTTTGTTTTGATTTGATTTGGATTAGGACTAAGCTTATTTGTTACACAACCCCCGGCGGATCCAGGGGTCATCCCCCTCCCAGTCCTATACAGTGGCCAACATAGAACAGACGGACACACCCGGGCGGACGGACGGACATGATTCGTAGTGTGGCCTATTACGACGGCCGCAGTTAGGTTGCGGCATTTAAAGCGGTTGACGGAGAGCATCAAATGCGAAACGCTATCACGTATTATAGGCCTATAACAGTTCACGTTGGTCTATAACAGCAACTGATAGTTTTGATTGACATCTGGTGTCGGCATATCAAAGTAGGTTATACCGACGTCAGACTGAATTATTGTCGTAAATCGATGATTGTTTGGGTGCTGCGTGAAACGTTTGCCGCATGTAATGCGTATCGTCGTAACAGAATTGACACGAATCGACCTAGGCCTCATGTCATTGTGTTTGCGCCCTTCGTCGCCATCTGCCTACCTTTCTTTGAGTTCTGAAATGAGACGATTTGGTACCACTGGACAAGAAGTCCAGCTGTCATTAAGGTGGGCCGACCGTGACGTCTATATTCGAAGACCAGAGTCCGGCTTCCGGTGCCGCAATTTCTCAGAATGAGCACAATCCCATGTACACGCTATGGTGACGCTGCTATATCAAACGCTGCGTGCAGCCGTCGTTAGAATATGATACAGTATCTCGGCGCACGTGGGTGAATCGTTTTGTCGAAGTCTGGGCGGAGTCCCAGCCCAAATCGATTGATAGGATTGACTGATTGATTGGCTGCAGGCAGCATGCAACTTTGCATGCAAACTTGCGCCAAAACCGCTGCAGATAAAAACATGGTACTATTGACAGTCTATAAAAACTCGTCATTGTCCTATTTAACGGTACCATCGCCGACACTTACGACCTACCATTTAGCTACATTACATGCGTCACAGACAGACAGACAGAAGCCCGTGACATAGGCTCAACTCTAACTTTCTGTCAAAAATGTTACTGTAAAGGTACCCATCTCAAAGCTACGGAGCGTCACCTGCCATACGGAATGACACAGTGTTAACTGCTACTCGACACGGGTGAACGTGTTCTTGCGCCTTAACCCCAAATAGACATTAGTTTACACTGCAAGACCACGGATATGAGACTAGTGCATCGCGCGGTGTGCCTGTTCATTCTTAGTTTTCGCTGGCTGGTTACATACCAAGGCGGTATACCTCCCAGCCGACGGTCACCCATCCAAGTGCTAACCGGGCCCTGCGTTCATTAACTTTGTTGATGCAACTAGTGACGTTACCAACTAAGCCAAACCGCCGCCTAAAGGCGAGTACAGAACGACGTACTGAAGTGAACTTAACTGACATGGTTCAGTTTTTGTCGAACTGTGCAAGCTTTGATGCCTTACAGTATAGCACCGTTTAACGGCGTCGGTGGCCTACACGACTACCCTCACGTACGCGTCAACCAATGACCAATGGGCTTGCTCTGCTTGCTCTTTGGTCAGTTCGTTAAAAACCAAACCGTGTCAGTTCAGTTCAGTTTCTGTAGGCTACGCACTCCTTTACAGTACCAATTCGTTTCTGTCAGCGCTAATACACGTGCATGTCACCATTCTGTAACGCTACATAGGCTACACTACTGTACCGAGGACATTATACTATAATATACTGACATTAATACGTGCAGTAGGCTAACAGTGGTAATCATAGCTCTGAAAGTAACACGCGGCATATAAAAGACGCCGTCGTCAAGCCGCGGCATTCTAGTGGCGCAGCCAGAAATGTGAATTGGAAAGAAGCTCCCCTTCCTTACTCTTTTCTTTCCTTCCCCTTTTGTCTTTACTTTTTTCCCTCCCTTTTCTCTCCTCTTTCTCCCCTTCCTTCCGTTTTTTCTCTTTTCTAGGATTGCTAAAATGCACTTAAGATGTTTAGTGGTGCGTTGTAAGCTTCTCTAGCGGGGTCTGGGCGGAGCCCAAGCCGAAATCGAATTTAGTGCATTTTAGCATTAAAATCTGGGATCTGGTGGCAACAGTAGGTGACAGGTAATACTGTATGATCCTATATGGCAGGTGACGCTCCGTAGCGCTGAGATAGGAGTCCAATACACAGGCTTGTGTGGATATCAGACTTTAGCCATTCTGTGGATAATTATATCCATGGATATTGTGCTGTCGCATTTGCTAATTAAACTGAATATTTAAATGTTTTATCTCTATATAATATTTTTCTGTCTGTCGTTTTTACTCCTCATTTCTCTTTTATTTGTGTTATTGAGTCAAATGAATAATCAGTGATATCAGCACGTCATTATTTAGTTAGCCTAAATTAATTTATGTGCACTAGGGCCTATAGCAGCAACAGGTCTTAATCTAGGCATATGGTGCTTTAATACTGTTGTTTGGGCAACAAACGGTCTATTAGTTTGTGAGATTATTTTATTCTTTTTTATCAAACGCTAACAAAATTACAAGCGTTTTGGATTTCTTAACAAATTTAATGCTAGTAAGAAGTACAAACTAAGTGTTCCTCAAAGCGTTCACTCTATCTATATACGGTAGGCGTACATGAATGCAACATGCGTCTTCTTCTTATGGCGTACTCCTCCAGAGCGTAGCCGTGTCCACGATGTGGCGCCAGTCCGCCCGCCCAGAAGCTTTTCTCCACGCAGAAGAAAGACCAATATTCAGAGGTCTCAGGTCTGCCTCCACCGAACGTAACCAGGTGTAACATGCGTCTTGGAGAACAAAAATCCCAGCTGTTGCTGCGATGGCCGGGCTGACCTATATCTGAAGGCCAGTGCCCGACTTCCGGTTGCGGAAAGATAGCAATTTTTCTGAGTGACTGCAGTCCCATACACGATGGTGACGTTGCTATACTGGACACTGAACTCAGTGCTAGGATAAGATACGGTAATTTGGCGCAAGTGACGGCTGCAGGCAGAAGCACTGCATTTAAAATTGCGGACAAAAAACTGCAGATAGAGACTTGGTTACTTTCAACAGCTTATAGGTAGTCGTTATCGCCCTATCCAACGGTATCGCCAAATCCTTACGACGTACCGTTTGGCCACAATACATTCGTTACGGTTAAAAAAAACGACTGAGAGACGACATATGGTACCCAAGGCTCAACGGTAGGTTATAGCTAGGCAATAGAATAATTACGGTAGATTTTCATGACAGCCGGGAAATACTTTTCTGAAATCATATTTCAATGCATATGTGTTTTATGTTTTTACTTTTAGTTATTTTTAACAGTTTAACAAAAAATGGCTGGGGGAATGGACCTCTGGCACTGCTGTATTTCGCGAAAATTTAGTGGCTATGGACGCACGATAGGCGTCTGTGGATATAGATATATATCCATGGATATTCATGGATATATCCATGGATATCCACGGAAAATCTGTGGATATGGATATGGATATGGATGGCAAATTTCATATCCACGGCAAACCTGACAGAGCTATATCACTATTTTTAACAACTGTAATTATTTTTTTCTGAGAATCAACTTACCAAATTGGCACATGTGGTGCAGGTTAAACGTGTGTCCATGTCTTGTCTGGGGGCCCCCTCCCTCTTTTGGCTACGCCACTGCCGTATTAGGCCGCCAGTGGGCCACCCACGTAGTCTTAGATGGATGGCGGCGAGATCAAAGGTGACCTATGACTTCGTTTACCTGCACTTAAAGTCGATGATATATAGGGTGGCACGATATGTCGTAGACGATTTTAAACGGCAAATTCACTGCGTTAACGCTTTCAAATATTACTTACCTGTTATCAGGGTTTAAAGAAATTTAATGCAATATTGTGCGCAAAATATCACAATCGTCTGTTACTTAGTTGATTTTTACGAGACAACAGTGACGTCACCTAGTGGACATGGACAGCGAGTGGCATCGATGACGTTAACGTTTAAGCCTAGCGGTCCGTCGCTGTAGAATTTTAACGGTTGAGTTATGTAGGTAAATGAGTATTGTACATGCTGCAGCTACAGCTCGGAAATTTAATATGAAAACATATCATTAAATACATCTAAGCTTACACCTACTAGAAAACATAAAATTATCGTTGGTTAATGTTAGTCACAAGCTTATATTTCAAATCAATATCGTACATGACATATTATATCTTGTTACCCTATATATACTCTATCCGGGCGCAAAAACAGCATAAAGGCCTAGACTGGATGGCAAGATTTGGAACACGAAGCATACAGAAGAAAAGTTCTATATGCATGGTCTGCATTATGACGTTACGCCGCAAAAAAACATGACGTGTCTGTCTGTCATCGTGCGATCTGGGCAGATGTATTGTGGCAAACTTTGTTTAGTGTTGCACGGCATACCGATCGGTGTGCACGGTATATCGCGATATGTGAAGCGCTATACTTAGCCTACAAAGGATTTTGCCAAATAAAAATGCCATTTTTCGTTCCTAAAAATGCAAATTTTGTCATAGATTTTGCCAATAATCCCAAATTTTGCCAGTTTTTCACCAACCAGAAATATGTTTTTTTTTTCAGCGATGTAACTGCTGTTAACTCATTCTATGAAGTCTTGCCAAAACAGTTTTGAAGCCTTTGGCTTCCACTTTTCTTTTCTTTTGCCACAAAATGCACACTTTGTCAAAAATTTTGCCAAAATTGCCAAATGTTGCTTGCTAGTGTTTCGCCATTTGAAACTAAATACTTGTTATGACATGTAAGCTGCAAAGAATTTTGCGGCCAAAAATGTCATTGTTCGTTTGTCAAAAATTCCAAATTTCGTAACTTTCGTCAAATTGTGCCAAAAATCAATATTTTTGTCACGACCGCCAGATGTGATAAACTTTATACATCAGCACATGATTGTGGTAGGTAGAGAATCAAAAATACATAAAACATGTAACATACGTATACAGTTACTAGGCTATGGGACGTCACAAACACATGACTTTAACCATGCAGAATAATTTAACAGGTTAACGTAGAGCGTTGAAGTTGAAGTTTGTTCAACAATTTCTCAAATCGAGAGGGGATTATTTCACTTAATAACTTAAATTTGAAATACGTACAGCAATCTCCGATTATATCTGTATTGCACGTGCGGAATAACTTCATCAGACAGCAACTGAAGATAGTCAGGAGACATTCATCATTTCGTTAGTTTTTCGTCGAAAGCAAAATACATGTACTTTGGAGCCTAGCTAGGCATATACTGTGACATTGACCGGTCTGCTAAGTCACCCTGTGCATTGAGCGGATGACACCTCTTCACCCGCTCACCCGCGCAAAGTCAACATCATGACTGTCTCCCATTTTGGGCCCGATTTGCCTTTATTGTATAAACTGCAACCAATTCGGCCGGTTGATTCTCAGGAAAATGATCGGGAGTTTTTTCGCATTTCGGGCATCACTAGGTCTGCTCAGTGCACTGCGGTTGCTAGCTGTTTAATTACAGACTGTCAGGGTGTTGCAAATTATTTAACCTACCGACAGCATACCCGCTGCAAGCAATAACATTGTCCAGCAGACTACATAATTTGCTGTTAGCTCGGCAATTAATCGCTTACTATTTTTTACGTTGCAACAACTCTATTATTGCGCAATAATGCTGTACGATATACAGCGTTTACACGATCGAGCAAACATCGAGCAAACGTCGTGCAAATTATGTATTCAAAATACACGTGCTAATTGCTCGACGTCTGCTTGACGTTTGCTGGATATTTGCTAGCATTCATCCAGCTAGCTCGACGAGCTATGGCAATTAGCATGCTAATTAGGAGGGCGGGCGGGTTGTAATTGGAATGCCTATATAACACGTGATCAGCTGAGGGCTAAGCCTAGGCCAACATTTGAGCCAGGGGGTGGAGTTGCATCAGGCCTGTTTGATGTTTGCTTGATGTCTGCTCGATGTTTGCTAGATCGTGTAAACGGGGTATTATGCCCTGACGTCGTACTTTGTGCACGAATATTATTGCCAATTCACACCTACGACGCCGACGCGACTCAATCCAACTCAACTCAACTGCTCAAACAACGCGTGGTCCATGCACAGCACGACGTGACGTCACAATGCTAATGACGTCATTGCATCGTCACACACAGTCACGACAGCTGCTGAGTTGAGTTGAATTGAGTCGTAGATGTGAAATGGCCATTAAGGCGCGCACAGAACGATGCAACTGAACTGAACTGACGTGGTTTAGTTTTTGACAAACTGACTAACGGTCATTACAGAAGACACCGCCTAACGGCGTCAGTGGACTACGTGACTGCGCTCACGTACGCGTCAACGAATGACCAGTGGGATCGCCCTGCTTGCCCATTGGTCAGTTCCTTAAAAAATAAACAGTGCCAGTTCAGAATTTGAATAGACTCATAGGTTGAAACGCAGGTTAATATGTTATAATAAATTAATCAAATTACAGTCTTTTATTATTGTTTTTGTTGACGTTTCGGCAACCGTTGCTGCCTTCGTCGGAACGACTGTCCGCCAGGTGTAGCTGCGGCGAACAGTAGGTAGTCATAGATGTGCAGCTACACCTGGCGGACAGTCGTTCCGACGAAGGCAGCAACGGTTGCTGAAACGTCAACAAAAACAATAATAAAAGATTGTAATTTGATGAATTTATTATAACTTATTAAGTGCCAGTAATTTTCAGGTCTGTTTACTTGCCTGAGGAAGCGCCGTAAATTCCCCCAATTGGGCTCGCGCCCTGGTCGCAAAAACATTTTAGATGGAATCGCTTTTCGCGGCGCAAGCGATTCCGCTTATTGTAACACATTTCTTCGTAGCGTGGTCTGTCTGTCTGTCTGTCTGTCGTCTGTCACATTTCTGAACGCTGTTTAAACCGTTTCACTGACTTAGATGATTTGGCAGGTGCGTGCGTGGAGGTCTACGAACTGGAGTTACTAATAGGAACGTTGTTTCTCGCGGACCAGTCGTCACTTTTATCACTGACACTCATCTAATGACAATAGAAATGACAACAATATTTTTTCACAGTGTTATCATTCATTCATTCATTCATTAATCAATTGATTTTTGGTTGACTGATTGATTAAGCTAGAAGGCGCTCGTGAGAGTGTATATCTCCGCCAATGCAGAAGTTTTCACAGGAGGGTGCCACCGTTTCTGCCGGTTGTGTATGACACGTGGAGATGATGATGAGTCATCGTGTACACCGACGGACACAAACACACACGGACAGAACGACCAATCTCATAATCTCCTCCAATGTTTACTTTGTTCCACTGGCGGAGATAATGATTGACTGAATGATTAATTTATTGATTGGTTTAATTGATATCTGTGCAGCGTGTGACCGAAGCATACCGCTAGGTATGATAAGTGGCGACATCAAGGACTGGCAACTGTCGGCGTCTTCCACTCTTCAGTCCAGCACCACGGACACACAACATTATCGTCGCCCCCGGGGCAGATGCCATGAGAGATACGGCCGCCTCTACCAGTCCAATGGTCACGCCTGGTGCGCCAAGTACAAGACTGCCTCGGAGTGGCTGCAGATCGACCTCGGGGTAGCTGCCAAGGTACCGACTGCAGGCTGTCTATAGGCCTAGTTCATTACCCCGTCAAAACCGGGACGACAGTGATCCAGGCTTGGGTTTACGAAATAAAGTTAAGCATAGGGTTAGAGTTAGAGATCAGCTATAGGAATAGAGTAAGGAATGAAGGTTAGGTATAAGGCTAGGGATTGGTATAGGGTTAGGGTTAAGAATTAGAGACAGGCCCGTCGAGAGGGGAGAAGGAAGTAAGGTAGCCCGGCTCCGCGACGTTTGGGGGCCCGCCGTCGCGCAGAAATATAAAGTATACCAGAATGCACCATATTAAAAAGCAAAAGTCAAAACATTGTCTCTGCACACGGGCTCCGCGAGAATATTTCCTCGGGCCTCGGGCTGGCTCACGACGTCCCTGATTAGGATTAAAGATATAGGCCTATGTTAGGGATGGGATAAGGCTATGGTTAGGGTTTGGGTATAATAATGGAGTCTATAGTTTTGACAGGGAACGCTATAAAACATGTGTGTGGCTTTGTGGTGTAACGGCAGCATGCCGGACTGGTGACCGCGAAGTTGCTGGTTCGACTCTCGACCGGTAACGACCCTGGGCAAGTTGTTCACCAACTTTATTTACCAAGCTGTATATACGCTAATTTGCTATCGGTGGCCAGAAGGGCGGTAATGCCAGCGGCTGGGAAGGTACTGTACTGGCCATGCATCAGGGACTCAGTGGTCTATCCAACTACGGGCTCAACGACCATAGAAAGGGAGATGAGCACCCCGTTTATACGCCCCTTGTGAGGTATGTACGCGTCAACCAATGACCAATGGGCGAGCATCTCTACTAACCAGTCGACTGTCTGGCCATGATTGCTTGAACGCATTTTAGGTCACACCTCGTCGTCCATGACTCGTGCCCATGACGCATGTGACGTCAGTTCGTCAAAAACTAAACCATGTCAGTTCAGTTCAGTTCAGTTCAGTTACGTTGCTTTGTGCGCGCCTTTACGCGTATTACACCTACGAAACAGATTTACAGCAGAACAATTAGTAATAAAAGTAAAAATTTAGAAACAAATAAATGCACTATTTAGAGGCGCATGCAGGTTTTCGGGGACGGACGGCAACAAGAAACACAGAAGTTCTAGTTTTAGGCGCACCGTGTGCCTGGCGAAAAGTGGAGGATGGATAAAACGCCAAGGGAAGAAAAAAGAGAGGGGAGGAAAAGAAAAAAGAGAGGGAGGGAAATAAAAATATGGCAAAGAAAAAGGAAGATAACGGATAGACAGGGCAAGTAGGGAAAAGATGGGGTGCAAAACATAGATGTGATAAACGTAAAAAAAAATTACAATAAACGTTAATAAATGCGTTTATTAGGAAAAAGATTGTAAACGTTTGTAAACTAAAAGTAAACGTACACAAAGCGTAAGTTTGAATATTAGGCCTATTATTTGGATAATTCCAAATTCCAATAACAGTTTTTTTCATTGTCAAAGAATGTCTTACTCCAGTTC